>ERZ773267.1028-NODE-1028-length-16558-cov-3.235654_pt1 | contig 16558 bp, 18 predicted proteins | sample MGYA00511959_ERZ773267 | MGnify/ENA primary metagenome ERZ773267 (study PRJEB29015, sample SAMEA2738165) | human oral metagenome | biome: human oral; feature: human-associated habitat; material: saliva | place: China | collected 2240 ... | reverse complement strand
TGAACGTGGCTACTGGTAAGAATCTCCGTCTTACAAGGCGGAGAGGAAGTCAAGGTTGGTCTGTGCACACGAGCACGAGTTCTTTGTCCCCGATCTCTTGGCAGGACAGGACGAACCATGTTCCTGATCCGGTGAACCCGAGGCCCGTGTAGTCGCCGAGCAGGACAATATCGTTGACTGGTTCCATGTCGAGTGCGAGCACGGCGTGTTTCCCTAGCTTGTACTCGGAGGATATGGTGGATGCGGAGCATATGGTTGTGCCGCCTTCACTAGTTCCCGTGAACCCGTGAAGCCCCGCCCAGTATTTCATCTCTGACTTATTCTTCCTGTCTAGTGTGAGGAGAAGATCAAATAGTTCTTTATTATGTTCTGCCCTGATAATTGTCACAGCCATTTACGTCACATACCTTCCCGTGCCTATATGGTTATACCCATTTTTTCGCGGACAATGTTTTCACGAGCTAGTTTCTGCTGCTCCACGCTTTTACGGTCAGCAAGTTTCTTCTCAATAATCTTGTGCAGCACCGCAATGTTCTCGTCTCGGTATTGCTTGTACCAGTCCTTACAAGCTCTGTAATCATCCAACAGCCCAGACACCAGCCCACCCTGTTCATCAACCACAATCTCCGGTGCTTTCTTTAATGCTAACTGGTCAAGCCACCTGATCTGTTGGGTCGCGTACACTACTCTCGTTGTGAGGAGCCTGACCTGAGTGTCATGTTTATTTGCAAGAAACTCACCCTGACGTTCTGGGGTACGGAACATGACCTCAGATGGGATAGGAACTTTCCAGCCGTAAACTGATTCGCTAAGAGAATGCATTATCGTGGTTCTACCTATGGGCTCCCAAGCGAATCGGGGGTGCACGCATAGGAATGTTTCATTCTCGTTGTGAATAATCATAGGCATACTAAAGTTCGTGTACCCAGAGTTAGAGTCAACTGAGTCCCAGTAACCATCCTGATCATCTTCAGATAGTTTCGCATAATATCTTCTTACTTTATTAAAATTAGGTAACGCAACAACAGGCAAAAGGAAAACAAAATCTGCTATCACTAAAACAACTAATGCTACCCCTAATGTATTCTCAAGTACAAGCCCCACATGGAACCCACCATATATAAGAATGCAAGACAAAACAAAAAGCAGGAACGTTGCTGCCACTGATGCCCACATCAGAGCCCATATAGTATTCAGTTTCCGAGAGTGACGCGCCCATATGGAGCGATGCTTGCGACTATATGCCGCCTTGCAAGCTTCTTCCCAAGGTATACCTTCATTGTTGGTGGAGAATAATTGTTTGGGGTGGTTCCCGTCGTTATACGTGATGCTCATGATCCTGCTCCTTGTGTTCTTCTGTGCCTCCGCGTGTCCACCGGTTTTCTGTGTTTTCGGGGATTCCTAGTTTTTCGCGGATCATTTGGTTCTCAGTGTGTTTTTGTTGCAGGAATCTCTTGAGTTCCGCCATGCTGGTTTCCCTGTATTTGCGGTACCAGTTGAGGTATGCGGGGGTTTCTTCAAGCGGCAGGGGTTTGCTGGTCTGATCCCATTCGGGGCTGGTGGGGTCTAACGCATACTTTTCGATGTCTTCGATACGCTGGGAGGCGTACACGATTTTCGCGGTGAGTAGCCGGACTGTGGTGTTGCCGTAGTTCTTTTCGTATTCTTCTTCTAGGGTTTCGTTGCCGAGGTTCATGTATTCGGATACTAGTATGGAGCCATAAGGAATAAATAGGTCTTCCGTGTTCGGGTGGTCGGTGCAGGGGCTTAGCATCCTCATGCCTTCCCATTGGTATAGTGCGTTCACGAACATGACCGTATCCCCGTCATACTTCTCCACGCTCGCTAAGGTGGGGACACTGAAATTAGTGTACTCACAAGCGGGGTCACGCCTACCCCACACCCCGTCACCATCGTTATGTAAGTATTCGCGATCCCAACTCGAATATGCGGGTGACAGTATATCGTCTGCAATACATATAGAGCCCGCCATGAGAATAAAGAAAAGTATTGCTACACCGATATTCCAATAAACGTTAGGGAGCGGCAATACACCGAAAAAAGAAATCACTGCTAAACCCAAGAAAATAACCGCAAGTGCCTTTAACAGGTGAGAGTACAGGAAATACTTCTTCAACTTCTCCATGTCTCTTTTACTGTTCTTCGCACCTGTCGCCTCCTCCCAGGGGATGCCTGCGCCGTTTTTACCGAACAGTTCCGTCGGGTCGTATTTTGTGTTTTCCATTTCCTGTACTCTCCTAGGGTGCGGGTTGTGGTTAGTTTCTGAGTGCTTCGAGGATGCGGGTCTTGTGCTGCTCCTGCTCAAGTTTTTCTTGTTTTTCGTGTTCCCGAGCACTAATCTCTTCACCGATCTGCTGTCTCAGATCCTCCTGGTTCTGCTGCAAGTACCCTTCATACCATTGGCGGCACCGCTTATATTCTTGCAGTAGGCTCTGCCCCTCAAGGCTATCAATGTCGCTAATACAGTCCAAAGCAACATAGTCGAAAGCTTCGATCTGGTGCCCCGCATACACTATTTTAGCAAGCGTGAGCCTGATTATGGTGTCGCTGTAGTGTTCTGCGAGCACTATTTGTTCCTTGGTGGTGAGGAATTTGATGTGCGGTTCTAAAAGGAGTGTGTGGACACCCCATCCTTTAGGGGCTTCTCGTGCAATCGCATCCCGAAATCTCTGAGTAAAGACCCCTGAAAGGTACTGTAATTCCCTATCCCTACTCGTATCCCGATGAGGGCGGGACGACTCCCACCCGTACCTATCACGCACGATCACCATGCTAGACCCATCAATATCCTTGAAGAATGGGACAGCGAAATCAAAATACCCCGAGCCAGCAGACGCCTCTCCTATCGTCCGGTGACTGCGCTTAGCCACATAGAAGCATTCATCGGGACCCATAAACTCCCTAGGGGCTATTAGCGAGAAAAGCCATAACAAAGGATAGGGTGCTAGAAAAGCCACAACCAGCGCCCCAACCCATACCGCACCAGAACGGAAAGCAGCTACAGCAAGCGGTATTGTTACACCCAGCATCACCAAGCTCGTAATGGACGTAATAGCCGAACAAGCCCACAGGAGGCGCATCCTCTTAGCCTCAGCCAACATTTCTAGGCTACCCTTAGCGCCTGTAGCTTCCTCCCAGGGGACACCATCACCCGTGGGCGAGAAGAGGTGCGTTGGATAACACGTTTCCCTACCCGTCATTTTCTTCTCCATGCCGCACCTCCTTCTCTTCCTCACAGTTCATCACATCGGTCCGGTGGTAAGTCCTAGCTCCCCATTGTCGGGAGCTGCCACCTCATTATCTGACGTGGCGGTATAGTACCCAAGACGTTCCGCCCGCGCGTTGCGAGCTTCCAAGGATTTTTTGATTTCAACCTGTTTTTCCTCTGTAGCTTCTTTAATACCCAGCATAGACTGCCACATCAGGGATAAGTACTGACCCAGCAGATTCTCCACTGCTCCCATTAGAAATTCACCTTCTAGTGTCCCAGGAATGATGGAATCACACTGCTCAACAACATATTTCTTTAGGGCGATAGCTTGGGTCAGGTAATAAACTGCGGGCTGGAATTTACGGTTTATCTGCTGACTATTTTTTATGTGCCACGTAAAACCAGACGTGAAGTCAATATAGAAATCTTCGGGGACATAAACAACATAAGCTCTCCGAGCATCATGCCCAATATACTTCTTGGGATCTGCGGGGACTATGATCTTCTCTGCGGATAAGTACTGAAAAGACACCCAAACGTTTTCTTCAGCAGCCACAAATGCCCCCAGATTTTCGCGGGTCTCACTATTTCTAATATTTTTTTCACCAGCAATAAAAATATACTCTTCACCAGAAGACCACAGTAAGTTGAACAATTTACCGTCTTTTAGGCTATCCTTAATCACCTCATTGGAACATTCGTCATTAAAGAAATCACCGTAGATACCATGCGATAAGTCACCATAGATACCAAGACATTTTCGGAAATACCGCCCTACTTTTCTTGGACGCACCCTATCACCGTATGGCACTGGTTCACCCTTCCGTGTGACGAGCCATGCTGGTAGAACGTCTTGCAGTTTCATATTTTTACCCATCATTAACTCCCTATTGCTTCTCGTTTAAAAGCTGAGCGCGGCACTGATTGCGTCACGCCGACTGGTTTTGCGGTCTGTCTCGAACCGCAGGTCGCGTGCGTGTGCTTGTGCGAGGTCATAGATTTTTTCGGTTAGCGTGTCCCTGTAGTTGATGTACCATTTCTTGACGCGCTTGTAGTCGTCAAGTAGTACTGAGTCGCTGGTCGTCCAGTCGGGCAGGGTTTCGTCTGCTACGCCGCGTACTCTACTGGCTTGCTGGTGCGCGTACATGCGTGCGGTGAGGGTTTCCTGCACCTCAGGTTTCGCTATGAACTCGCATAGTTTACCAGTGTCTTCGGTGATGGTTTCGGGTAGTTTCGTCGCGTCGAGTGTGGCGCTGTAGGTTGCCGCGCCTTCGATACTGTGCCTGAAACCGATTATTTCATCCCAAAACCCAGGGTTTTTATCCCACTGCACCGCATTATTCTCACTTGTGACTGCCATTAGTTTCAGAGTCTCACCCCGTGTCGTTGCTGGGACGAAGATCAGATCATGTTTACCAAGAAGTATCGGCAGCCTTTTATCTTCTAAGGGTAGGCGCATATCTCTAGCCTCTTTATAGTAAAAGTAGTACGTATCACTATCACCCCGCTCCCTGTATTTTCGTTCTTGTGCCTCTAGATATTCAAGTTCACCGTAAAAATTCTTGATCTTCCGCCCAGTATCTTTAATATACCCAGCAACAGAAAACTCATTAGAGTTTTGAATGTCATTGTCACTATCAGATTTATTTGACGACGCAAATTGTTTTAATGCGTTACATAGTGATGAAAACACACCGTTGTTCAACCCAAAGTAGAAAAAAGCGAACACTGCAGCAGTTAATATGCCGAGTACCCCAAAAGAAAGTAATGGATCTATAATCTGGATACAGAAGAGATCAATACCGATAACCATAAACAAGGACGCTAGAGAGCGTTTAGGGTACCGCTTCAAGAAAGCCCAGACTGACTGGGTGCCACCCACTATTTTAGGGGCAATTTTTCCCCGTTCCTTCTGTTTATACTCTTCCCATGTGAGCCCTTCTCCGTTGAGTTTGAATAGGTTTTCTGGGTGGTATTTGTCTGTTTCGGGGGCGTGTTTTTTGCGTAGTTTCATGGGTTTTTCTCCTATCCTTTCTTTGACTGGGTGCAGGGTGTGTTTTCTGAGGTTATGCTCGGCTTGCGGTGATAGCGTTCCTCAAGTATTCGCGCCTACGGGTTTCTTGATTCTGCTGCTCAACATGATCTTTTAGTTCAAGTATGGCGGTGTTTTGCATGGTCTTGTACTGGGTGATAATTGCTTGGTATTGAGCTGTGGTGGGTTTTTCTGTGTTCTTCGCGGTACCCAGGATTTCTAGTGCGTAGGCGGTTACTTTATCAACCTGCATCTCCGCATAGAGGATCCTGCACACAGCATCCGTCACACGCGGGTCGTTCATGAACTCCATTTTGTTTGCGCCGCGTGCTAGTTCCGTGTATGTGGAGAGATCGAAGTGCACATAATTTTGGAGAGGGTTTGCTGGTTTACTGTCCTTGTGCCCGCTTAGGATACCAATGGGGGAAAATCGGGAGAAGAAGTAGTTTTCATCTTTTCCTATGAGTAGTTCATAGTACTGAGCCCATACTAGTTTATTGAAACTACGAATCTTATTTGATTTCTGAATAAATATGCTTGAGCGCGTGAGGTATATCGCGGCAACAAAGAACGGGGCGGACGTCACGAGTGACGTTATTACTGTTCTTTTGTCGATTACCCCACAGATGACGAGTATGGTCCACACGGCCATGATTGTGACACAAATAGCCATAAACAGTCTATATACCCGCTTCGGCGGCATTCCACAGATCAACCTTAGCGGCGCGATAATGGCGCGTTTGAGTGGGGTTTCGCGGGTTGCTTCTTCCCAGGGGATTGCTTCGCCTGTGGGGGTGAATAGGTTGCTGGTTTTGGTGGGTTTTTTCTTCATGGTCGCTGGGGTGTTCCTTCCTGGGTTTGATGTGTTTGTCTTCTAGGATGGTAGCACTGTTGTTGTGGTGTTTTCAAGCCGGGAGCCTGTATGTGACTGTGTTTCGTGGCTGGCTGGGGTTTGGAGGGGGTGGTTGTGGTGTGGGTTTTTGTGGATTAGGTGTGGTAGGATTATTACATAAAGTCAAAACAACCTTTACTACTTGAGGGGGACAACATGAAATACTCCATCTTCAGCATCGTCACCGGAACCAGCAAATGCACCGTACCATTCAAACCAACCGAAAAAACAAAACACATCCCCCAAGGATGCCAATTCTGCGTCTCAGGACAATACGCCCAAGACAACAACAGGCAAGCACCAAAAATTAACACCCGAAACCTCAAAAAAGCAATCCAGCTCGCACACAAAGGCGACACAACCACTGTGGTACTCACGGGGCGCGGTGAACCAACCTACTTCCCGCAACAAATAACCGACTACCTAAAAATTATCGGGAAAGAATTTCCCCTCATCGAGCTACAAACCAACGGGGTCCTACTCTCTAGTAGCAAAAACGACAAACACCTCAAAGAATGGTACAACCTCGGGCTAACAACCATCCTCATCAGTGTAGTTTCAAATGATCCTGAAATATTACGTCAAAACTATATGCCGCTCTCCAAATCCTATTACGATCTTCCTGCTCTCATTAAGAAACTACGAAATATCGGTTACACCGTCCGCCTAGCGTGTGTATGCACCAAAGCGTGGATGTCCACCAACGAACAGGTACGCAACTTCCTAAAATTTGCTAAAGATAACGGTGTAGGACAGGTAACTCTCCGCCCCCTCAACGAAGAATACCGCAGAGAAACAGCACACACCTGGATCGAGAAACACAAAATGACCCCAGAAGACAAGGAAAACATCAGGGAATACCTCAACCAAGAAGGACACCACCTGCGAGAAATCCCGAACATCGGTACCCTATACGACGTGAACGGTGTTGGGGTGCTCTTCTCCCACCCCCTCACCAAATACACTAACAACGAAACCGACGACACGGCGCGTAACCTTATTTTCTTCCCCGACGGGACGGTACGCACAGAGTGGGAGTGGGAGGGTAGTGTACTGCTGCAGAACTCGTGTACCGTGACGGATCGTACTGGTAAACCCCGCACCCAAAGATAGAAAGGAAACAGTATGAAAAACCTAGTATACGTTTTCGTTGGTGGTATGGGACCACGGGCTGGTTCTCACCTCTACAACCAGTTTCACTGCGCGATAGAGAAAGAACTTGGGGGCGGGTTCGTGGACACGGATTTCCCGGATAGTGTGCTTATTACTGTGCCAGCGCGGGAGGAGGAACCATACAGTGGCAGGTTCGGGCTGGACCTTTCCATGCTTGAAATGCAGCTGCAGAATTTATCCCAACACTACCAGAGGGTAATTGTTGTACCGTTGTGTGTCACCGTCTCAGAGGCAATAAAAACGGTATGCGAAGAATACAGTGTGGGGCACCGAACCATCCTAGATTTTATACGCGGCAGGTTCCCGAATGGTGCGACACTGCTCTGCTCTGACGCGCTCGCGCAACAGGGGGAACAAGACCCCGTGCACACTTATGTTCCCTGCGGTAAGGTCATCGGCAGCTACTATAAGCCGCATGCTGCTTGGTTTGTGCAGAGACTCATAACAGGTCTTGTTGAAGATGGTGCACCTGAACCGGTTGTTTTAGCGTGCACCGAATTATCCGCTATCCGGGACATAGAATCCGTTCGTGTCTTAGATGCCCCAATGATGTTTATCAGGAACCTAGCGAAGGAGTATGTTCGTGCGTATCGACGTTAAAGAGATACTGCGGCTCAATGATGCCGAGAACCAGCTATTGGGGCGGTACCGTGAGTGGTGCTCGTTTAACCCCAGAGAGTATGTTGAAGCTAAAACCCTCAGGTTAGCTCAATACTGCGGCACATACAAGATTGACTCACTCACAGTCCTCGTGTCCGGTGGGGTGGACAGTGCTGTTGTTGCTGCTCTCTGCGATTATTATGCCCGTAGGCACGATAAAAAACTTCACCTTGTAACCATCCCTGAAACAGATAACAGGGGTGTGACACGTCAAGAAGAAACAACCCAGTTAGCGGAGGAACTAGCAGGGGCGCTCGGGGCGGGGCTCACGGTCCTGCCTTTAGACACCATCGTTGCAGAGGGGGCGCGCCTATGTGGTTTAGAGTCAGCTTGGGGTGTCGGGCAGGCAGTATCCTATTTCAGGACGGCTCTCGCGTACAGTTACATCACCTCCCTGTGGGCTGCTGGTGAGAGGACTCTGCTCGCGGGCACAACCAACCTTGATGAAGGCGCATATATTGGGTATGTGGGGAAAGCTAGTGATGGGATGGTTGATCTGCAGCTGATTAGTGATCTGCATAAATCGGAGGTTTACAGGGTTGCAGAATATTTGGGTGTCCCAACTAATATTACTGTTAGTGTCCCGCAGGGGGACATGTATCACGGGGCGGTTGATGAACAGATTTTCGGGTGCACCTACGATGCGATAGAGCTTTTCTACGCTGTGAGAGCTGGGTTTGTCTCTGAACCTGAGACCACCCATTGGTTGAAAATCGTTGAGAACATTGAGGATCTTCACACCTATAATAAACACAAATATTTGGGGTGCTCCCCAGCGGTTCATTTAGACGTGAAACCACGGGTGCGTAAGCTGGATGGTGGGTGGTCCTATAACGTGTGGGAACCATCCCACGAATTAGGTGCATAGGGTGGTGAGTGCATGGATCCCATGTTCTCAGCTTTCGTAAGCAAGTTCCCCGATGCCTCGATCACTGAGTACGGGTACTATGAGGATCATGTGACATCCTATGACTGGGGGACGAACATGATCCTCACCCCAGACATCATGAGACGGTATGACGCAGCCACCAGCCCTGCGGTACTAGTAATGACTGGTGCGTTAGACCCTTTCCATGAGGGGCATGCGGAGGCGCTAAACGTTGCTTCTGAGCTACTGAGGGGGCACGGGTACCAGGTCGTTTATACGCATGTTGTGCCAGATAACATCTCGTATTCTAGGGGTAAACGACCTATGGGGTATGGCACCGACCGAGAACGTATAGAGAGCATACAGGCTCACGGGTACACGGCTGATACTGCTTGCATCCAGTATAATGGGTGCCCTAATTTCACGAGCATACTGCCGTACGTCTCGGAGCTGTGGGGCTCGTATGGTTTACACCCGACTGTTTTCAATGTTGTGGGTGGCGACAACGCGGGTTTCAGTGAGGTTGTGAAAGCTTACGACCCTGCCCGTTTCGGGTCTGTTATTGTTGATCGTGCTGGTACTGATAGTGTGCGGCTACATGATCCTGGGAGCAATGTTTTTGTGTACTCGGCGACACGGGAGTACTCTCATTTTTCGTCTACTCTAGTACGGGAAAACAGTACCCGCTACACGTCCCGCAGACCGGTGATGTTTATCAAAAACGACTTGCCGTACTACACTCGTGATGCTAGGTTCTCAGAGGAGCTTCTGACGGCTCTCAGGGATGCTTTCACATCATACGGGTACCGCGTCGAAACCCGTGATTACCCAGAGGCGGTTGAGCGGTTCATCGAAACAACGAAAAACAAATACAGCAGCACAGAAAACCTAGAGTTTATCTCCCTAGACAAACACATACCGCTCGGGCAAACCTACAACATACACCGAGTCTTCAACAGCCAGCTCACAAAAATCGGGTATACCCACGACGGCAACAAACCAATCATCCACCCAAACAAAAAATACGTTCTCGTAGACGACGACACAGCCACAGGTGAAGGCATGAACCATGTACGCACCCACGTTGAGAAACACGGTGGCACCGTAATCGGTGAAGAAACCATATTCAACCATGCGGGTGTTTTTGATGTGGTTGACGCTAGCGACTTCACCACTATCGAAGGCACAGGGTTAGTAACATCCGACAATCTCAATACCCAAACGATACGAGTACCGTACCTTCACCCTCATATACCTTTAGATAAGTTCGCTAGTGTACCCAGAAAACAAGCCCTAGATTTTACAGAATCAATTGTTGGTATTCTTAAAAAATACAAGGTGGGCATCTATTCTCAGTGAAAAGGCGGGGTAGAAAACCTACCTAAGGTTCTCTGCCCCGCATCATCGAAATAATGCTACTCCTTTATCCCAAGCTTATGCTCAATATCCCATACTTCCATCCATCCCTCTAACCCTTCTTCACGAAGCTTATCTGAAAGTTTCTCTACGCTATCACGTGTAACGAACAATTGTCCTGGGTTATTGGCACCTGGAACGTCAACCTTTTCAAGGTCACCTGAGTTAACCCAATTTAGAATATTGATTCGGTTAATGTTAGGTTTGAAATGTTTAAGCATATTATTAGCTACATGCAAAGGCACAATTTCGGGTATTCCCTCAATCTGCAGAGAGCAGTTATTTGCCAGAAGATCAACCACCTGATTAAATAATTCGGTTAATTCTTCACCTACCTCATGCCCACCTATTTTTAGTTTCGCAGCAGGCATTAGAGGAACTTCCTCTTTAAGCTGTTTCGCTTCCTGGGAAGCCTTCTTCTGCTTAGCCCGGTTTATGTCAATTAAATGTGTGGACACGCAAGCTCTCCTCCTAACTATATCTAGCATCTAGATTAGCTTATCTACTAGAATGTTTCCACAATGTTACATCCCGTAACATGAATCCTTCTTTGAACTCCTATACTTAGGGGCTCACCTGAAGGAACGTTACGCCCTGTGATGCGCCCCTGTATGGATATGGGGGTGTCACCTGCTTATATGGCATATATTAGTGAATCAATGTACTCATCAACATATTCACCGTAATCATACCCATCCTCAAGTTCCTCTACATCCGTCTTAAACTCACTAACCAGCTCGGTAACCCTAGCTAGCAGATCCTTAAACCCAGCAGTGTCATACTCAACAACCTGAGAACACGCAAGACCCCTATCGTTATCAGCCCATGCGAGGCAAGCAGCAGCAAATTTCGCTTCCCCCAGATTGTTTGCGCTATCAAAACGTAAGGTTCTGAGCATATAGTAGCCGCCGCACACGCCCCGTAGCGTGTGTGCGTGCCTGTCTAGGAGGATTTCTAGTTGTTCCGCGTATTTTTCAGAGTAACCATTGTAGGTGAGGTACATTGGTGTTGCCCCATCTTCCCCAACATAGTCGCTGTCTTTGATTACTTTTACTAGTAGGATACCTGGTTTCCCGGACATTATATTCGTTCTCCTTTATATTGCTTAGGGTGTTTCTGCAACATTCCCCTCTGCAGGTAAAAGAATCGCGACTCACAGCAGGTATTCAATATGTACCCCTTGTGAGCCGCGAAAATCCCTTAACTATCTACCGTACCCTATTTATTTAGCTCATCAGAGCGGACAACCAGCATATCACTCTCGCTTAAAGATTTTGAGGTTGGTTTAGTATTTATATACGTGTAATCGTTTCCCTCAACACTGATTTTTGAACCGATAGAACGAATCTTTGGGGGTGTTATATCACCAGGGATATTCGTCTTATGTTCCTTATCGGTGAAATGGATGACATATTGCTTGTCGTCCCCCAATGCGTTCCCACTAGAATATGAACTGTCGCTATTGAGATGCCTACTCTCCGCATAATCGATGTAAGCTGAGTCGCCTACCTGTAGCCTTTGCTCCCTGTTTACAAACTCGTCATCAGATAAGAAAACCTTATCATTAGGCTTATAGGTATTCCCGTAGTTCTTCCCCGATTCGGTTACCGTGTACTCAGTGCCTTTGACATATTTCCCGTCGATTTCCTTAACGGCTTCCTTCTTCTCTGAGTAGGCGAACATGGAATCAACAACGTTGATATCGTAGGATACGACACATTGCCCATCAACATAATCAGTATCATTGTTCACTTTGAGGCATGACGCTACTGGACTGTTATTGTAAGCCTGAGCTTGAGTGTATTTAGCTGGCCACCACATGGAACCTACCGCTGCTGCTGATAACCCTGAGAGAATAGTTACTACTAGGTAAATCTTAAGGAGCTTTTTGCTTTGCTCTTCGCCCTTTCTAATATCTAGATAAGAAAGTACCGCAAAAATTGCGAAAACCACGAAAATTGCACCCAAAATAACACCCACAGTCGCTAGTGTTTGATCAGCGAAGCCAGTGGCAACATATTTCGCAATATTCTTATTATTATACGGGTAGTCCTCAACAAAAAGTATCAGATACAGACTAAATGTATAAGTAAATAACAAGGCTACGAGAGCAACAAGTAGTGCGATGATGGATGTGCGGAAAAAATCATCGGAAACGGAAAGTTCCCTGTTTTCCCTAGGGGACTTATGTATTTCTTCGGTTTCTTTTTCTAGCTCGACTGGCATGGTGTCCCTCTTTTCCTTTCAAATGGGGAACATGGTCTTGGGGTGCTGGGCATGTGCCAGCGATCCCCCTGTTACAAGAAAATTTATAGCACACGGGGGGGTGTCGCAACTTTGACACGCAGTCATGCACTGGTTTTTGGTGTTGGTGGGGTGTGTGGGGTAGGATTCTTAGTGTTAGTAACTGATCTGATGGAGAACTAGGAAGATCCTATGTCACGCAAGAAACACCCCAATCTTAAGGCGACGTTCGAGAAGCTTATCGCACAAGCAGCAGCCCTCAGGGAGGAACACACCCAAACTCACGGTGGTGTGTTCGATATCTACGAGTTCGCTAAAGAGCACGGTGTCACCAACATCAACCGCACAGGTGACAGCATCACCATCCGAGCATCCGACGACACCCACCAAATATGGGAATGCGACATCCCAGTGCACCACTCGGAAGATGCTCGGCGGTTCATCCTTGCGATGCTCACAGGCTGGGTTGTTTTACGGGACGAAAACAGCCCAAATGAGCTCACAGTGAATGACCCGACATCCCGGACAGGCGATTACGATTCCTTAGAAGAAATTGATGCCGAACTGTTCGCCTACGCGCTCATGATCCCTGAGAAAGCGCTCGATGATGCGTCTATTCCTTTCCATTACAATATTCCTAGCTCTCGACGCTTCATGTACGGTATCAATTAAGGTTATATAGCCTACAATCGTAAGCTATGTTTCCTTGTTTGAGTGCCGCCTGAGAGGTCCCTGCGGCACCGTATGCGCCACAGTCCGCTAGTACCGTGTCCATATTGACTCTAGCGGGGCGTGAGGGAAGATTCACCCCCTTAGAAATGGGTCTTTTCTTCCTTTTTAGGGTGGGCTTGTTCTTCGTTCTGTCCCTACCTGGGTACTTCAAAGATGCCCTAGCCACAGGTGTTTTACGGGGCGCTTGCGGACGGACTTTTCGGTTCTTAGCACGGGTTTTTCTAGCTTTCTCCACTCTGGGCACAGCACGGGCAGCGATGTTCGCGGCAGCGTTAACATCCCTATCCAGTATGCCGTGTTCGGGGCAGAGGGAAACCTTGTGTACAGGGTGCGTGACCGTGGAGCCGCAAAGATGGCAGACCTGCGAAGTGTTAGCTGAGTTCACGGAGATGACCCAGCCTCCGTTTTGGGAAATGTAGTGGGTGACCCAGTTAATGAGTTCGCCGCGATTCCATCTGCCGTTTTGCATTGTATTGCTGATCCAGCTGAGGTCTTCCACAGCCACAACAGCATTATCCCAAAAATGGGATAAGTAGGCGATTTCTTGCGCCGCAAGAATCGCCAACTCACGCTTCTTGCGGGAGGCGGCTTCACGGTGAAGACGCGCCTCATCAAGAGTGGACATCCTAGCCTGCCTCTGATAAATAAGCAGGTCAGACTTCTTCCACAGGGCACGCACCTGCCGCTCCGATGCCTTGACAGAGTTCCAGAGTGAATGAACTCGCGGTGATAGCGTGCTCTGGTAGACTATCTGCCCTGTCTTACTGTTACGAACCACGACAGTGGCGTAATTGCGAACACCAACGTCCACCCCGACAACATAATCCCCTGAAAACTGGGCAATAGGGTTATCGGTAACGACAGAGAAAATAAAAACAGGTTGATTGTTCTCAATCTTTATGATGGGTAAGGTTACTTCACCCTCAGGGAAACGCATGGTATCAAATCTGAAAAACAGTCGATACCACATGCCTTGAATAACCATCTTGAGAACAATTTCGCCAGTGGCAAAGGGATTATTCCCGATAGCCGCGTATTGTTTGTTCACCGCACCAAGATTAACATAATCCTCACCATACGACGGTGGGGAAGCGCTCACGGTGCGCTTCCATCCCTGACTCACATACTTATCACTTTCACCGTTCGCGGCTTTGACACGTTCCTGCCACGAACGATAGCTAGTGACTACACGATGCTGAATCAAAGCCTCTTTGCGTGACCTACCAGACTTACCCGCAATTGGCTTACCATCCTCGTCTTCCACGAAAAATTTAGGCATTGTTACACCCGCACGACGACCAGCCGTCGTGGGCTGAACTGCGCCAATCTGAGCTAGCTCAGACCCAAGCTTCATGTCATTGCGAGCAACGAACGTAGCGTAACCCGAGATACCCCGAATTTCAGAGGCAAGCTGAGCCAAAACAGTGCTGCTATCCAGTAGCTCACCGTTCAAATCCAGGACATGAAAAGGGCGTGCAGTAAAAGTCCTATAAGTCTGATTCTTAGCCAACACACCCTCCCATCTGGTATCAGCGAATTACTGGTAATACGTCTAATTGTTGTCAATAATAAACCATGTTTACAATATCAACAAACTTAGCGACTGTTGTTAACGCTATTAGAAGCATGAAAGACAGCCTAGCAACCGAACTTGGTTTGCCACCAATAATCGTGGCAAACTACACTGGACTCCGGTGGGGGCTGCACCAAGCGAAAAAGCAAGAAGAGCTACGCAACGAACAACGTGAGGCGATGGAGGCTGCACGGCGGAGTAGGTTAGATACCTATAGCTCAAGCAGCCGCACCCGTAGACGCAATAAGTGGTCATATTAGACGAAAATACTCGGGTACCGTTCCAATCAGGTGGTACCCGAGTATTTTTATTTCCACTTTTTTAGAATGTTGCTTTACCAGTAGCTACATATAGCAAACCAATCAATATGATAGATGATGTTATACTGCAATTCATTGGGATGACATGTGAAGGTTTTGAGGATTTCAGTACCACGAAGCATGTCATGAAGAACGATAAGCCAGCTAAGCATGCCAAGATTCGTGCGTTTGACGTTAGTAAGAATATATACAAGCATCCAATGGTAGCTAGGGACACTATGTTCACTGCTGTGACTACCTGCACGATCTGGGTTGAGCGTGAGGTTCTTTTTGTTCCGCTCATTTCATGCCTCCTCTCTAGGTATCTTCCGGTAGACAACGAGCTATTCGTAAACCAATAATATCACCACCACGACACTAGAAGGCGGCTAGTACACACCAATGTCCCCGATCTGGGATAGTCCACCATTTTCCTCCTGGATAACAGAACGGCAGGAGAGTTGAGAATGTAACCTCAATACCCCTGCCGTTCTTTTACTGGTTTATGTGTATGCTAGTTGTAGTATTCGCGGACGGGTTGGTTATCCCTTGATACGATAATATTTAGTTTTACTTTTACCCGTTTTAAGTCGATCCGTTGATGTACGCTCAGGAACTTTTCGGGAGTTTTACTGAAGGAATCTTCACTCCACGCGAATCCTGCAGCTGATTTGAGGATTTTAGGATTTTCCATACGGAAGCTATAGCGTGTTTCGATTTTTCCCATGAATTGGAACACTGTTTTTAGCCATTGTTCACCCTCGATTAATTCATAGCGCCCTGTTTTGTCCATGAGTACAGTGATAGATGGTGCGGGTAGCCCGATCAGTAGGTTCTCAATGATGCGGGTTTTTTGTTCTTTGTTTATGTCATGTGCCCCAGGTTTGTCAGGTGCGATAATTAGGTTACCGTCTTCATACGATGACAGTAGCTCGCCGATGGATGTTTCGTAGCCGCCAACGGGGAGGTTGTGTCGAACCGCTTCCAGTTCTACTTGTAGTTCCTACTGGGCGGGCGTGAGGTCCATATCCATGAGTGTTCTTCCTTTTTGTGAATTGTTTCTGTATCTATAGTACATCTCCCGCCGTGTTTTAGGAGGATCGCGGGTGGATGTGTCGTTAGTTTAGTTTCATGCTTCCTTTGAGTCTTACGCCCCTATTCGTCACCGAACCATGTTTTGATGAAGCTGGCTGCGTCTGCCCAGTCGTGCAGGTTGTGGTGTTGTTCTTGTCCTGTGAGGTGGAATAGCAGGTATCCTTCGTATCGTCCTTGTGGTTCGACGAGTACTTCACCGTATAGGCTGCCTTCCTCAAGGGAGGATTGTAACTGTATTCCTCCTTGGGGTGTAGGGAATACGGTAGGTAGGTTGGTTTGCTTATAGTAATCTTGTAAGCATTCCATAATGTTTTTGGCGTTCTCTATAGCATCCTTGGAAAT
>ERZ773267.1022-NODE-1022-length-16615-cov-18.662560_pt1 | contig 16615 bp, 19 predicted proteins | sample MGYA00511959_ERZ773267 | MGnify/ENA primary metagenome ERZ773267 (study PRJEB29015, sample SAMEA2738165) | human oral metagenome | biome: human oral; feature: human-associated habitat; material: saliva | place: China | collected 2240 ... | reverse complement strand
CAAAAAATAGTCGGTCAACACTTAAGTGTGAAGTCGTACACCACAGCGTTTCTATATGTATATGATACCACATTTTGAAAATATTTCAAGGAAAAATCTTAATTTTTTGAAACCGATGTCACTTTTTCTTAAATTGATCAATCTTCTCCTTGGTAGCTCCGAGAGCACGCTCGTACTTACCATTTTCATTGGGAGTGAAGTAGGAAGCGTGTTTGAGCTTGTCTGGCAAGTAGTCCTGATTAACCCAATTGCCAGGATAGTTGTGGGGATATTTATAGTTTTGCGCATTTCCCAGTTCCTTGCTTCCAGCATAATGACCATCGCGGAGGTGGCGAGGAATAGGAAGGTTGCCAGAACTTCTAAGATCAGCCAGCGCCTTGTCCATGGCAACGTAGGCTGAGTTGGATTTAGGCGAAAGGGCTAGATCGATGACGATGTTGGCGATGAGAATGCGAGCCTCAGGAAAGCCGATGCGCTCAGCTGCTTGAAGGGCTGTTACGGTATGAATCTGCGCATCTGGATTGGCCAGACCGATATCCTCATAAGCGATGACAGTCAAGCGACGAGCTAGACTGGGTAGATCTCCAGCTTCGATCAAACGAGCTGCATAGTGGAGACTAGCATTGACATCCGAACCACGGATAGATTTTTGCAGAGCAGAGAGCACATCGTAGTGGCCGTCTCCATCTTTGTCCATGGTGATGTAGCTGCGCTGGAGGCTGTTTTCCATGATCTCTAACGTAATATGGCGAATCCCTTCTGCATTTTCAGAGGTCGACAGCACCGCCAGATCGAGAGAATTAAAGGCGGAGCGAAGATCTCCATTGGTCGAGGTAGCGATGAAATCCAAAGCGTCCTCATCAAGCATGACAGGAAAGTCAAAGCCACGCTCGGGATCATCTAGGGCTGTCTTCAGAGCTTGCTTGACCTCTTCCGTCGTCAAAGGTTCCAGCTCAAAGATTTGTACGCGGCTACGAATAGCGGGTGTGACAGAGAAAAAGGGATTTTCAGTCGTTGCACCGATCATGATGACCAGACCACTTTCGAGCAAAGGCAGGAGAAAATCTTGCTTGGTTTTATCGAGGCGATGGATCTCGTCTAAAAGCAGGACCAAGCCACCAGAAAATTTGGCCTCCTCTGCGATTTCTTGGAGGCGTTTTTTACTGTCAACCGTTGCATTAAAGGTCCGAAAGGCATACTTAGTCGTTCCTGCGATCGCAGAAGCAATACTGGTCTTTCCGATCCCCGGAGGTCCATAGAGAATCATAGAGGACAGACGATTGGCCTCGACCATGCGACGAATGATTTTGCCTTCTCCGACCAGGTGCTGTTGACCGATGACTTGATCGATCGTCCGTGGTCGCATCCGGAGTGCGAGATTGTCGGGCATTTCCTTCTCCTTTCTAGCTTTGTCTCCTTTCAAAGAGGCAGTTTTTATGGTAAGATTGTAGTAACTATTGTAACATATTCCGCTCTAAGAGTGGGAAATTAGAAAGAGGACGCTATGTCTAAATACGGATTTTTGGATATTTTAGAAGAGGAGATGGACAAGGTTTTTCCTTTTGATTTTGAGATCAATTGGGATAAGAAAAACCATGCGGTAGAAGTGGCTTTTCTCTTGGAAGCACAGAATACGGGAGGGGTTGCACTGGTTGATGAAGCTGGCGAAGAATCTGATGAGGATATATTCTTTGAAGAAGCTGTTATCTTCTACAATCCAGCCAAGTCTCATGTGGAGGAAGATGCCTATTTAACAGCGATTCCTTATGAGCCTAAAAAAGGCTTGTCACGTGAATTTCTAGCTTATTTTGCGACTTTCCTACGAGATACTGCTGAGTTGGCCTTGGATGAGCTCATGGATTTCTTGGCAGACGAAGAAGCAGAGAGCTTTGAGATCGTCTGGAACCAAGAAGTTTTTGAAGAAGGCAAAGTTGGCCTAGAAGAAAGCACCTTTTATCCCTATCCGAGATATTAGGAGGGAAAGCTCATGCTTGAGGATTGCTTAGAAGAACGGTTCGAATTTACGGGTTGTAAAATTGCCTTGATTTGTGATGGGCAAATTTTGACCATCTTGCGCGATGACAAGGAGGATATTCCCTGGCCTAATATGTGGGAATTACCAGGTGGTGGTCGGGAAGGAAATGAGACCCCTTTTGAGTGTGTGGCGCGTGAGGTTTATGAGGAATTGAGCATCCAACTGTCGAAAGCCGATGTGATCTGGTTCCAGATCTACCCCAGTATGCTAGATGGAAATAAAAAATCCGTCTTTTTAGTTGGGAGGTTGACACAGGAACAGTTCGAAAGTATCATCTTCGGAGACGAGGGCCAGGGCTATAAGTTAGTGAGCTTTGAAGAATTTTTAACTTCAGATCGAGTTGTTCCCCAATTGCAAGAACGAGTGAGAGATTATATGGAGGAAAGTTTATGATAACACTTGAGAAAGCAGGAGCAGAGGATTTAGAAACCATTATTGCCATTCAAAGAGCCAGTTTTAAGGCAGTCTATGACAAATACCAAGATGAATATGATCCCTATCTAGAAGATCGCGAGCGAATCAAATGGAAATTAGTTGAGCGGCCCCATAGCTATTACTACTTTGTGAAAGAAGACGAAGAGAAGATTGGTTTTTTACGAATTCATACCAATGAAGAGTTAACGGAAGCTTGGTTGGGGACTGTAGCGATTCTGCCTCCGTATCAGGGAAAAGGGTATGGATCTGAAGGATTACGCATGCTAGAAGAGGAATTTTCAACCGTTAGACAATGGGATTTGTGTACGGTGTTTCAGGATGCAGGCATGGTCGCCTTCTACGAGAAGAATGGCTACCATCAAACCCATATCGAGCCTGAAAAAGAAGGCATGGATATGGTCTATATGAAAAAATTGATAGAGAAATAGAAAGGATGGTTCGGTTAAATTTCTAAACTGAACCCGCCCTAAACACTGTGCCAAAAAGGTAAACTTCTCATAGATACAAGTGTCTTCAGAGAGTTTCCTATTTTGGCTTTGTATTTTATGGGCTTGGTATCTTAATTATGGAAACATGGCAAGAGTTAAAAGTAACGGTGAAGCGTGAGGGTGAGGAGCTAGTCTCTAATCTCTTGATCGAGTTAGGCGCCCAAGGAGTTGCGATTGAAGACAGCATGGACTATGTGGGAAATGTCGACCGTTTCGGTGAGATTTTCCCAGAGGTTGTGCAACAAGAAGAAATCGTGGTGACGGCCTACTACCCGGAAACGGTTGATGTAGCAGCGGTTGAAGCGGATTTGCAGGCTCGCTTAGCAGAATTGACCGATTTTATGGATCTAGGAGAGGTCAAGATGGGCACGACTGCCTTGGCTGAGGAAGACTGGGCCGACAACTGGAAGAAATACTATGAACCAGCTCGTATCACTCATGACTTGACCATCGTACCGTCATGGACAGACTATGAGGCAACGGCGGGAGAAAAGATTATCAAGCTGGATCCTGGTATGGCCTTTGGAACAGGAACCCACCCGACAACCAAGATGAGCCTCTTTGCCTTAGAGCAGGTTCTCCGTGGTGGCGAAACGGTTCTAGATGTAGGAACTGGTTCAGGTGTCCTTTCCATTGCTAGCTCCCTTCTTGGTGCCAAGGAAATCTTTGCCTATGACTTGGATGATGTAGCGGTTCGTGTCGCTCAGGAAAATATTGAGCTCAATCCTGGAATGGAAAATATCCATGTTGCCCCAGGCGATTTGCTTAAAGGTGTGGAGATTGAGGCAGATGTCATCGTGGCTAACATCTTGGCGGATATCCTTATCCATCTGACAGATGATGCTTATCGATTGGTCAAGGACGAAGGTTACCTCATCATGAGTGGCATTATCAAGGACAAGTGGGACATGGTGCGTGAGTCGGCTGAATCGGCTGGATTTTTCCTTGAAACCCACATGATCCAAGGGGAATGGAATGCCTGCGTCTTCAAAAAGACCAAGGATGTCTCCGGTGTGATTGGAGGCTAGCATGCAGCAGTATTTTGTAAAAGGATTGGCTAGCTCACCTGTCACCATTGAGGACAAGGAAACCAGCAAGCACATGTTTCAGGTCATGCGCTTAAAAGAAGATGATGAGGTGACCTTGGTCTTTGATGATGGGATCAAGCGCTTGGCGCGCGTGGTCAATGTAGAAGCCCGTCAGTTGGAGCTAATCGAGGAATTAGCGGACAATGTGGAACTGCCAGTCCAAGTGACCATCGCATCAGGCTTTCCAAAAGGAGACAAGCTGGAGTTTATCACTCAAAAGGTGACGGAACTGGGTGCTAGCCAAATCTGGGCCTTTCCCGCTGACTGGTCCGTTGCCAAATGGGATGGCAAGAAATTGGGCAAAAAGGTTGAGAAGTTAGAAAAAATCGCACTTGGAGCAGCCGAGCAAAGCAAGCGAAATTTGGTCCCGAGCATTACTCTTTTTGAGAAAAAGGTTGACTTTCTGGCTCAGTTCGACCAGTTTGACCGGATCGTGGTGGCCTATGAAGAGTCAGCTAAAGAAGGCGAGGCGGCCGCTCTGATTCAGTCGCTGACCGGATTAGAAGCTGGAAGTAAACTGCTCTTGATCTTTGGACCAGAGGGTGGCCTCTCCCCTGCAGAAATTGAAAGTTTTACAGCTAAAGGAGCCCTTCTTGCAGGACTTGGTCCTCGCATCCTACGAGCAGAAACAGCACCACTCTATGCTCTCAGCGCCGTGAGTGTTGTTACAGAATTAATGAACTAACGAAGTGAAGAAATCGCTTCGTTATTTTTTTACAAAAATCTTCTATTTTCAAAAATTTTTACGAATTATTAAAGTAAGGAGAGGATGCAAATGAATAAAAAAAAGAATAGACGACGTTTGGTATTTTCTGTGATAGTTGTTGGACTCTTGATCTGGATTGGGTCAAAAGTAAAGGATCATCTGGAATTTCAACAAGAAATGGTCCGAATTGTACATAGTAAGGAAGTGAAAGAGTTAATTGTACATGATTTGAAACAGGAAGATCCGGACGCGTTTACAGAAAAAGGAAAAATTCAATCGTATGAAATCGATGACGAAACGATCGAACACAATCCAATGGGGGGGATTATGTTTGAGGTAATAATTAATGGAGATAAAAAAATAACAGGAAGTATGGGATTGAGGAAGCGTAGTGAAGATGGACCGATTAGATCTGTAGGAATGAGTACTTCTGTGGGGTTTCAAAATTTATTAGAAAAGAAAGGATCATCAAAATAAATGAAAAGAAGATTCGATTCAAATATGAAATATATTTTCTTGGAGTGCTTTGTATATTTACAAAAAAATTTTTAAAAGGATTTTTTTTTGAAAATTTTTACGAATTATTAAAGTAAGAGTAATAAATTTGAAAACTAAATAGTGTAAAGTGATACTAATAAGACTTTATGGAGGATGAAGATGAAACCAAAAAGAAAAATCGGTCGTTATATATTTGGAGTACTACTATTAGGAGTCTTGGTATGGGGAGGTCTACTTGTAAAGAAGCATCTTGATTTTCAACATGAAATGGTTCAGATCGTACATAGTAAGGAAGTGGAAAAATTGATTATACACGATCTGAAATTGAAAGATCCTAATGCGTTTACAGAAAAAGGGAGGATTCATTCCTATGCAATTGATGACAAGACGATTGAACACAATCCAATGGGAGGGATTATGTTTGATGTGGTCATAAATGGAGACAAAGAGATAATTGGTAGTATGGGATTGTGGAAGACTAGTGAAGATGGTCCGATTGAGTCTGTGGGGATGGATGCCTCTAAAGGTCTACAAAAATTGATGAAGGAGTAAGGGAGATGTATACCGATCAAGAAAAAAATAGTATTGCGTGGAAAGAGTATTCAAAATTTAATGTTGGGAGAGAGGTTGATATTGAAATTGACGGAAAAAAAGAAAAAACAATAGGCTATGTTTCTGAAATTTTTGGTCAACCACCAGAAAAAGATATGGTCACTTCTCCTCAAGATTTGAAAGTACGGTTTCTAGGAGACATATCTGGTTTAAATGGTTATATTGTGACAGATAAAGAAATCACTCATGAGACCAGACCAGAAGATGTGCATGAAGTAACAATTTTGTTTGAGGGATCGGAAGCTAAATTTGATCAAAATTTCATGGGAGCCTTGAGAGACTGGGGGCTAACCGATGCCCCAACTGCATTACAAATATCAATGGCTAAAAGACTCGGGATCAAAACGGGGAAAACCTCCCAGCTTGACGCGGCTTCGAAAGAAGTAAAAGCAGCAATGGATCGATATCCGAATGCGCGTTTCAAATTTTATGCTCATTCTTTAGGGGGCTTAAATATCCAATCTTCACTTGGTTCTTTAGAGGATAAATATTTAGATAGAATTGATGGGGCTTATATATATGAAGCACCTAACCTTTATCCACAGTTGAGTGATGCAGAAAAGAAACAGGTCGATAAGATTAAATATAAAATTTATAATTTTATAGACAAGCGTGACTTGGTCACATGGGAACATTCTGAAGAAGGGAATGAAGGAGTTGTTGGAACACTTGTTCGAATTGACAGTAAGGATGCAGGTGGGTTTATAAAACAACATATGTGGGGAGGTTACGACTACAAGGCTGGCTACTTGAATGTTAAAGAAGAGAGTTTAGATGATTATCGGTTAGCTCGAATAAAGCAGACAAAAGAACAACTGCAGTTAAAGAAACAAGCGCTGGAGTCTTGGAAGAAAAGCGGACTCTCCGGAAGTGACCTCATTTCTATGGACACCATTCAGGCAATGGGAATAGTGGAGTCGCTGAAGGAATTTGCTCTCATAGCCTCTGATTATATTTTAGCTGTCTGTGATTTCGGTATTGCAGATATAAAAGGAACCTGGGAGACATTATTAGCTTCTTGTCGTTCAACTGTATCAGGGACCCGTTGTACAGAAAGTGATATCATAAATGCACTTGCTCAAATTGGCGCAACGAAAGAAACGATTGAGATGAATCGCATTACAGAATTAGAAAAAATTAAAAAAGATACTCTAAAAATAAAAGAAAGTATTTTTAGTCTATCAACAGACATGGCGAAAGGAATTGCAACTGTAATAGGCACGGATGTTGCTCTGGCAAGCCAACTTCAATTGCAATGGTGAAGAATGGGTAACAAAGAGATTGAATACATTAATGCGATTAGAGAAGTAGAAGAAAAATGGAATAGTACTGAAGAAGAATTAAAAATGGAGATGAAAGAACTAGAGAAAAGAATGAATCATATCCATGATCAGTATTGTTTTACAAAACAAAACATTGAATTGATGGAAGAGGAAGTCGGATATTTCTCTAAGATGATGGATAATACGGAAATTTTATCGGATTATTATCGGGAATTATCAGATGTTTATGAAGAATTGAATGCAGAGCACTATCACGAACTAGCTCATATTGAGGAAGTGCGTCAGTTAAAACAAAAAGAATTACAGCTAGTCTCTGAAAAATATGCGAATGAGATTGCAAAATTACGAAAGGAGATGTATGTCGAAAATTGATCTTACAAATGATTTAACATACGAAGATAAGCGTTTCATGGCAGCTCTTCTTAGTGTTAAATTTATGGGGAAAATAGCCTTAACAAAGGCTACTGTTGATCAAAAAAGCATTAAAAAGAGAATTTCATCTAGTTTAACAGAACTTGAAAGTTCTCTAGATCAGGTTATTGGAACTATTGATTCGGATTTGGCTGGAAAATTTTCAAACTCTGTTAAAGAAGGGGTTGGAAGAAAGAAATTGGAGTTAAACGATTTGCAAGAGTTTTGTAAGACAAAGTAGTATCCGTATATTAAAGTAGCTTCATTGGTTCCCATCTGCTTCTAAAAGTGTTAAAATAGTATCCAAGAAACTGGAGAAAATGAATGCCGAAAGAAGAGAATTTAACAGGGGACCAAGTCGTTGCCCTTACAAAAAAATATTTATCACCTGAAGATGTTGCTTTTGTGCAAAAGGCTTTGGTCTATGCGGTTGATTGCCATAGTGGGCAATTCCGTCAATCTGGCGAGCCTTATATCATTCATCCGATTCAAGTGGCAGGAATCCTTGCCAAGCTGAAGCTGGATGCTGTGACGGTAGCCTGTGGCTTTTTACATGATGTCGTGGAAGATACGGATGCGACTTTAGATGATTTAGAGCGCGAATTTGGTCATGATGTGCGCGTGATTGTCGATGGGGTGACCAAGCTCGGGAAGGTCAAGTACAAGTCCCATGAAGAGCAGTTGGCGGAAAACCATCGCAAGATGCTCATGGCCATGTCTCAAGATATCCGTGTCATTTTGGTTAAATTGGCAGACCGCTTGCATAATATGCGTACTCTGAAGCATTTGCGCAAGGATAAGCAAGAACGTATTTCGCGTGAGACCATGGAGATCTATGCACCGCTAGCCCACCGTCTCGGGATTTCCAGCGTCAAATGGGAACTTGAGGATTTGTCTTTCCGTTATTTGAATGAGACAGAATTCTACAAGATTTCTCATATGATGAAGGAAAAACGTCGCGAGCGAGAAGAGTTGGTAGAAGAGGTTGTCCATAAGATTGAGACCTATGCTGGGGAACGTCATTTGCATGGGAAAATTTATGGTCGACCAAAGCATATCTATTCGATCTATCGCAAAATGCAGGATAAAAAGAAACGCTTTGATGAAATCTATGACTTGATTGCCATCCGCTGTATTTTGGATACTCCAAGTGATGTTTATGCCATGCTGGGCTACATCCATGAGCTCTGGAAGCCAATGCCGGGGCGTTTTAAGGACTATATTGCCAACCGGAAGGCCAATGGCTATCAGTCCATCCATACGACTGTATACGGCCCTAAAGGACCAATTGAGTTCCAGATCCGAACCAAGGAAATGCACGAAGTCGCTGAGTATGGGGTTGCGGCTCACTGGGCCTATAAAAAAGGGATCAAGGGTCAAGTCAACAGCAAGGAATCGGCTATTGGGATGAACTGGATTAAGGAGATGATGGAACTCCAAGACCAGTCAGGCGATGCCAAAGAATTTGTTGAAAATGTGAAAGAAGATATCTTGGCAGAAGAGATTTACGTCTTCACACCAGATGGAACCGTGCGCTCGCTTCCGAAAGATTCCGGACCGATCGATTTTGCCTATGAAATCCACACCAAGGTTGGGGAAAAAGCCATTGGTGCCAAGGTCAATGGCCGGATGGTGCCTCTTAATACCAAGCTACGGACGGGAGATCAGGTGGAGATTATCACCAATGCCAACTCCTTTGGTCCGAGCCGTGACTGGCTGACTCTTGTTAAAACTAGCAAGGCGCGCAACAAGATCCGTCAATTCTTTAAAAATCAAGATAAGGAACTCTCTATCAACCGGGGACGGGAGTTGCTCATGGCCCAATTCCACGAGCATGACTTGGTAGCCAATAAGTTCATGGACAAAAAGCACATGGATAAAGTGCTACAAAAATCAAGCTATAAGACAGAAGAAGCCTTGTTTGCGGCGATTGGTTTTGGAGAGATCGGGGCTATTACCATCTTTAACCGCTTGACGGAGGAAGAACGTCGAGAAGAAGAGCGGGCTAAGGCACGCGCAGAAGCAGAAGAGCTGGTCAAAGGTGGCGAGGTCAAGGTTGAAAATAAAAAAGACACCTTGAAGGTCCGTCATGAAGGTGGCGTGGTTATCCAAGGAGCTTCTGGACTCTTGATTCGGATTGCTAAGTGCTGTAACCCAGTTCCAGGAGATGAAATTGTGGGCTACATTACCAAAGGGCGTGGTGTTGCGATTCACCGCCGAGACTGTATGAATCTTCGCGCTCAAGATAACTACGAGCAACGCTTGATCGATGTCGAGTGGGAAGACAATAATACGACCAAGGACTACATCGCCCATATTGACATTTATGGACTCAACCGTGCAGGTCTTCTTAACGACGTGCTCCAAGTCCTCTCCAATACAGCTAAGATGATCTCAACTGTCAATGCTCAACCAACCAAAGATATGAAATTTGCCAATATCCACATTTCCTTTGGAATTCCGAACCTATCGATGTTGACAACAGTTGTGGATAAGATTAAGAGTGTGCCGGAGGTGTACTCTGTTAAGCGTACCAACGGCTAGTCGGCTACTCAGTTATCTTTTATTGCTTCGTTAGCTTTAAGTATTGTCTTCGTCTCACTGCCTTGTCTAATGTCGATTTTCTTTGAAGAAGGTAGGACGTGCTCAAAAGTCTTTTATTACTTGGTTAGCTCGTCGTCTGAGGTTGATGTTTTTTGAAGGTCAGCAGTGAATGCTCGATAGATTTATAAAATAGGATAATAAAATGAAATTAGTGATTCAACGGGTCAAGAGTGCCTCGGTTTCCATTGATGGTCAAGTCTACAATGCGATCCAGCAAGGTTTGCTGCTCCTAGTAGGTGTCGGTCCAGATGATGATCAGAAAGATTTAGATTATGCGGTCCGCAAGGTATCGCAGATGCGTATTTTTTCAGATGAGGAAGGTAAGATGAATCTTTCGGTCAAAGATATCCAAGGGGAAATCTTGTCAATCTCTCAATTTACCCTCTTTGCGGAGACAAAAAAAGGCAACCGTCCTGCTTTTATAGGGGCTGCCAAGCCAGATATGGCCAGTCAGTTATATGATGCCTTTAATGATCAATTAGAAAAAGAAGTCCCTGTCAAACGAGGGATCTTTGGAGCCGATATGGTGATTGAATTGATCAATGATGGTCCGGTGACGATTTTACTAGATACAAAAAATCCATAAGTAAGAAAACATGCAGTCGGATTAGACTGCATGTTTTTCAATATAGAGTTGTTGGGCGATCACTTGGTTGATAGAAATTTCTTGTCCATGGATAACGAAGTGATAGAGGCCTGTGTAGTCATCGTACCGTTGAAACAAGATGGTATCACCAATTTGGAGATGGATCTGGTCTAAAAATTTTAACAATTCATAGGTGTCATAGACCCTTTGCAGAATATACAGACCAGGTTGGGTCGTTTCACTGAGACGGTCTTGGTGGGCTTCGACAAGCCTTTCGCCTTTCTTTGGAATTGTCCCACCGTGAGGGCAGGTCTTAGGATTCCCAAGCATGTGATCCAGTCGGTCGATGAAATGTTCAGAAACGGTATGCTCGAGAACTTCTGCCTCTTCATGGACTTCCTCAGTTGTGTAGCCAAGATTTTCCAGCAGAAATACTTCGATCAAGCGGTGCTTGCGGTAGAGATCAGAGACCAATTGCGAGCCCAGATCTGTTAGTAGATAGCCATGGGTCTTATCTTTCACCAAGAGGCCCTCAGAGATCATGCGCTTAATCATCTCGGTCACAGCGGGTGGAGAGACCTGCATGCGACTAGCGATTTCCTTATTACTGATTTTTTCTACTTCTGTGCCAATTTCATAAATGCACTTGAGGTAATCTTCTTTGTTTGGTGTCATGCTTTCCTCTTTTCTTCGCTCACTTCTAGTATATCAAAAAAATCCTCAAAAACGCTAGTGGAGTAATGAGAATTGTCTCAAGCTCCAAAAGATGGTAGTATAGAAACATAGAAAGGACGGCACTATGAACAGACGGGAATTAGCGAGACTAGGCTGGAGAGAAAATAGTTTAGCCTATCTAGAGAAGCACTTGCAGGGATACAAAGATCCACAAGCCTACCAAGAACAATATCAGTCTGTCTTTTTCTTTGCCAGTCCTCTGTTTCAAAACATGTGGTTTCAGGAGATCAAGGATCTAACGGAGACTGCTGCCCAAGATTTACTGAGGGGCGTCATGAAAATTCTCCTGATGCCAAGTGACCTGTCCGGAACTTGTGAAGAAACAGCCTTTCTTCTGAGTAGGATGGCTCCAGATTGTCCTCCCGGTTCCGACTTTTGGAAGGCTTTTTCACACGTCGTGCAAATCGCTTTTAAAAAGGATCACTTAGCAGATCAGTCGGGAGATCAGCTCTTGAAACGCCAGGTTCACCAGTTGCGCTACCTACTTTCAAGTTACCAAGCCCAGTGGATTCGGACGCATGAGGCCAGAGCTGGACAGACTGACGAGGAGGCCTTACAAGCTTACCTACAGGAGGCTAGAGCGGTCACGGTGGATGCTTATGCGGCTGCCCGCCTTCACAATAAGGTCTCCCTAGGGCCAGATGGTCACCTTCATTATCCATCAGAAGCCTCCCAACAAGTCAATTTCAAGGTCTTGTTAAATTTCCATACGGAGTATATTCTCGATCAAGCCGGGCGTTTTCTCAATGAAGTCGATCCAGTAGAAGTTTCTGAAAATGGCATTGTCAATGGGGCTAGTTTTAACTATGGGCTGGCTAGGGGACGGACCCATAAGGACTTAGATATTGACTCCGTCAAAGTGTGGGACCCAGCCTTTCGGAAGCAGGTCCTTTATCGTCAAGGTGTTCGCTATCTAGCTCCTAAAAATGATCGCAGTGTCGAAGGTTACTGGAGTCGAAAAGGAATCTTTGCACAAGGAGGCAAGAGCTACAAGCAACAAGTGGCACAGCGCGTGCGGCGTTTCCTCAGAGGCATCCCTCGCTTACGCTGGCGCGTCTTCCTACAGAATGGACTCCATCGGATTTTATAACAACGAAAGAACTGTTATTTTACATAAAATAGCCTAAGAGATTCTTAAAAGAAGTTAAAACAGTTAAGTTCTTAGAGCTGATCTATCAGGTGATGAGCCTTTCCGCTGTGAGAAAAATGCTTGAAACATTGTTGTTTCAAGTACTCGGGAGTTTTGAAACGTTAGGTTCAAAACTAATTGAACACAGGCTGCGGATCGTGTCAAAAAGATAAGTTTTCCTAGAATCAAAAGATTCTGTGTCAAACTTCCTATTTTGACTTTATCCGCGAACATCCTTTGTATCTTGCTAAGTCATGGAACTTCCTAGAAGTTCGCTGACGTCCGTACTCACTTAAGGAAAGGTTCTGAACAGATTTTGTAGATATAGAAAAGAGGTCGCAGACCTCTTTTTTCGTTTATCCAAGTACTTTGACGGCTTCGATTGCAGCGTCGTAATTTGGTTCGCTGTTGATGTTGTCTAGGTATTCAACGTAAGTGATCTTGTTATCTGCATCTAAGACCAAGACAGCGCGCGCAAGCAAGTGCCATTCATTGATCAAGAGGCCGTAGGCTTTTCCGAAGGAATGGTCGTAGTAGTCTGAGAGCATGATGGCATTGTCGAGTCCTTCAGCAGCGCACCATTTACCTTGAGCAAAAGGAAGGTCGACAGAGACCGTCAAGACGACAGTGTCTTCCAAGTCCGATAAGGTCTTGTTGAAGTGACGTGTTTGCATCGAACAGATCCCTGTGTCGATGGATGGGATGATGCTGAGGACTTTTTTCTTGCCAGCAAAATCAGCTAAAGATTTCTTCTCAAGAGCTGGAGTGATCAATGAAAAATCATGAGCCATTTCCCCTACTTGAAGTTGAGATCCGGTAAAGGTAACAGGGTTTCCTAAAAATGTTGCCATAAAAAGACTCCTTTTTTTGTTTTTATTTTATCGCAATACCGGAGGAGGGGCCACTGATTTGTTTAGAAATCTGAAGGGGCTACTGACTCAAACCTTCTGCGATCTTGTCTAAGTTCCACTTCATCATGCTGTAGTAGCTATCGCCCTTTTCTCCTTCTTTGGCAATGGAATCCGTGAAGATCTTTGCATAGATTGGGATGTCGGTATCTTTAGAGACAGTTTTCATAGGACGTTCATCGACGCTGGATTCAACAAAGAGGGCCGGCACCTTGGTTTGACGGAGCTTTTCTACCAGCGTTTTGATTTGGTCAGGTGTGCCTTCTTCTTCCGTATTGATTTCCCAGATATAGGCAGATGGGACGCCATAGGCTTTTGAGAAGTACTTGAAGCAACCTTCGCTGGTTACGATCATCTTCTTCTCTGCTGGGATGTTATTGAATGCTTGCTTGGCTTCTTGGTCTAGCTTACTGAGTTTTTCAGTATAGGCTGCTAGATTTTTTTCGTAGAAGTCCTTGTTTTTTGGATCTTTGGCGATCAATTGTTTGGCAATGTTTTTAGCGTAGAGGATCCCATTTTCGAGATTGAGCCAAGCGTGAGGGTCTTCTTTTCCAGCTTGGTTTTGGCCTTCTAGGTAGATGACATCGACTCCCTCGCTAACTGCGAAATAGTCCTTGTTTTCTACTTTATTGGCATTTTTGACCAATTTAGTGAACCAAGCATTGCCACCCGTTTCGAGGTTGATCCCATTGTAGAAGATCAGGTCTGCTTGTGAAGTTTTTTTGACATCTTCTGGGAGCGGTTCGTATTCGTGGGGATCTTTGCCGACAGGAACGATACTGTGGAGCTCGATTTTGTCCCCAGCGATATTTTTGGTGATATCTGCGAGGATCGAATTGGTGGTGACCACTTTCAATTTATCAGATGAGGACTTGGAAGAAGAGCCTTTGCTGCAGGCCAACAGGCCGAATAAGAGTGCCACAAAGAGGGCGAGGACAGAAGCGATTTTTTTCATGTGTTTCCCCTTTAATGAGATGAAAGAGCGTGCCTGTTCTTTCTTTGCTTAGGAGCTATAAAGAAGCTGATGAGAAAGAAGATGGCAGAAGTGAGGACAATACAAGACCCGACGGCGATGTTTAAGCTATAACCAATAAAGAGTCCCAAAATGGATGCAAGAGCACCTAGGCTAGAGGACAAGAGCATCATGGACCAGAGGTTATTGGCATAGAGGTAGGCCGTCGCAGCGGGTGTAATAAGCATGGCGACGATGAGAATGGTTCCGACACTTTGCATAGCAGTAACAGAAACCAATGTCAAGAGCACCATGAGCAGGTAGTGATAGATCTTGACCCGGACGCCCATGGATTGAGCCAAAACGGGATCAAAAGATGTGAGCAGTAAGGGTCGAAAGAGCAGGCAAATCACCAGTAATACGGTTACCCCAACACCAATGGTCATCCACATATCCTGGTCTTGCACGGCCAAGATATTCCCAAAGAGGATGTGGAAGAGGTCGGTGGAACTTTTTGCGACTCCAATCAGGATGACTCCTAAGGCGAGGAAAGAAGAAAAGGTAATCCCTATCGCTGTGTCGCTCTTGATGATGGAGTTGCTCTTGATATAGGTGATAAGGATGGAAGCTAGAAGTCCAAAGACAATGGCGCCAATAAAGAAATTGATGCCAAGGATAAAGGACAGGGCCACCCCTGGAAGGACTGCGTGCGAGATGGCATCTCCCATGAGAGACATGCCTCGCAAAATAATGAAGCATCCGACAGCTCCAGCGACAATACCGATGGCAATGGCTGTGATCAGGGCATTCTGTAAGAAGTGGAATTGCTGTAATCCATCGATAAATTCTGTAATCATCCGACGCCACCTCCTATAAAGAGTTCATGCCCATAGGCTGCATGCAGATTCTCCTTGGTAAAGGTTTCCTCTGTTTTCCCAAAAGCGATCAGCTTGCGGTGAAGGAGGAGGACCTGGTCAAAATAAGCTGGGACCTTGCTGAGGTCGTGATGGACAATCAGGATGGTCTTGCCTTCTTGTTTCAAGGTCTGGAGGGTCTGCATGATGATGTCTTCGCTGACAGAGTCAATCCCTGCGAAGGGCTCATCCAAAAAGATGACATCCGCTTCTTGGACCAGGCAACGGGCAATCAGCACCCGTTGGAATTGCCCTCCCGAAAGCTGACCAATCTGGCGATCTGCTAGATCAAGAAGATTGACAAGTTTCAAGGCATTTTCCACTTTTTTGAGGTCCTCTTTGCTTTTTCGCTTGAAGATAGAAAGATGGGGATAGAGACCCAGTGAGACACACTCCCGCACCGTGATGGGGAAGTGGAAATCAATAGCGGATTTCTGTTCGACGTAGGCCACTCGTTGAAGAACTTGGCTGAGATCTTTTTGATCAAGCTGGACCCTTCCTGAATGAGGAAGAAGTCCCAGCATGGCCTTAATTAGGGTTGATTTTCCAGCCCCATTGGGACCAAGAATGCCTAGGATGGTTGGACCCTGGATGGTGAGGGAAAGATCCTCTAGGGCCAGTGTTTGCTGGTAGGCAACACTTAGATGTTCAATTTGAATCATGAGTTTGCTCCTTTACTATTAATATACATAAATAAAAAAATTAAGTCAAGTTAATTTATAAAATAATTTAGATTAACTTACTTGTAATCATTGAAAAAAGTTCCTATTTTTGATAAGGTTATTAGAAAAGAATGAAAGCGAGAAGATCATGGTACGTTTACAAGATGATTTTTATGATTACGTCAACGGGGAATGGGCTGAGACAGCTGTGATTCCTGATGACAAACCGTCAACTGGTGGTTTTATGGACTTGATCCAAGATATCGAAAACTTGATGTTGGATATCACTGGGAAATGGCAACGGGGAGAAGAGCTACCTGAAGACAGCATTCTGCAAAACTTTGTCAAATACCACAAAATGGTGGCAGATTTTAATGCGCGAGAAGCAGCTGGTGTGGCACCAGTCATGCCTTTGATCAATGAAATTAAGGCTTTGTCTTCTTTTGAAGACTATACCAGCAAGTTGGGTACCTATGAACTAGCTGGCAAACCAAATCTCATGCCATTTAGCGTGTCACCAGACTTTATGAATGCCCAAATGAATGTCTTGTGGGGAGAAGCACTCGGTT
>ERZ773267.1020-NODE-1020-length-16622-cov-3.210962_pt1 | contig 16622 bp, 15 predicted proteins | sample MGYA00511959_ERZ773267 | MGnify/ENA primary metagenome ERZ773267 (study PRJEB29015, sample SAMEA2738165) | human oral metagenome | biome: human oral; feature: human-associated habitat; material: saliva | place: China | collected 2240 ... | reverse complement strand
AATAAAATTTTATATAATCCCTCTTTTACAAAGGTGTAGAGACTTTACAAAAAGGAGACAAATGAGCGAGAAAAATCCAGTTTCAAATTTCATCTCAACTGATGATGAGATGCTTGCTTTTTTGTCAAATTTGGGTCAAAAATGGCACAAAAGCGATGATATAGCAAATTTTATAGAGCGAAATTTTACCTTTGTCGGCTCAAAACCGCTTTTGCAAAATTTAAAAGATTATAAAACGGCTGATTATGAAAATTTCGCTGATATTAAAAATTTTCTAAGCTCGTATCCAAGTGTTCAAAGTACAATTTTAAGCAGTGAGATAGGCTATGTCGGTGATGGTCTAACAAGCGTAGAGCTTGAATTTGCGCCTGAATGCTTTTATGATTTTTTAAAATTTATGGTTGAAAATATCGCGCAACATCACTATTTTTGCAGCCTTAAAGAGGGTTGGATATTGCTTATTGCGATGGAGGGGTATGTAGAATTTGGTGTTTTGTATTAACAGAGTTAAATTTACCCTGCAAAGATAAAAAATCGCCACATAAAAGTCCTCAAATTTAGCAAAAAGCCAAATTTACACGCAAACATCGCCTGTCTCTAGCAAAATTTAATCAATTTTTTTATATAATCCCTATTTTTCACAAAGGTAGATATATGGATAGAAAATCGTGGAGTTCAAGACTTACATACATTTTAGCTGTTGCAGGGGCTACGGTCGGCTTTGGTGCGACGTGGCGGTTTCCTTACTTAGTCGGTCAAAACGGCGGCGGGGCCTATGTTCTCGTGTTTTGCATAGCGATGATAGTCATTGGCATTCCTATGATTTTGGTTGAAAACGCCATCGGTAGGCGCCTAAAATGTAACGCAGTTGATGCATTTGGCGGCACGATAAATGGCAAAAAGATCAGCAAAAAGTGGCAGATAGTCGGTTGGATGGGGCTTGTTGGCGCATTTGGCATCATGGCTTATTATATGGTTATCGGAGGCTGGGTTTTAAACTATATCGCTCAAATTTCATTTGGCTTGCTTGATCTCTCGCACATCGTGAGCTTTGAGCAAACTAGCGCATTTTACGAGCAAAATATCGTCAGCAACCCGCTAGCCATCAGCTTTGCGACCCTTGTTTTTGTGCTTGTAAACTACGCTATCTTGGTGCAAGGTGCAGTTGGCGGCATCGAGCGCTCAGCAAAATATCTAATGCCACTTCTTTTTATCCTAATGCTCGTCATGATCGCTAAAAACATCACGCTTGATGGCGCGATGGATGGCGTGAAATTTTATCTAACGCCTGATTTTTCAAAGATAAATTTAAAGCTTTTTGTCGATGTTTTAGGGCAGGTTTTCTTTGCGCTCTCACTTGGATTTGGCGTGATGATAACGCTCTCAAGTTTTGTGAAAAAAGACGAAGGGCTAGTTAAAATTTCTATCATCACAGGTGTCTTAAACACCGTCATAGCCGTGCTTGCTGGTTTTATGATATTCCCGTCGCTCTTTAGCTACGGCGTCTCGCCAGATAGCGGTCCTAGCCTAGTTTTCAAGTCGCTTCCGATCGTCTTTTCGCACATGCCGTTTGGTGGATTTTTCGCGGTGGCGTTTTTCGCGCTTCTTATGATCGCTGCGCTTACGACGTCGTTACCGATATATGAAGTGATCATTACTACGCTGCAAGAGAAATTTAAGATAAAGCGCAAAAAAGCGATATTTTTAGTGCTTAGCGTTATTTTCGTGCTGGGAAATTTACCATCACTAATGGCTACAAATTTACTAAGCCACGTCACGGTTTTTGGTAAAAATATCTTTGACGCATACGACGCGATAAGCGCGACGATATTTTTCGTGCTAACCTCACTTGGATGCGCGATATTTGTCGGCTGGGTGCTAAAAGATGAGGCTAAAAAAGAGATCTTGCAAGGCAGCGAAAAATATGCAAAACTTATAAATATCTGGTTTTGGTATATCAAATTCGTCGTTCCGTTTATCATTTTGGTGCTTTTTATTAGCTCATTTTACGATAACTTTTTAAAGTAAATTTGATGAAAAGTCTTATAAATTTAGCTAACGGCGATCGCCTAAATTTGCGCGTACAGGGTCAAATTTTAATCAGCGAGAGTATCAAAAACGGCAAAACCAGGCAGACGCAAAAGGAGTTTGCTAGCACGGACGAAGCGCAAAAAGCCTGCGTCAAAAAAGAGTGGGAGAGCCTAAAAAAGGGCTTTGTCCTGCAAGATAGCGAAGCAAAAGCAGGAGAAACGAGCTTGCACGTTTATATCGGCGGTGGATACACTGGTGCGCTTTCTTTTGCTGGCTTAAGAGATGAAATTTATGTTTATAAAAGTGGCGGCCAAAAAGATGGCGGCATGCCGGACGATCTTTTGGTTAGGCTTGATCGAAGTGGTGCTATAAAAGAGCAGATCGCCTTGCCAAAGCCGCTTGCGTGGGACGCCCAGCGTGTAGGCGAAAATTTACTTTTAGACCTTGATCATGAAATTTACATTTTTGAGCCAAGTAATGCTAAATTTCGCCAAATTTCAGCCGAGCAAAATCTCAAGCGAAGTAGCGAGATAGCAAGCTTTATCTGTGCTTCAAATGGGGTGGCAGTTTTTGGTATGTTTGGGCAAATTTTTGCTTTTAGAGATGGCAAAATTTCAAAGATCGGCGAGTATAAATGCAGCGAAAAAAGCTACACACCGATACTTTGTGCGGCGCTAAACGCTGATGCTAGCATGCTTGCGCTTTGCACCAAAGAGAACGAAGTGCAAATTTTAAACGCAAAAAATGGCGAAATTTTAAGTGTCATAGCGGCTGAATTTGGAGCGCTTGATAAAATTTACTTTTTAGACAAAAAGACACTTTTAGTTAGAAAGTATCTTGAAAACAAGCTATTTTGCGTAGATATCAAAAGCGCAAAAGTCTCAAAGCAGCCTTGGATAAAGGACGAATACCTAAGAGCGAGCGAATTTTGCCTAGACAGCAAAGCTGGTAAGCTTGTAGTGATAGATCAAAGCAGGGCATACGCCGCCAATCTAAAAAGTGGCGATGTGATGGCGGAATTTACGCTAGATCATGTCGTAAAGAGCTGCGAGGCTAAATTTATAGATGGCAAGCTCGCAGTTAGAACGGACTATGGTTGCTTTAGTCTTTATGAAATTTAAGGGAGAATATGTTTTATACACTTTTATTTATCTACATTTTTTATGTGATTTTTAAGCTTTTTTTAGCGAATTTACAGATCAGCTTTGTAAGAGCGCAGGCTAAAAATGAGCCAGTGGTGCTTGAAGCGAACGAATACAAAAACGCCGCAGTTGCCGCCGTGACAAATCAAAAATTTGAAATTTTTAGCCTCATCTACCACGCTATCATTTTCTTTGCGTGGATCAGCTTTGGGTTAAAAATGCTCTCAGACGCTTGCTTGAAAGATGGCGCTACGTTTGAAAATATCATATTTGTGATGAGCTTTTTACTGATCTCATCGCTGCTTGATCTGCCGCTAAGTATCTATGAGAGCTTCGTAAAAGATAAAAAACTAGGTTTTTCAAACATGAGCGCAAAGACTTTTTTGCTTGATAGCATTAAGTCGCTAGCCCTTATGCTAGTTTTTGGCTCAGCCTTTGTCTGGCTCGTGCTTTTATGTATAAATTTTCTTGGAAATTTTTGGTGGTTTTGGGCATTTTTGCTAAGTTTTGGCATCGCTTTAATTATAAATTTGATATACCCAACGCTCATTGCGCCTATTTTTAATAAGATGTCGCCGCTTGAAGATGGCGAGCTAAAGGGCAAGATAGAGGGTCTGCTTGCAAAATGCGGCTTTAAAAGTAGTGGCGTTTTTACGATAGATGCTAGCAAGCGTGACAACCGCTTAAATGCCTATTTTGGCGGGCTTGGAGCGACAAAACGAGTGGTGCTTTTTGACACGCTCATAAAAAAGCTAAGCACCGAAGAGATCGTGGCAGTTTTGGGGCACGAGCTTGGGCACTTTAAACATAAAGATATCCTAAAAATGATAGCGCTAAGTGCGGTTATGCTCTTTTGTCTATTTTTAATCTTTGGAAACGTGGGCGTAGGTGCTTACGAGGCGATAGGGCTTGGGCAAAACGGCGCTAGTATCATCATCTTTTTGGTACTTTTCTCGCCTATTTTTAGCTTTCTTTTCTCGCCGATCATCTCATATTTTAGTCGTAAAAATGAATTTGGCGCAGATAGGTTTTCAAAAGAAATTTCAAATAAAACCGACATGATAAACGCCCTAACCAAGCTTGGTAGCGAAAACAAAGCATTTCCAAAGTCGCACTGGCTTTACTCATTTGTCTATCACTCGCACCCAAGCCTCTTTGAGCGGATAAATGAGCTAGAAAATGAGAGTTGAAGAGGCTTTAAAGCAGGCAAATTTAAGGCTTAAGCCACTTTGTGAAAACCCAAGCAGAGTGGCTAAAATTTTGCTCATGAGCTACCTTGATGTGAGTGTAGAGTGGATATTTTTAAACCAAAAGATCGAATTTGACGAGAAAGGCTACTTTGCCCTTGTAAAGCGCTTTGAAAACTATGAGCCACTTGAGTACATTACCGGCAAGGCTGGTTTTTATGGGCTGGAGTTTGATGTAGAAAGTGGGGTTTTGATACCGCGACCAGAGACTGAAATTTTAGTCGATAAAGTGCTAGAGATCACAAGCTCGTATGAAGCGCCAAAGATCGCTGAGATCGGCACTGGCAGTGGGATAATAAGCGTCATGCTTGCTCTTAAAACAAACGCCAAAATAGTAGCCACCGATATAAACGAAAAGGCGCTAAATTTAGCCAAAAAAAATGCGCTTAAATTTAATGTAAGCGAGAAGATAGAGTTTGTAAAGTGCTCATACATCGATGAAATTTCAGGTGATATCGACATTTTAGTGTCCAATCCGCCATATATCGCAAGAGGCTATGAGCTTAGCAAATTTGTGCTAAATGAGCCTGAAAATGCGTTATTTGGTGGCGAAGTGGGTGATGAAATTTTAAAAAATATCATCCTTATCGCTAGAAATCGTAGCATAAAACATATCGCCTGCGAGATGGGCTATGATCAAAGGGCGAGCATGGAGATGGCTCTAAAATTTAGTGGCTATGAGGGCACTTTTTACAAGGACTTAGCGGGCTTTGATAGGGGCTTTTGCGCAAGATTAAAACTATAAAGGAGAGAGATTGAAAAGCATATATTTTTTACTATTGGCCGCGGTGATCGGCACTGAGCTAACGCTTGGAATTTTGGTCGCACCAGTAATATTTTTCCCACAAAGCATCATAGGCGAGGGGGTGCTTACACATTTTATGAGCGGACAGATGATGACAAAGATATTTTTAAAATTTAACTATGTTTTGCTACTTATAAGCGCATTTGTGGCAGTTAGCGAGCTCTTTGATCTAAGAAAAAAGCTCGCATTTTCACTTAAATTTAGCACATTTATGCTCTCGTTTTTAAATTTAGGCCTAGCGCTTAGCTTTGTCTTTATCTTTACGCCTTTTATCGTGCACTCTCAAAGTCTTGGCGCAGATGCGACGCAGACAGCGGAGTTTGCCAAGATGCATAGCGCTAGCGAATATGTGATGAAAGTGATGCTTGTTCTGCAGCTCATTTTGTTTTTTGTGAAATTTAAGATCAGTCAAGATGAACGCCAAGCCTGATATTCAAATTTTAACAAATTTCCTCGCCGAATACACAACAGCAATGGTGAGCGCTGGCACATACACTGCGCGCGTAGAAAAGTGCGTCGACCGCATAGCTAATCACTACGGATACGACGTTAGCGTGACGATTTTCGTGAAGTATTTTACCATTAGCGTCATGGACTCGGCCGACAACTCCCTGCGCCGAACCTACGTGAAAAAGATCCCGATAGGGCAGGTGAGCTTTAACCGTATTTCCGAGCTTTCGTCGCTTAGCTGGCGGATATTGGATGAAAATTTGAGTCTTGATGAAGCCAAAGAGCAGTTTGATGGCGTCATGCGTATAGGCGCGAATAAATTTGCCAGCTCGCTTGTCTTGATTAGCTTTGCAAATGCGGCGTTTTGCAAGCTTTTTGGCGGCGATATGGGCTCGGTAGCTTGCGTATTTTTCGCGACTCTGGTTGGCTATAGCCTTAGATTTGCGCTTGCTAAAATGGGCGTAAATTTAAAAATCCAGTACGTTTTGACCTCGTTTGTCGTATCTTTTATCGCCTATCTTGGCGTATTTTATGGCTTTACGCACACTAGCGACGTTGTGATCGGCTCGTCGATACTCTTTTTGATGCCGGGCGTTTTTCTCATAAACTCGGTCTTTGATATCATAAACGACAATACGCTTGTAGGCATCAGCAGAGCCGTGAGTACAGGCATCCTGATACTTTGCATAGCGGTGGGCGTCTATATCACGCTCTCGCTTAGTAGCGCGGAGATTTTACATGTTTGATCTTTTGACTGCGACGCTCATAGACGGCGCTTTTGCCGCAGTGGCAGGGCTTGGCTTTGCCTATGCTAGCTCGCCGCCAAAAAGGACTCTTGCATTTTGCGCGCTGCTTGCGGCGTTTGCGCACGCTAGCCGCTTTTGGATCATGCAGATGGGATTTTTTAACATCAGCGTAGCCACTCTTATCGTCTCTTTTTTGAGTGGGATTTTAGGTATGCTCTTTGCCAAACGGCTCAAAGTGCCCGCCGAGATCATCGCGTTTCCGGCGCTTTTGCCGATGGTGCCGGGAGTCTATGCGTATAAAGGCATCTTGGCGCTGTTTTCTTTTCTAAACGAGCCTGATATCGCTAAGAAAAACGAATACCTAATTATATTTTTCGATAACGCGATCACGACCACGACGGTCTCGCTAGCGCTTGGCGTGGGCGTTTCTGTGGTGCTTATTTTATTTTACGATCAGTCGTTGATGATTACCCGCGGCGCCAAGTGCGATCTGGTGACGAGAAAGCCCAGCGAAAAGTAAATTTGTGAGGCGTCTTTTAAGCGTCTTTAAATGAGCTAGAAAATTTTGCCCTGCGACAGACTGCATGTCTAGTCTTGGGACAAAATTTTCGTCGCAACATTTAAATCCATCTTAAAATACTTCCGCTAATTGTTTTGTTAAAATTTGGCAATCCGTCAAATTTGGATCAAATTTAGCTCTCGAAATAGGGGCTAAATTTGATAGCCTTTCTTATCTTTACCCTAAATTTTTTCTCAAATTTGCCGATATAGCTTAAAACTCGTTTTAAAGGATTAATATGATAAGCAGCATAAATGGATTTAGTGCAAATATGAATTATGATCTTAGTAGCGCTCACGAGCGAAATTTAAAAGCACACGAGGAAAAAGAGGCTATAAATTTAACCTCCAATCAGGCTTCGAATATGGAGGTCGCGCAGCTAAATTCGACAAATCAAGCGAACCCAAAAAATAGCGAAAACGTATCAAATTCAAACAGAATTGACGTAGACTTTAACATTAAAGAGATGGAAGCGGCCATCAGGGAGATAAAAAAGCTCCCGCCCGGCACACCAGCTAATATACGAGGCATATTTTCTCTGAGCGGATATACTCTGGATGAAAAGATAAGCGTATGGGGTAAGATAAGTGGATTAGACGGCTCTTTTAGTAGGAGCGAAGCGGAAAATCTGAAGAAATTTATAAATAGTAGTGGGGCGTTTGGTTTCGATAAACTTACTCGGGATTTGGTGGGATACGATACGACCAATGTCGATGAATTTGCGAAAAAATACATAAACCACGAATACCCATTTTTGGGCATAGAATATAATGCAGGGAATAAGGGGATGGAAATCCTCGACTCCAATATGAGCGTGGACGAGTTTAAGGATAGGTGGGCTGAATATACCGTGCTGAAGCGTCTGGGCGAGAGCGGCGCGGAAAGAATATCCGTGAATGGCGAAAATATCGCGATAGTCATTAATAAAAACAAGGCTCCCGTGGAGTTTAGGGAGCTTGAGAGTATCGAGTATAAGGACGAGCAGAGCAAAAAGGCGTTTATAAAATTCGTGCGAGATGCGATAGAAAAGGGTCTGGATATACAAAATCTGCTTGAGGGCAGGGCTGAATTTAAGGAAAACACAAGTGAGGCGACAGCGTTTAAACCCATCCAGGCTACTAGTAAAAGTAAAACATACGTAGATAAAGACATCAGACGAGAATTCTTTGAAAATTTCCTGAAAGTCGAACGCGAAAAAGGGACGGATATAATGGAGCTTTTAAGAAAAACGGGTAAAATAGGGCTTGATATAAAAGCCTAAGGAGCTGCCTTGAAAATACGAATCTACTACGAAGATACCGATGCTGGCGGCATAGTCTATCATGCAAACTATATAAAATACTGCGAAAGGGCGCGCAGCGAGATGTTTTTTGGCTCGGATGTTAAGCCTTTTAGCAAGGATGGGCATTTTGTCGTGAGCGAGATTCGGGCGAAATTTAAAAAGCCTGCCGTCCTGGGCGATCTGCTCGAGGTAAAAACGAGCGTGGCGAGCCTAAAAAAAGCCTCCGCGCTCATAAATCAGAAAATTTATAAAATCGCAAATTTAAGCGGCGAATGCGAGCCTGAGCTCGTCTTTGAAGCAGACGTCGAGGTTGCGTTTGTTAGCAACCTAAGACCTGCTAAGATGAGCGAGGAGATAGTGGATTTTCTCTCCTCTTATTGCTCGTAAAAGCCGTATTCGCCGGCTTTTAAAACCTTCGTATCATAGATAATCTGCGAGTCCTCGACACTCTCGCTAAAAAGCCTCTGCGCGCCGCGGTTTAGGTAGGTCGAGTAGATGTAGTCAAGCCCGACGCTAGCAGAGTAGCCTACCCAGTTGAAGTTCAAATTTTGCCCCAAAATTTCGTTGTTTGAGTCTAGCGCGCCGTCGGTTTTAGAAATCGAGTTGGCTATGTAGAGCTTTTCTCTATCTTGCGGTTGCATGAGTTTAAAGATACTCGGTGCGTAGTTTATCTGAGTGCTTAAAAGGGCGTTAAATTTGACGTCGTAAAGGCGCATCTGAGAGCTAACCATCGAAGCTTTTACTAGCGGAACGTTTAGGAAAACGGTCGCGCCGCTTAGCCTCGAGTTGCCAGATAGCATCGACTTTAGGTCGGTGACGCCGCTTGCGATCTCGTTTTCGTAGGCTAACCCGCCGCTAAGCTCGTCAGCGTAGCGATTTAGCGCCGCTCCTAGCGCGCTGCCGTCAGAAAACGCCGCGACTTGGCTGTTTGAGAAATTTAGCAGCTTTTCAACTTGCCCTTTGTAGTCTATACCACCAAATATCAAATTATCCTGTGGCGAATCGACGCTAGAGATGTGCAGGGTCGGCACGAAAGCCGTCATAGACGGATCTAAAGCCTCGTTTAGATATTTTGCGCCCACAGGCGTAAACGGCGCGATGATATAGGAGATATTTTCGCTTCTAGCGCGTGCTAGGGCGCCGTCGATAGCGCTTGGGGCTTCGTTGCCGATGTTGTAAAATTTAACTTCGATGGCGGCATTTTGCCTCACTATGTAGGCAATAAATGCGTTTGAGATGACGCCTGCGTAGCTTTTTATGCTATCTTGCGGGATGATGACGGCGATCTTAAACTCGGCGTTTGAGCTTGGCGTCAGGCTCTCGGTGCCGGCATTTACGTATGAGCCGTTTAGAGCGTTAAAGGCTTGTAAAATTTCTTGATTGGAGCTGCCTTCGTAGCGAGCCAAAAAGCTGTGCAAAAGACCCTCTCTAACGAGTTCTAGTAAACATGCGTCGTTACATTTGACGGGTTCTAAATTTATATAAATTTCGCTTGCGGGCGGGATATCGGAGGGCTTGTCACTCCTGGCAAATAGCGCCGAGCAGATTAGTAAAATGGTTAAAATTTTTCTCATAGGTACTCTTTTATATTTTTTAGATCGCTGAAAAACAGCTCTTTTTTGCTTGGGTTTTTCGCTACGACAGCAGGCGAGTAGGTCGCCAGCAGGGCCGAGTGTTTAAATTTCATTATGTTTCCCCTTATGGTTTCAAAGCTTTGCGCGCTTTGTTTTATCATTTTGTAAAAAACCTCTTCGCCAAGCGCCACGATGAGCTTTGGCGCGACTAGACGGACTTCTGCGCTAAAATACGGCTCACAAAGCTCGTAAGCATTTGTCGGAGCTTTGGCTGCGGGCTTGCATTTTAGCAGGCTCGTGACGTAAATTTCGTCCTTTTTAAGCCCTGCTAGCTCGTTTAAATTTTGCAAAAACTTATCGTCGCCCGCCAAAAACTTTCCGCTCGCATCCTCGGCGGCGTTTGGCGCGTCAAATACGAAAACTACTTTGGCGTTTTTGCCCCCAAGGCCCGTTAGTACGTGATTTGCGTTCTTGCAAAGCTCGCAGAGATTGCACTCTTTGATGCTTGCGTTTAGCTCGGCAAGGCTTCTCGGTAAGGCCGCGGAGGAAGGCGAAAAATCAGCAAATTTATATCCGAATGCCCTCAGATAGTAAAGTTCTCTTAAAATTTCGTTTGCATAACTCATTATTCAATAGTATCCAAATGGGCGTTAAAAACAGATAAATCAAAGCGCGAGTTTGCTTAAATTTTCACCGTCCAAGCGGTAGTTTCGCCACTGCTCGGACTGATTTTTCGCACCCATCTTTCCGTAAAATTTGATGCCCGGCTCGTTCCAGTGCAGGCACGCCCACTCGAGGCGTTGGAGGTTTTTGTCCTTGCAAATTTTGGCCAAACATTTAAAAAACTCTTTTCCTATGCCTTTGTTGCGATGCCCTTTTTGGACGTATAGATCCTCTAAATACATCCCGCCAAGCCCCAAAAACGTGGAAAAGGTATAAAAATATATCGCGTAGGCGATGATTTTACCCTCGCTTTCGCAGACTAAAATCCTGGCATAGTTTTTCTCAAAAACAGACTCCGCGAAAATTTCCGGCGTAAATTTTACATCGTTGCTCATTTTTTCGTATTTGGCTAGTTCTTTAACCAGCTCGCAAACGGCTGTAATGTCGGCTCTAACGGCTTTTCTAATAACGTAAGGCAAATTTGCTCCTAAATTTTAATAAGCGATTATATTTTTATTATTTTAAAACGAAGTTTAAAAATTTATTAAAAGGATTTTAAGCGATTTGTTGATAAAATCACCGACTTATATCAAAATCACCATAAGGAAAAATTTATGAAAAGAACATACCAACCTCATAAAACCCCTAGAAAACGCACTCACGGGTTTCGCGTCCGCATGAAAACTAAAAACGGTCGCAAAGTGCTAAACGCAAGACGCGCAAAAGGCAGAGCAAGATTGGCCGTTTAAGCAAATTTAGCTCTATAAGTAGCCAAAAGGAGTTTTCAAGCGTCTACAAAGAGGCCATTAAATGGCACTGCGAGGAGGCGATAGTTTTTTTTAAGCCTTGCAATGAAAACAAATTAGCCGTCGTAGCCAGCAAAAAGGTGGGCAAAGCCGTCGTTCGCAATCGATGTAAAAGGCTTTTGCGAGCGGTCGTCGTCGAGATTTCAAATGAGCTTGCGGACGGCATTTATGTGATAGTCGTTAAAAACGGGCTAGATAAAAGCTCGTTTTTAAAGCTCAAAAAAAATATCTCTTGGGCTATGAAAAAACTCGGATGTATAAAATCAGGCATATGAAAATGATAAAACAAGCTATTTTATTTTTGATAAAAGCGTATCAAGATTATATCTCCAAATTTACTCCGAAGTCTTGCAGATACTACCCCTCTTGCTCGGAATTTGCCGTTTGGCAGTTCAAATTTAACGGCTTTTTTTCGGCACTCTTTGCGGTTATTTTTAGAATTTTACGCTGTAATCAACTCTTTAAAGGCGGCATCGACTATCCCGTCATCAGTAAAAATTTCAACTCTTTTTTTATATCCAATCAAAATTTAAAATCACATATCGCATTTTGGTTCGTCCCGTATAAAAAAAATAAATTCTACGTTATTAAAAATTTAGACTTTCAAAAGGAAAAATAGTGTTAGACAATATGTCAGTTCAAAAACGCGTGTTATTAGCGACCGTTTTATCTTTTATCTTTTTTATCGCTTACGATTATTTTTTTATTCCTAAAAATTTGCCGTTAGATCAAAACCAAACCGTTACAGCGCAGCAATCAGGCCAAGCAAATGCCGCTCCAAGCGCAAATACCGCATCGGCCACTAGCGCTCCGCAGGCCGCATCGACTCAAAGCCGCGAGATCGCTGTGATAAAGGGCGAACACTTTGAGGCGCGCATAGACGAGCTGGGCAGGATTTCGAAATTTTATTTAAATGACGAAAAATACAAGAACGCCGAGGGTGAGCGCATAGAGCTAGCCGGCACGCAGCCGCTGCCGCTTGAGGTACGCTTTAGCGATAAGGCTTTAAACGAGCAAGCATTCAAAGTAGCCTACGCAAGCGACGTTAGCGAGATAAATTTAACTAGCGAGCCAAAAAGCATAGTTTTAACGCAAAATTTGGAAGGCTCTAGCGTAACTAAAAAAATCACATTTTATCCAAACGGAAGCTACGATCTGGATCTTAGCGTGAGTGCTGGCGAATACTACGTAACTCCGGGCTTTCGTCCAAACGTCGCTATCGACAGCTATACCGTCCACGGCGCGTTACTTAAGCATAACGACGGTAAGCTAACTATCATCGAGGACGGCGACGTAGACGCGACCGAGAGCTTTAATAACGTAAATATAGCCGCAGCTAGCGACAGATACTACACGGCTTTGTTTTTTAAATTTGACGGACTTTTAAATCCCGTCGTTTCAAAAGATGGCGCAGGTAATGCCGTAATATTTGTAAAAGGTGAGCAAAATTTTAAAGCCAAAGGCTACATCGGCGCCAAAGACCACGCTACTCTAAGCCAGATCAATGAGGAGCTTGTCGATGTCATCGAGTACGGCTGGTTTACCTTTATAGCAAAGCCGATGTTCGTATTCTTAAATTTACTTTACAGCTATATCGGAAACTGGGGCTGGGCGATCGTCGTTCTGACACTAGTTATCAGGATCGTGCTTTTCCCGCTCACGTATAAGGGTATGCTATCGATGAACAAGCTAAAAGATCTAGCGCCGAAGGTAAAAGAGCTACAAGCTAAATATAAAGGTGATCCGCAAAAGCTAAATATGCATATGATGGAGCTATATAAGAAAAACGGCGCTAACCCTATGGGCGGCTGCTTGCCGATACTTATGCAGATCCCGATTTTCTTTGCGATTTACCGCGTACTCCTAAACGCGATCGAGCTAAAAGCCGCGCCGTGGATACTCTGGATACACGACCTTTCGGTTATGGATCCGTATTTTGTATTGCCTATTTTGATGGGTGCGACGATGTTCCTTCAGCAAAAGCTCACGCCGACCACGTTTAGCGATCCGATGCAAGAAAAGATAATGAAATTTTTACCGCTTATCTTTACGTTTTTCTTTGTGACTTTCCCTGCGGGACTTACGCTTTACTGGTTCGTAAACAACGTTTGCTCGGTTGTTCAGCAAGTTTTTGTAAATAAACTCTTTGAAAAGCACAAGAAAGCCGAGGTAAAGGCCTAATGCGAATTGAAGCCGAAAATTTACAAGAGGCTTTTCAAAAAGCCGCCGAGGAGCTAAAGTGCTCAGTCACGGAGCTTGATATAAAAATTTTACAAAACCCGAGCGCTGGTTTTTTGGGATTTTTTAAAAAAACGGCGATCATCGAAGCGGTAAAAGAGGGTGCGCACAAAGAAGCAAAAAAAGCCCCTCAAGCCGCCCGTGAAAACGGTCATAAAGAAAACGGCGGCGAGAAAAAGAAGGAATTTAAGAAAAAAGAGAACTCTGGCGAAGAGCAAAATCATAAAAGCGAAAAGAAAAAAAATCATAAAAATCGCCACGATCATCACAAAAATCATGCGGCAAAGCAAAACGAAACGAGCGCGGTAAATGAGCCTAAAGTCGAAGAGGCACAATCGCAAAAAGAGCCTCAAGTAAAAGAAAAAGAGCAGCACAAAAAAGAACAACCTAAAAAAGATAGCAGCAAAAACATCCTTGATCACTCGATCATCGATACCTTTAACAAAAACGATTTTTACGAAGGCGATGAAAAAACCGCAGCTGGCGAAAATTTAGACTCGCAGGCATCTGTCGGCGATGCAAATTTGACGCAAGCTGCGCCAAATTTAGCTAAAAAAGAAAAACAAGACTCCCGCCCTGATCGAGTGCAGGCTCAAAAACAAAAAGAACAAAAACCAAAAGCCGACATTGACAAAGTCCTGCCTGAGATAAAGCAGGGCGTAGAGAAGCTTTTTGGCGGAAATTTCTTTACTATAAACAAGATAGATGTGCGCAAATTTGACGACGAGACCGTGATAGTCGAGCTTGACGGTGAGGATGCGGCGCTACTCATCGGCAAGGAGGGCTACCGCTACAAGGCGATTTCGTATCTGCTCTATAACTGGATCAGCTCGAAATACGGCCTTGCGGTACGCCTTGAGATCGCGCAATTTTTGCAAAATCAAGAAGCAGCGATCGATCAGTATCTAAAGGGAATAATCGAGCGCGTAGAGGAAACGGGCAAGGCCAAAACCAAGTCTTTAGACGGCGTTTTGGTTAAGATCGCTCTTGAAAAACTGCGCGAAAAATTCCCCGACAAATACGTAAGCGTAAAGTCAAATAGCGACGGGCAGTTCGTAGTCGTGAACGACTTTATCAAAAAATGAACGAGACCATAGCCGCCGTCGCCACCGCACACGGCGTAGGCTCGATCTCTATCATCAGGCTAAGCGGCGCGGACGCCCTTGGCCTAGCTCTAAAACTCACCAAAATCACCTCACTTGTCCCGCGTTACGCGACTCTAACTAAAATTTACGCCGATGGCGAGCTCATCGACGAAGCACTACTTATTTACTTTAAGGCCCCGCATAGCTTCACGGGCGAGGACGTAGTGGAGTTTCAACTCCATGGCGGACTAGTGGTGGCAAATTTGATCCTGGGTGAGCTTATAAAAAACGGCGCCAGACCCGCGCGCGCCGGAGAGTTTAGTAAGCGCGCCCTCATAAACGGTAAGATGGATTTTAGCAAGATCGAGGCGATAAACTCGCTCATAAACGCAAAAAGCGAAGATAGCGTAAAAATTATCGCTCGCACGATGAGAGGAGATCTGGCTAAATTTGCAAATGAAATCCGCTCCGAACTCGTAAAAACTCTGGCGTTTGTAGAGACTAGCATCGACTACGCCGATGATGATCTGCCTGCTGACTTGCTAGAGAGCATCAGTCAAATGCTACAACAAAACAGTGCTAAACTAGATAAAATCGTAGCCATAAGTCAGAGTAGAAAAGGGCTACTCGAGGGCTTTAAAATAGCGATAGTAGGCAAGCCAAACGTCGGCAAAAGCTCGATTTTAAACTCGCTTTTGTCCTACGAGCGAGCGATCATCAGCGACGAGGCCGGTACGACTAGAGATAGCATCGAAGAAGCACTAAAAATCGGCACTCATCTAGTGCGCATCATCGATACTGCAGGCATCCGCAAAAACGCGGGCAAGATCGAGCAGATCGGCATTTCGTATTCGCTACGGGCTATCGAGGAGGCCGACGTCATACTGGCTGTTTTTGACGCGTCGCAGGAGGCGGACGAGCAGGATAACGAGATCTTGGAGCTTTTAAAAAAATCGCAAAAAAAGATTTTTTACGTCCTAAATAAATGCGACCTCGGCGTTAAATTTATAAGCCCCGAAAATCCGATAAAAATCTGCGCAAAGCAAGGAACGGACGAGATAATAAATAGCCTAAAAGCCTATCTCGACGCGCAGGAGACGAGTGAGATACTACTAAATTCCACTCGTCAAATTTCAAGCTGCGAAGCGGCGAGCGAGGCGATAAAAAGGGCGTTAAATTTGCTTGCCGAGTCCGAGCTCGAGCTTTTTGCTTATGAGCTAAATGCGGCAATAGAGCAAATCTCGTCCATCACAAAGCCGTTTGAACGAAGCGAAATTTTAGACGAGATGTTTAGTAGCTTTTGCCTCGGCAAATGAGCAAATTTTACTCCCTAAAAAGGAAAGATAATGAAAAAAACATTAATTGTAGCACTACTTGGCTTCTCTGCGCTCGCGCAAGCCCATGAAGTTTGGGTTGCAACACCGGCACAACTAGCTTCTAATAGCGTTTTAAAAGCTGATTTAGCTTATGGTGACTACCCTTACGTTGAAAAAATTCCTGAAAAACGTCTCGCTATTTTTCCACCGATGGAACTCATCAATCAAGATGGTGAAATGCAAACATTAGTACAAAAAGGTGAAAACTACCAATATCAATCAGAAAAACCGTTAAAAGACGGTTCATATTGGGTAACAGCGACTTATAAACCAACTTTCTGGTCACAAAATAATGAAGGTTGGAAAATGGATAACTTACAAGGCACACCAAATGCATTCTATTGCGAACAAACTCAAATGTTTGGTAAAGCCTTTACTGTAGTGGGCAAAAAACCATTAAATGCAGATATGGCAATGACACGCCTCGGCTTACCACTTGAAATCGTGCCACTTAAAGATCCGAAAACAATTAAAGCTGGTGAAGCTTTCCCTGTTCAGATTTTCTATAAAGACCAACCACTTGCAGGCGAGACGATTATCGCAACCTCTGATACCTTTGTCGTGAAAGATATGGAAGCGGCAACATCTCACCGTGAACCACAAGCGTTTTCAGGTAAA
>ERZ773267.1019-NODE-1019-length-16627-cov-3.752715_pt1 | contig 16627 bp, 13 predicted proteins | sample MGYA00511959_ERZ773267 | MGnify/ENA primary metagenome ERZ773267 (study PRJEB29015, sample SAMEA2738165) | human oral metagenome | biome: human oral; feature: human-associated habitat; material: saliva | place: China | collected 2240 ... | reverse complement strand
GCAGGATGAAATACATAATCCTCATCGCGATAACCGGATCTCCATACGCCTCTTACCAGTGTAGGATAAAAGCGATCCGCATCAGACGCATTTTTCCAGTTCATGGAATGATCGGGGTCACTCGGATCCACATAGCTGAAAACATCACTGATTAATTTATCATGGATCTCTATATTGGTGAACTTTTCAGAAACTGTTCCTACTTTCGTAAGCCTTCTTCCGTTTACTTGTATAAAAAAGTGGACTAAATAATGAATTGTTCCTTCTTTATCCTCATATTGTTCAATAGAGCCGCCATAATTTTTCCAGAAGTTGGGCTCCTCGTCCAGTCCTATCCCCTGATAATTCAGTTGAATAGAAAAAGTACGCCCGTTAAACGGAATATTAATCGGCACTTGTTTCGCTGTATCCCCTTCGGACTGATTAACACGAACAAGGAAGGTGAACTCTCCATCGGCCCCGCTATAGTTCTCTGCATTCTCTGTGAATATAATTTTCAACTGCTTTGTCGTACTGTCATAATGCGCATTGGCCATAACCTGACCGGCATCATTTTTAATTTCCGTATCTTCACTTACGGCTGCCAGACTGCCCGGAAGCTGAACAACGGCATAGTCCCCATTATTTACCGTCTTTCCGCTTACTGCGAGCTTAATCTTCAACGCAAAATCGGTGTTGGCATAAATCTTTGTGTTTTCATCGATTGGATTACCATTCAGTGTCATCCTAATATTCTGAATCACATCCGATCTTTCAACCCCTGTCCCCACGAGGCTTGCTGCTCTCGCCATAGTCAAAATATCTGTCGAATCTGCGGAGTTAGATAAGGAAGCCTCCTCCAAATCGTTCTCCGTATCCTCCGGATTTACACCTGTAATCTCTGTTCTGTTACCCTCTTCCTCTACATCGGAAGAAGATAAGGAAATACTGCTTTCCGGTGTGGGGGAGACATTTTCCGCATTGACAACAGAAAATCCCTGCCAAAAAATGACGACAGAAAGCAACAATGCCAGCAAGTTTCGTTTTGCTTTCATTCTTTTTCTTCTCCTTTTTCTGAATCTGCATCTACATCTACATTTACAAGGCGTTATTCTAACATAAATATTTTTATTTAAAAACATAAATTTTAACCGGGAATAGAATTTTTTTACCCTCCTTTTCTAATACTTTCTTTGATCAGAGAGCTTTCTCAATTCCGTTCCCGGTTAATTTTAACGATTTTTAAATGTATTGCTTTTTAGAATCCGGAAGGATTCACCTTCCTGTTATCATAAAGGACTTTCAAGAATTGATTATAAAGACTGCACTTCCGCCTTCAATTCTCCGTTTTCCAGTACTATCTCGATTTTATCGCCTTCTTTTACCTTGTCTTCCAGGATGCACTTTGCGGCAAGGGTTTCCACGTGTTTTTGCATATACCGCTTCAAAGGTCTTGCTCCAAAGCCCGGCTCATACGCATTTTCCAAAATGAAATCCAAGGCGTCTTTCTTAATTTCGATGTGCAGTCTCTTATCCTGCAAGCGCTTATTGATGTCCTTTAAAATAAGATCAGCAATTCGCTCCATATCCTTCTGCACAAGTGGCTTAAAGAGGATAATCTCGTCCAGACGGTTCAGGAACTCCGGTCTAAAGTGCGCATGCAAGGCATCCGTAACCTCTTTCCGCACCTCTTCCGGAATCGTACCGTCTTCTTTGATGCCGTCCAGAAGACTCTGTGCCCCGATATTCGAAGTCAGGATAATAATGGTATTCTTAAAGTCTACGGTTCTCCCCTGCGAATCCGTGATTCGCCCGTCATCCAGCACCTGTAAGAGAATGTTGAAGACATCGGGGTGGGCTTTCTCAATTTCATCAAAGAGCACTACGGCATAGGGCTTTCTTCTTACCGCTTCCGTAAGCTGTCCGCCCTCTTCGTAGCCTACATAGCCGGGAGCCGCGCCGATAAGACGGGATACGGAATATTTCTCCATGTACTCCGACATATCGATTCTGACCATGGCATTTTCATCATCGAAAAGGTTCTGCGCAAGGGACTTCGCAAGCTCGGTCTTTCCCACACCGGTAGGTCCTAAGAAGAGGAAGGAGCCGATCGGCTTCGTAGGATCCTTTATACCCGCCTTCGAACGAAGAATGGCTTCGCAAACCTTCTCTACCGCTTCTTCCTGTCCGATGAGTCTCTTGTGGATTTCGGCGTCAAGGTGCAATACCTTCGAACGCTCGGATTCATTCAGCTTTGTTACGGGAATGCCCGTCCAACGACTGATGATTCTCGCAATTTCTTCCTCTGTTACCTTATCATGCACAAGCGTACTGTTTTCTTCCTTTTGCGCCAGCGCTTCCGCCTCTTCCAGTTCCTTTTCGACTTGAGGCAAATCCTGATACTGCAACTTGGAGGCCTTTTCATACTCTCCCTTTTGCATTGCAATATTGATTTCCGCCTGCAAATCGTTCTTCTTTTCTCTTAAAGTCTGCAGCTTGGAAACGGCATTTTTCTCATTTTCCCACTGCGCCTTTTGGACATTGAACCTATCCCTAAGCTCGGAAAGCTCTTTTTGCAAGGCTGCAAGTCTATCTTTTGAAAGCTGGTCGTCCTCTTTTTTCAGCGCAAGCTCTTCAATCTGCAGCTGCATAATCTTTCTCTGCTGCTCGTCCATTTCTTCCGGCATGGAATCCATTTCCGTCTTAATCATGGCGCAAGCCTCGTCCACAAGGTCTATCGCCTTATCCGGAAGGAAACGGTCGGAGATGTAACGGTCGGAAAGGGTCGCCGCCGCAACGAGTGCGGTATCCGTGATTTTCACGCCGTGGAAGACTTCATAGCGCTCCTTGATACCTCTTAAGATGGAAATGGTATCCTCCACCGTCGGCTCGTCCACCATAACCGGCTGGAAACGACGCTCAAGAGCGGCATCCTTTTCAATATATTTTCTATATTCATCGAGGGTTGTCGCACCGATACAGTGCAGCTCGCCCCTTGCGAGAAGCGGCTTCAACAGGTTTCCGGCGTCCATGGAACCCTCGGTTTTTCCCGCGCCGACGATATTGTGGATTTCATCGATAAAGAGGATGATCTCGCCCTCGGACTTTCTGACATCATCAAGAACCGCCTTCAGTCTTTCTTCAAACTCTCCTCTGTATTTTGCACCGGCAATGAGAGATCCCATATCGAGCGCAAAGATTTTCTTATTTTTCAAAGATTCGGGTACATCACCCTTCGCAATTCGCTGTGCAAGTCCCTCTACCGCTGCAGTCTTTCCGACACCGGGCTCTCCGATTAAGCAGGGGTTATTCTTCTGCTTTAATGTTTCGGATTTCTTCATCCCGACCGATAATCGGGTCGAACTTCTGCTGACTTGCTCTCTCGACCATTTCATAACCGTATTTGTTTAAGGCATCATAGGTGCCCTCCGGATTGTCCGTCATGACCTTCTGATTTCCCCGAACAGAGGAGAGCGCAGAAAGGAACTTCTCCTTTGTGATACCGAACTCTTTAAACAGCTCCCGAATCGTCTTGTCCCCGTCCTTTAGGAGTGCGAGGAAAATATGCTCCACGGACACATATTCATCGCCCATGGCTTTCGCATGGTCCTCCGCATTCATGACGACCTTATTCGCATCCTGCGAAAAATACTGCTGCCCTCCGGATACCTTCGGGAGCGCATTGATTTTCTCTTCCACCGCTCTTTCGAAGCTATCCGGAGAAATGCCCATTTTCTGTAGAAGCTTCGCAATCAGGCTGTCCTCCACCTGAAGAAGGCTTAAGAGCAAATGCACCTGCTCCAGTGCCTGATTCCCGTGATCCATTGCTATCTTTTGGCTGTTGTTGATACTTTCTACCGACTTTTGTGTAAAACGATTTATATTCATACTCACTACCTCACTTTTTCACTAAGATAATCCTATTATAAACGTATTGTTAGCACTGTCAAGTAATGAGTGCTAATTTGTTGTGAAAAGTGTGTGAAGTTAATTTCCGGATATTTCTCTTTTCCCGGATTTCTTTTTACTTGTACCAGGTCAAAAGGTAGGCTGTGAAAAAAATCTTTTAGAGCAGGCTTTCTTGACGAAAACTTCCTTTCAATTACAAGACTTAACTCTTCTATAACATAATCACAAATCACTATTTCATTCTGCTCCGTGATTCTTTTAATTAAGTTTCTGGTTTGATTAGAAGGAAAGAAAATCACGGATATCAAAATGTTGGTATCCAGCATGATTCTCATTTTATTTTCTCCTTCGTTCCTCTCTTATCTCCTGAGCGAAGCTTTGTAAATCTTCCTCCTTATAATACCCGGCTTTCTCGGCTACTCCTCTGAATTCTTCTTCTACTCTTTTAAAGGCCAGCATTGCGGAATTCTCAAAGTAAAATCTTCCATTTTCTTCCATTATTACAAGTTTATCTCCGCTTTTTAACTTGAGTTTGTTTCTAACGGATACCGGAATTGTAATTTGGCCTTTACTTGAAATCTTTGCCACTTCCATACATACCCCTTTCTCTTTAGACTTCTTCTGAATATCTGAAAAACTTCTTGAAATGCAATTTATACTAATTAACTATTTATTACATCCCTATTATAAATGAATTTTCTATTCTCTTCATTATTTTCTTTACAATTTTTACTTTCTTTATATTCTTTACTTTTTTTATTTTATCCTTTTAACCCCTCAATTTCTCCACTGCCTCTTTGATTGCTCTAACCGTATATTCCAGCTCTTCCTCCGTGAGTGTCTCTTCCAGGCTTAAGCGCAGTCCGGAGTATGCCTCTTCATGACTCTTTCCGATTGCAAGAAGTACATGGCTCGGCTCTAAAGAACCGCTTGCACAGGCTGAGCCGCTGCTTGCGCAGATTCCTTTTTGGTCAAGGAGAAGCAGAACGCTCTCTCCCTCTACTCCGGGAAGGCAGATGTGGACATTTCCGGGAAGACGATGATGCAGCAAGGAAAGATAGTTGTTCCGCTCATTTTGTATTTTTACCTCTTTCAATATGCCTTCTTCTACGCTCTTCCCTGTTTCATGAGAGAGGAAGAACTTATCCTTAGAGCTATCTCCTCCCTCGTCTTCCAGCGGATTCACACCGCTGATTTTCACCCCCGGGATTTCCTCTAGGAGCCTTTTAAAAAATAAATCTCGCAGTGCTACTTTCTTTCTTCCCCTCTCTTCCATCGTGGAAAAGGCCTCTTTTGCCGCTGCCGAAAAGCCGACTATTCCGGGAACATTTTCCGTACCTGCACGAAGTCCCCTCTCTTGTGCCCCGCCGTGTAAAAAGGAGGGAAGCTTAAGACCTTTTCGGATATACAGGAGTCCCACCCCCTTAGGTCCGTGGATTTTATGGCTGCTTGCAGAGAGAAGGTCTATCCGCATTTCCTCTATATTAAGCGGAATCTGGCCGAAAGCCTGCACTGCATCGGTATGGAAAACTGCGCCGTACTCTTTCGCAAGGCGCCCTATCTCTCTTAAGTTCTGCAAGGTTCCGATTTCATTGTTTGCCGCCATAACGGAGACAAGGCAGTGAGAAGCCCTCTTTTTTGCTTCTTCCCCGCTCTTCGAAGAGAAAGAACGCTCCTCTCTTTCTCTTAGAGAGCTTTCTTCCTGTAAAGCTCTTTCCAAGGCTTCTAAATCAAGGAATCCCTTTTGATCCACCGGAATCCGGCTTACTTTTACTCCCAAGCTTTCAAAAAAGGCACAAGTTCGAAGCACGGCAGGATGTTCTATGGTACTGGTGATGAGCTGCACACTTTTCTCCTTTTTTAATGCACTCTCCAAGACCACGGAAGAAATTGCCCAGTTATCGCCCTCCGTCCCTCCTCCGGTAAAATAAATCTCTCTTGGAGAAACATGAAAAAGAGCCGCAATACTTTGCCGGCTCTCCTCTACTGCCTTCCTTGCTTCTTGTCCAAATCGGTAGATGGAAGAAGGGTTTCCATAGTGAGTGGAAAAATAGGGCTCCATGGCATTTCTTGCCGACTCCGATAAGGCTGTTGTTGCCGCATTATCCAAATAAATCATTTTTGTCCTCCTTTTCGGGCTATTTTCCCGCTTGTCGCTCACGCTACCCCTTTTCTCTTAGCTCTATTTTATTCTTACTCATAACGAAAATCTCCGTTTTTTCCTTCCTCGTAGGAAAAATCTCCACTTTTTCCGCCTTTTTTCTCCTGTAAATGCACCGCTTCAATATGCATGCGCTTATCAATAGCCTTACACATATCGTAAATGCAGAGTAGTGCAATGCTCGCCCCGGTAAGCGCTTCCATCTCCACCCCGGTTTTCCCCAGTGTTTTCATCGTGGAAATGACTTTAATTTCGCCTCGCTTCTCGTCTACGCTAAACTCTATCTTTGCTCCGTGAAGCGGTAAAATATGGCAGAGCGGAATCAGATCCGAGCAGCGTTTTGCCCCCATGATTCCTGCAACCTGCGCTACAGTAAAAACATCTCCCTTTTTGATTTTCTTCCCAAGAACCGCCTGCATGGCTTCTTCATTTAGGAAAATGCTTCCCACCGCGACTGCTACTCTTTCAGTGTCATCCTTTTCGGAAACATCGACCATACGGGCATTTCCCTTTTCATCAAAATGTGTAAATTCTCCCATTTTTCTCCTCGTCCTGCACTTTCGCTGCAAGTCTTATTTCAAACTCTATCTTCACTGTAAAAATCAAATCTCCGATTTTTGATTACTTTGCGAGCCCTAGCGGTAGCGTACTCCAAAAAGAGGTCTACAAACCATAAAAAACATAAAAGAGTTTTGATTTATACAGCTACTCAATAAATTTATTCTTCTAAAAGAAGAAGCTTCTCCGTATCCACTTTCAGATACTTTGGTGTTCCGAGCTGCTCCCATTTTTTAAGAGACTCCCTCTGTCCCATAAGGACAATTCTTCCTCTGCCCTCTTTCGCCTGAAAATAGAAATTCTTTTCAAAGGGATATTCCGCAATGCTCTCCAAGCGAACCGGAATAGAATTCAGACCTCGCTCTTCCTCGGAAAACACGGGGATAAAATCATGAGCGCGATAGCCCAAAAAAGAAAGTCTGTCGGGTATTTGCCCATCGATTTGAAGCTCTATCCCCCAGTCGGAAGCAAAAATACGATGTTCCCCTCTTTTTTCCGCTTGGGAAATGTTTTTACAGCCTGTCAAAGCTGCTGCCGCTCTCTTCCTCGGATTTCGGAAGAGGCTCTTCGTTTCTCCTTGGCAAAGGATCCTGCCGTTCTCCACGATGAGAAGTTCCTCGGAAAAGCGATAGAGCTCATCTCTCGAATGGGAAACCATGATACAGCTTCCTTGGAAGTCCTCCAAATGTCGCATAAGCTCCTCCTGCATTCGATCCCGAAGAGAAAAGTCCAGTGCGGAAAAGGGCTCGTCAAGAAGGATGATCTCCGGTTCTCCCACCAGAATCCTCGCAAGAGCCGCTCTCTGCTGCTGCCCGCCCGATAGTCTTCCGGGAAGACGTTTTTCCATGCCCTTTAGCTCCATTTTTTCTAAAATAGAGCTGATTTTCTCTTCTTTTTCCTCTTTGCTTCCCCTTAGAGACACCGAAAGATTCTCCCAAACGCTCATATGCGGAAAAAGCGCGTAGGACTGAAAAAGATAGCCCACCTTCCTCTTTTGCGGCGGAAGATTCCGTTTTCTTTCCTTAGAAAATACACAGTTCTCGCCGATGTATATCTCCCCCTCATCGGGCTTAAGAATTCCGGCAATCGCCTTTAGACACATGGACTTTCCTGCCCCGGATTCTCCGAGAATCCCGAGCCTCTTTGCTTCTGTCTGAAACTGCATATCCAGAGAAAAGCTCCCCATATTCTTTTTAATCGAAACACTGCATGCCATTTTATCTCTTTAATCCTTTATACGACTTGCTTCCAAGCTTTCCACGTGAACTAAATCCGATCGCCAAGATGCCTCTATTCCGTGTCAGATAACTGACTTTTTTTATTCTTCCTATATTGTTTTCCTTATTTCCCTATTGATACATGGATATCTAACGCCGGAAGCGTTTTTCTTCTGTTGCAAATTGATAGAGCGTTAAAATCCCGAAGGACAGAAGGAGAACAATCATTACCCAAAAGCCTGCGGTCGCATAGTCCTGGTCCTGCATAACGAGAGCGATTCTTTGGGAAATGGTCGCGGTCTTCCCCGGAATATTTCCGGCAAGCATGGAAGTCGCCCCGTATTCTCCAAGCGCTCTGGCAAAGCTTAACACCGTTCCGGAAAAGATACCGGGCGCGGAGAGCGGTACAACGATTTTCCAAAAAATGGAAAACTCACTCATCCCGAGCGTCCGTCCGGCATAAACCAAGTCCTTCGGAACAAGGGAAAAGGCGGATCTCGCATTTCGATACATAAGAGGTAAAGAAATCACAGTTGCCGCCACCACGCATCCTAAGAAGGACTGCACCACCTTGATACCGAAATGCGTAAACAGAAAGATGCCGAAGGGTCTTCTCTTACTAAAAAGAAGGAGCAGGAAAAATCCTGCTACCGTCGGGGGAAGGACCATAGGAAGGGTAAGTAAGCCGTCAAGAAAATTGTCCCAAGGGGACGGGAGCTTCATCACCTTCCTCGCCAAAAATATCCCTAAAAAGAAACAAATCACGGTGGTAACCACTGCAGTTTTCAGAGAAATCCATAAGGGACTCCAGTCTAAGCTTTTTATCATTTCCATCATGGATTTCTCCTTTCGTCTCCGTAATTCTACTCCGGCTTCACTTGTAAATTGCTTTTTACTTGCCTCAAATCATCCCTCAGAACTCCGCTCCGCTTTCTCTTATTATTAGTAACTTTAGCATATCCTGCACTTTAGCTTATTCTGCATTATTCTACGTTCGTATCAAAGTAATACTTCTGAAATGTCTCTTTCGCCATGTCGCTGCAAACAAAATCTATAAGCTTCTTCGCTTCCGTAATTTCCGCTTCGCTCGCTTCATCATTGACCACCTGGGAAATGGGATAGATTACATTGCCGCTTAAGTCATAGGGAACCTTTTCCAGAATCTTTATATCCGCTTCTTTCCCGTAGGTATCGGAATAATAGGTTGTTCCCACTTCGGAAGAGCCTTCCACTACCGCGGCCAGTACCTTCGAAACATTGGACTGCTCGGAAATCTCTACACCGCCCAAAGCATCGGAAACTTCCTTCGTGCTGATTTTGGAAAGGTCCTCTGCCTCCGGTAAGATACCGAGGCTTACTAGCGCTTTTCTGGTATATCTTCCTACCGGAACCGTACCGTCCGCAAGGGCAATGGACTTTGCCTCCTTTAAGCTTTCAAGACCTCTAACCTTCGTGCCGCTGTCTTTTCTTGTGATTACGCAAAGCTGATTGTTTACCACATTCTTTCTTGTGCCTTCTACGAGTTTTCCTTCTTCCTCTAAGGTATCCATCTGCTTCTGCGCTGCCGAGAAGAAGAGGTCGGCATTGCCGCCGTTCTCAATCGCCTGCTGCAGGGCGCCGCTGCTGCCGAAGTTGAAAACGACCTTCGTCTGAGGATGTTCCTTCGCATATTCGGTCGCAATCTCGTTCATCGCGTCGGTCAGGCTCGCAGCGGCGGAGACCTGCAGCTCGACGGAATCTTTCTTCGCGTCCGAAGCGTTCGACGCTATGCCGCAGCCCGCGAGAACGAAGAGGGCGAGGCACGAAAGGAGGACGACGATTTTTTTCATGAGAAAACTCCTTTCATTGATAAAAACTCATTGTTGCTTAGTATAACATAAAAAGAACAATTTACAGTGATATTTATCACGAAATACCATGACAACGATAAAAATTTTTATCCGTGATATTTGTTACAAGACAAATCGACAAAGAGTTTGTTATAATTAAGAGGAGTATGAGAAATTTAGGAGGAGGTTGGAAAAGTGAGCAGCATTTTCCAGAAGTTCCGTTATCTTATCCCGAAGGAGCGGACGGCGAGCGGGCACCAACAGATTCATGAAGGTGGACGCGACTGGGAGAACATGTACCGCGACCGCTGGTCGTTCGACAAGCGGGTGCGTTCGACGCACGGCGTGAACTGCACGGGGTCGTGCAGCTGGAACGTCTATGTGAAGGACGGCCTCGTGGCTTGGGAGAATCAGGCACTTGACTATCCCGAGACTTCGCCCGATATGCCGGACTTTGAGCCTCGTGGCTGTCCGCGCGGAGCTTCGTTCTCGTGGTATCTCTACAGCCCGCTGCGCATCAAGTACCCGTATCTCAGGAGCGACCTTGCGGAGCTTTGGCGCGAGGCGAGGAAGAGCCATAAGACGGCGCTTGAGGCGTGGCGCAGCATCGCCAACGATCCTGCGAAGAAGAAGCGCTACAAGGCGGCGCGCGGCATGGGCGGCTTCGTGCGCTCGAATTGGGACGAGGTGTCGGAGCTCATCGCATCGTCGCTTCTCTACACGGTGGAGAAGTATGGTCCGGACCGCAACTTCGGCTTTTCCGTCATTCCCGCGAAGTCTATGCTCAGCTATGCCGCAGGGCTTCGCTTCATGCAGCTCATGGGCGGCGCGGGTCTTTCCTTTTACGACTGGTACGCCGATCTGCCGCCGGCAAGCCCGCAGGTCTGGGGCGACCAGACGGACGTGCCGGAGTCGAGCGATTGGTACAACGCGGGCTACATCATCACCTGGGGCTCGAACGTGCCGCTGACGCGCACGCCCGATGCGCATTTCTTGACAGAGGTGCGCTACAAGGGCACGAAGGTCGTCTCCGTCGCGCCCGACTACGCGGAGTCGACGACGGTCGCCGACACGTGGATCAGCCTGCACACGGGCAGCGACGCCGCGCTCGCCATGGCGATGGGACACGTCATCCTGAAGGAGTACTACATCGACAAGGAAGTGCCTTTCTTTCTCGACTATGTGCGCCGCTTTACGGATTTCCCGTTCCTCGTGCTTCTCGATGAGAAGGAGGACGGCAGTTTCCTGCCCGGACGCTTCCTCAACGCGAAGGATATGGGACGCGCCGACGAGAAGCACGCCGACTTCAAGTTCTACGTCGTGGATGAGATGACGGAAAGACTCGTCGTGCCGAACGGCACGATGGGCGACCGCTGGGATCGCCAGGCAAAGTGGAATCTCAAGGAGGAGGACAGCGACACAGGCGAGACGATCAAGGCACGTCTTTCCGTCCTCGACGTCAAGGATGAGGCAATCGAAGTCACTCTGCCGTACTTCGGCACGGAGCGCGAGGAAAGACTCCTGAAGCGCATGGTGCCGGTCAAGAAAATCAAGACGGCGGCGGGCGAGCGCCTCGTGACGACGGTCTACGACCTGACGATGGCGAACTATGCGATCGATCGCGGCCTCGGCGGTGAGGCGGCTGCGTCCTACGAGGATGATGTGCCGTACACGCCGCATTGGCAGGAAAAGTACACGGGCGTCTCGCCCGAGCTTGCGATTCACACGGCGCGTGAGATGGCGGACAACTCGATCAAGACGGACGGCAGAACCATGGTCATCATGGGCGCGGGCATCAACCACTGGTACAATGCCGACATCATTTACCGCACGATCTTGAACCTCCTGCTCTTCATCGGGGCGGAAGGCAGGAACGGCGGCGGCTGGGCGCACTACGTCGGGCAGGAGAAGCTGCGTCCGGCGGAGGGCTGGGCGCGCGTCATGACGGCGACGGACTGGCAGCCGGCGGCGCGTCTGCAGAACAGCACATCGTTCTTCTACTTCGGCACCGATCAGTGGCGAAGCGACGAGATTGACACGGAGCAGATTGTCGCGGCGACGGGCAAGCCGCGCTACCGCCACCCCGGCGACTACAACGTGCTCGCGGCGCGACTCGGCTGGCTGCCATCCTACCCGACGTTCAACAAGAGCGGGCAGAAGATCATCGACGAGGCGAAGGCAGCGGGTCACGAGGACTTCGAGGACGTGAAGAAGTTCGTCGCCGAAAGCCTCAAGAAGGGCGAGCTGAACTTCTCGGCGGAAGATCCCGACGCGCCCGAGAATTTCCCGCGCAACCTCTTCATCTGGCGCGCGAACCTCATCACTTCGTCGTCGAAGGGGCACGAATACTTCCTCAAGTATTTGCTCGGCACGAAGAGCGGTCTCTTCGCCGAGGAGAAGTGCCCGACGCGCCCGACGGAGATACGTTGGCGCGAAGAGGAGGAGATCGCTAAGCCCGGCGGCGCAGCCGAGGGCAAGCTCGATCTGCTCATCGACCTTGATTTCCGCATGGCCGGCTCGGCGCTTTATTCCGACGTCGTGCTGCCGACGGCGACCTGGTACGAGAAGACCGACCTTTCCTCGACGGACATGCATCCGTTTGTCCATCCGTTCCAGCCTGCCGTCGATCCCTTGTGGGAGGCGCGCACGGACTGGGACATCTTCCGCACGCTCGCCGAGGCCGTCTCGCGCGTCGCCAAGGAAGCGGGCATGAAGCCATACGCGGACATCGTCGCCGTGCCTTTGCAGCATGATACGGAAGCTGAGACAGCGCAGCCTGAGGGCAGGATTCGCGACTGGAAGAAGGGCGACTGCGAGCCGATCCCGGGCAAGACGATGCCGAATCTCGTCAAGGTGGAGCGCGACTATACGAAGGTTTACGAGAAGTGGATCGCGCTCGGTCCCAACGTGGAAAAGGGCATGGGCGCACACGGACTCTCGTGGGAATCGAAGGAGGACTACGAGGAGATTCGCAGGCGCAACGGCGTCATTGAGAACAAGGAATTCGTCTCCTACGGCATGCCGTCGATCTTCGAGGCGCGCCAGGCCGCCGACGCCGTCATGGGGCTTTCGTCGACGACGAAGGGCTCCGTCGCCGTGCGTGCCTGGCAGTCGATGGAGAAGCGCACGGGTCTGACGAATCTCACGCGCCTCGCGAAAGACCGCGAAAGCGAGCGCTTCACGTTCGATCAGGTCGTCGCGCAGCCGCGCCAGACGATCACGACGCCGACGTTCACGGGCAGCAACCGCAATCGCCGCTACACGCCGTTCACGACGAACGTCGAGGAGCTCGTGCCTTTCCGCACGGTGACGGGACGTCAGTGCTTCTACGTCGATCACGAGCTCATGCAGGAGTGGGGCGAGGCGATGGCGACGTACCGCCCGATCTTGGAGAACCGCCCGATCGAGAAGAAGCTCGGCGAGGGCAAGGAGATCACGCTGCGCTATCTGACGCCGCACAACAAGTGGAGCACGCACAGCATGTACTTCGACAGCCAGCAGCTCCTGACGCTGTTCCGCGGCGGGCAGACCGTGTGGTTCAACGAGAAGGACGCCGCCGATATCGACGTCAAGGACAACGATTGGGTCGAGCTTTACAACCGCAACGGCGTCGTCGCCTCGCGCGTCGTGACCTCGCCCCGTCTGCCGCGCGGCGTCGTCTTTATGCACCACGCGCAGGATCGCCACATCAATGTGCCCGGCTCGAAGATTTCGGGCACGCGCGGCGGCACGCACAACACGCCGACGCACATCATGATGAAGCCGACGCACATGATCGGCGGCTACGGGCAGTTCAGCTACGGATTCAACTATTACGGCCCGACGGGCAACCAGCGCGACACCTACGTCGTCGCGCGCAAGATGAAGGAGGTCGATTGGCTTGAGGATTAAAGCGCAGATAGCGATGGTCATGAACCTTGACAAATGCCTCGGCTGCCATACTTGCTCGATCACGTGCAAGAACGTCTGGACGAACCGCGAGGGCGCGGAGTACATGTACTTCAACAACGTCGAGACGAAGCCGGGCATCGGCTACCCGAAGAATTGGGAAGATCAGGAAAAGTGGAAGGGCGGCTGGAAGGTCAAGGACGGCGAACTTTCGCTCGCCTCCGGCGCAAACAAGGCGGTGCGCCTCATGAAGCTCTTCTACCATCCCGACCAGCCTGAGCTTGACGACTACTACGAACCGTGGACCTACGACTACGAGACGCTGATCCATTCGGGACGCAAGAATCATCAGCCCGTGGCGCGTCCGCGCTCTCTGATCACGCAGAAGCGCATGGAGATCAAGTGGGGGCCGAACTGGGAAGACGATCTCGCGAGCGGCGAGTCGGCACGTCAAGATCATAATTTGAAGAAGCTCGGTGAGAAGATCAAGCTGGAATTTCACGATCTCTTCATGAAGTACCTGCCGCGCCTCTGCAACCACTGTCTGAATCCCGCCTGCGTCGCCGCTTGTCCTTCGGGCGCGATCTACAAGCGAGACGAGGACGGCGTCGTCCTCATCTCGCAGGACGTCTGCCGCGGCTGGCGGCACTGCGTGCCAGCCTGTCCGTACAAGAAGATCTATTACAACTGGAAGTCGAACAAGGCGGAGAAGTGCGTCTTGTGCTATCCGCGTCTGGAAAACGGCCTGCCGACGGTCTGCACCGACACCTGCGTCGGGCGCATCCGCTACATGGGCGTGATTTTCTACGACATGGACAAGGTGGAAGAGGCGGCGAAGACGGAGAGCGCCGCGCACATTCCTGCGAGCGAGCGCGGCATCTTCCTTGATCCGCGCGACAGGGAAGTGCAGAAGGCGGCGCGTGAGGCGGGCATTTCCGATGCGTGGATTCATGCGGCGGAGCGTTCGCCCGTCGACAAGATCATCCGTCAGTGGCAGATCGCTCTGCCGCTGCATCCCGAGTACCGCACGCTGCCGATGGTCTGGTACATTCCGCCGCTCTCGCCGATCTTGAAGCATGTGGAAGCGGAGGTCTACCTGCCCGACGCAGCGGATATGCGCATTCCGCTCGAATATCTGGCGCAGCTCTTCGCGGCGGGCGACGTCGCCGTCGTCAAGAACACGCTCGCGCGACTTTTGGAAATGCGCACGGTCATGCGCAGCAAGGAGACGAAGGAGCCTGTGCCGGCAGAGCTTTCCCTGCATGAGGCGGAGTATGAGGCGATGTACCGTTTGCTTGCCATCGCCAAGAGAAAGGATCGCGTCGTCGTTCCGGCGGGCCTGCAGGCGGAGACGCACGAGCGTCTGCGCGAGCTGCAGGGCAGCGCGGGCTATGTCTGCCCGGGAGGTTGCTGATGGAAGAGTACAAGAAGCTGCTGAAGCTCGCGGCATATCTTTTGGAGTACCCGAGCGAGGCGTGGTGGCAGGATTTCGACGCCTGCCGCGCCGCGGCGGCAGAGATTGAGACGAAGCAGGCGCGAGAAGTCTTGGAAGAGCTTTTTGACTACGCCGAGGAGCTTGGCAATAAGGCTTACGAAGAGCAGTATGTGCGCTCTTTCGAGTTCTCGCCGAACACGAATCTTTATCTGACGACGCAGGACCGCACGGACTTCGGCAAGCAGGCGAGCGAGATGCACGTCTACAAGCAGCTGTTTCTCAAGAACGGCTTCGACACGCAGAACGAGCTTCCCGACTATTTGCCGGCGCTCTTGGAGCTTGCCGCCGCCCTGCCCGAAGAGAAGGCGGCGGAGGTCTTTCGCACGATGAAGGACAAGCTCAAGCTCCTGCGCGACCGCTTCATCGAGGCGAAGCTTGCCTATGCTTTTCTTTTGGACGTCGTGCTCATGCAGGCGGAGAGATGGGAAGGGGATGCAGCATGAATGAGTTCTTTTGGGGCGTACTGCCCTACATCGCTTTCACCGTGCTCATAGGCGGCACGATAGCGCGCTACGTCTTGATGGAGCGCGGTTGGACGACGAAATCGAGCGAATTTCTCTCGAAGAATGATTTGAAGATCGCCGGCCCGATGTTCCACCTCGGCCTCTTCATGGCCTTGGGCGGTCACATCATCGGCGTGCTCATCCCGAAGGTCTGTACGGAAGCGGCGGGAATCAACGAGCATCTCTATCACATCATCGCGCTGGCGGGCGGCATACCGGCGGGCATCCTGTTTTTCCTCGGCTTCCTGCTGCTCTTGAAGCGCCGTTTTCTGGGCAAGGACTACATGCAGGTCAATACGTCGCGCATGGATCGCTGGCTCTACCTCGTGCTCTTCCTCGCCATCCTGACGGGCTGCGCGGGGACGCTGTCGAATGCCCTGGGCGGCTTCGCTTTTGACTACCGCGCGACGATTTCGCCGTGGTTCCGCTCGCTCCTTGCGTTCTCTCCCGACGTTTCGCTGATGGAGGGCGTGCCGTTCGTGTTCCGTGCGCACATGCTGCTGTGGATGGTGACGGCAATCCTCTTTCCGTTCACGCGCCTCGTGCATTGTCTGAGCTTCCCGTTCCTCTATCTGACGCGCAGTCCCATCGTCTATCGCAGGAAGGAGAGCCGCTCGTGAGCGCCTTGGCGATGCAGGAAATCGCCGTGGAAGATGCGGTCGGGCAGATCCTCTGTCACGACATCACGGAGATCGTGCGCGGCGTGAGGAAGGGCGCACGCTTTCGCAAGGGGCATGTCGTCGAGGCGGCGGACATCCCCGTGCTGCTCTCTCTGGGCAAGGAGCATCTCTACGTCTGGGAAAACGACGGCACACTGCTGCACGAGAACGAAGCGGCGGAAGTTCTGCGCGGCTTCTGTCAGAACGAGGGAATGGAGGCCTCTGAGCCGAAGGAGGGCAAGATCGAGCTTCGGGCGCTTCATGACGGCGTATTCGCCGTCGATGTCGAGCGCTTCCATCGGCTCAACGATTTTGATGACATCATGGTGGCTTGTGCGCCGCAGTACATGGCGGTCAAGAAGGGCGATTTGCTCGCAGGGATGCGCGTGATACCGCTTGCCGTGAAAAAGGATTTGCTGGATGAGGCGG
>ERZ773267.1018-NODE-1018-length-16632-cov-13.927430_pt1 | contig 16632 bp, 15 predicted proteins | sample MGYA00511959_ERZ773267 | MGnify/ENA primary metagenome ERZ773267 (study PRJEB29015, sample SAMEA2738165) | human oral metagenome | biome: human oral; feature: human-associated habitat; material: saliva | place: China | collected 2240 ... | reverse complement strand
AAGCTCCGTGAACTCTGTGCGCTCTGTGAGAGAAAAAACTCCCCAGCAAGTCTCAAGCGTCCCTTTTCTCATTGAGGGTGCATTCTATTTCTCACAGATTTACACAGATGAACAGAACACACTGCATTTCACAGAGACATTAAGTCAACCGATATCACAGAACCTTACACCCACCTTTAGCTATAACGTTCTGTGAACTCTGTATGCCGGAGGCCTTCTGTGGGTTCGAACTGTGCGCAAAAAAGTTCTGTTAGATCTGTGAGTTCTGTGAGAGAAAAACCTCCCCAGCGTGAGAGAAAAAATTTCTCACGCACCATGAAAGCGGCCCAATAGGGGTAACCTCACATACTACGCCCCTCCCTGCGGGGGAGGGGACGGGGGAGGGGCCAGCTGGGGTAGTGAGTTGGGCCAGCTGGGGTGAGTGTGCGTCCACTTAAGTTTAGAGATGTTCCCACAGCTCCAATCCTACTCTTCCATCAGTTTTCTGTAGCGTCCCTTCTTAATCTCCTCGTTACCAAGGCGGCGTGCTTTATTGATTTCATAATCGGAGAAACCACCCTCGAAGAATACTACCTCACCGTTACCCTCAAATGCAAGGATATGCGTACAGATACGGTCAAGGAACCAGCGGTCGTGGCTGATGACTACTGCACAGCCTGCGAAGGCTTCAAGACCCTCCTCCAAAGCACGCAACGTGTTCACGTCGATGTCGTTAGTAGGCTCATCGAGAAGGAGGACGTTACCCTCTTGTTTCAATGCCATAGCCAACTGCAAGCGGTTGCGCTCACCTCCTGAGAGGACTGAACAAAGCTTACTTTGGTCGGTTCCAGAGAAGTTGAAGCGTGAGAGATAGGCACGTGAGTTGATGTCACGACCACCCATACGGATGGTGTCGTTGCCCTGTGACACTACGTCATACACCGTCTTGTTTGGGTCGATATCCTTATGCTGCTGGTCGACGTATGCTAATTTAACTGTTTCGCCCACCTCGAACGTACCGCCATCGGCCTGTTCTAAGCCCATGATAAGGCGGAAGAGCGTTGTCTTACCAGCTCCGTTAGGACCGATAACACCCACGATACCGTTAGGAGGAAGCATGAAATTGAGGTCGTTGAAGAGCACTTTCTCACCAAAAGCCTTCTTCACATGCTGCGCCTCGATGACCTTGTTGCCCAGACGCGGACCGTTAGGGATGAAGATCTCGAGCTTCTCTTCACGCTGCTTCTGCTCCTCGTTGAGCATCTGCTCGTATGAGTTCAGACGGGCCTTGCCCTTGGCTTGACGTGCCTTCGGGGCCATGCGCACCCATTCCAACTCACGTTCTAAGGTCTTACGACGCTTCGAAGCCGACTTCTCCTCCTGCTCCATGCGCTTTGTCTTTTGGTCGAGCCATGAGGAGTAGTTGCCCTTCCATGGGATACCCTCACCTCGGTCGAGCTCAAGAATCCACTCACTAACATCGTCTAAGAAGTATCGGTCGTGCGTTACAGCAATGACTGTTCCCTCATACTGCTGCAGGTGTTGCTCCAACCAGTCGATACTCTCGGCATCAAGGTGGTTGGTTGGCTCATCGAGCAATAGTACGTCTGGCTTCTGAAGGAGCAAGCGGCAGAGTGCAACACGGCGTCGCTCGCCGCCAGAAAGGTTCGTTACAGGGAGGTCACCATTAGGGCATCGCAGCGCATCCATGGCCCTCTCGAGGCGAGAGTCTATGTTCCAAGCGTCTGTAGCATCGATGATATCCTGCAACTCAGCCTGTCGCTGCATCAGTTTGTCCATCTTGTCAGCATCAGAGTAATACTCCTCCATACCGAACTTCACATTGATGTCGTCGTATTCCTTTAGTGCATCATAGATATGCTGCACCCCTTCCATGACATTCTCTTTGACGGTCTTGGCCTCATCAAGCGGTGGGTCCTGTGGCAGATAACCCACGGTATAACCCGGACTCCACACTACTTCGCCCTGAGTAGGCTCTACTAAGCCTGCTATAATCTTCATTAGCGTAGACTTACCTGCGCCGTTAAGACCGATGATACCTATCTTTGCGCCATAAAAGAACGATAGGTAAATGTTCTTCAGAATCTGTTTTTGGTTCTGTGGGATAATCTTTGAGACCCCAACCATTGAGAAGATAATCTTCTTGTCGTCTACTGTTGCCATTGTGTCTTACGTTTGTTTTGTAGGCAAAGATAGCTAAAATAATTCATATTGGCAAATAGAGACAGAATAAGAAAAGGATAAAGTAGATGGGTGGGTGGGGTGGTTTAAGACAGAGTAACAGGTGGACAGGTGGGGTGGGTGGGGTGATGAAAGACAGAGTAACAGGTGGACAGGGAGGACGAGTGGGGCGATGTAAGACAGAGTAACAGGTGGACAGGTGGAGACGGAAGGATAGGGAGGGAGAAAAGACAAAGTAACAAAAAGAACAGAAAGTAAAATAACAGAAAGTTAGTGCACTTTGTGAACAACTGAAAAAAGGCACATAATCTTTTATGTTCTTAATGTAAAGCGACAGTTTGGGTAATTGCTACAACCCCAAAAGCTACCGTACCGCCCTTCTCTACGCACAAGAGTACCACCGCAACGAGGACAAACACCTTCCTTAACAGCCATTTTGTATGATGCGATATTAGCTTTTACTTGAGCCTTATGTATTGATACTGTTTCATTTGTCTCAAAGCTGGAATAACTTAATCTAACGATTGCATCTGCCAATATACTTTCTGTAAACACTACCTTCTGATAAGCTTCTATTGTACTAATCAATTCATCTATGTAAACAACATGATGTTTAGAATAATCTCCTAACAGCTCAGCTCTATTCGTAAACACGACAATCGGGATAAAATACTGCATTGGAAAGCCATACAAAGAGTATAAGGCTCGTACATGACTATAGTTTTGTAACAAAGGGTTATAGAACTTATACTTTGTGCCAAACATATCCTTAGTCCAATATTGGGCTTTTTCACCACCATAAATCAAGCCACTATAATTCTTTGTCTCAATAACAAATACACCGTAAGGAGATAGGACTACATGGTCTATTTGGGTACTCTTATCATTCTCCAATAGGTATACATCATTGAAGATAGTGTATTCATCTGGTAGTTGCATAAGTACTTTTGCAACCTTTTTCTCACCATGTCTACCTATAAACTTAGCTTGCTTGTGAACAATGATTATACGAATGACATAAAGTAAAACCAATATAGTGACGCAAGCAATGATGAAATGTATTGGATTCATCTGTTTTGTACAAGAAAATAATTATTTATTAAGAAAAGAAAAGACTATTGTAAAAGCTCTCGATTACCATTACTTTCAAGAATCTCCATCTGATGTATGGCTATTTTATTTAGTTTTAAGAGCCTCTCTCCTTGTGATATATTATCGTTGATAAGCACCGCATTGATGTTTTCCATATTTGATAAGCATATCAATTCATTAACAGAAGCATAGTCACGGATATTCCCTTTCAAATTAGGATTAGCCTCTCGCCATTGTTTTGCAGTCATTCCAAACATGGCAACATTCAAGACGTCGGCTTCTTCGGCATATATAATGCTTGCTTGGGAAGCCGTAACTTCATTAGGTATAAGATGAGTCTTGATAGCATCTGTGTGTATTCGATAGTTTATCTTAGACAATTCTCTTTTCGCTGTCCAGCCTATCAACTCTTGTTCTTTAGCTTTCAAACGTTGGAACTCCATAATAAGATAAAGCTCAAACTCGACCGAGACCCAATTAGCAAACTTGAAAGCAATATCGCGTTGAGCAAATGTACCACCACCGGCACCACTCTTTGTGAAGATACCAATTGCTGCTGTCAACTCCACCCACCTACTTGGACTCATCGTAAAGGAGTTGCTGCCAGCCTCTGACAATAAGGGGTTGAATTCGACCCCTTTGAAGTTTGGGTTATTAAGCTTCTCCCACAAGCCTAAATACTCAAGTGTGTTCTTTTGTCGCATCCAGTTTTTGACGACGTCTTTAGGCTCTACGGCGTTCTTCTGTCGGGCTATGTCCGTAATACAAATATAGTCAATTCCGTCCTTCGTCATCGTCCTAATGACCGCTTCTTTGACGTAGATTTCACCTTTCTTTACCATAGTATTGTTATTTAACGAATATATCTGCAAAGATAGTATAAATTCTGCAAGACGAAAGAAGAAAAGGGGAAAAAATCACTCGGAGGCTCTTTACGTGGCCTTTTGATAATTCTATAGCATCTTGACGAGTAATATATCTATTGTTGTAGAGATAGTGAAAGATGTCACAAAAGATAACAAAGGGATAACGAATTGTCGTTATTCAGTGCCTTAACTGATTGATATTCTGATTATTATTAGCCTCTTTTGAGTAACTCAGAACCGTTTGGACACATGGTGGGAGAACTCAAAAGTGTGCATGCTAAGCATTAGATAGGAAAGTGTTGGGCATCCTTATAATATGGGGATGGGCTGCTGAACATACGGAAATCGTGTAGGGGTATCTCGGTGATCACTCGTCTCTTCATTCGGAGAGGGGCTGGGGGTGAGGCTTTTGAAGGGTGTTGGGTGTTGGTTGTTAGGTGTTGATGATTAGCTAACGTTGGCTGTAACGTTCTGTGAATTCGGTTGACTTAATGTCTCTGTGAAGCTTTATGAAATCTGTTCTTCTGTGTAAATCTGTGAGAGAGGTAAATGTTCTCCGTGAGAGAAAAAGATATCCTCTGTTATGGAAAAGTCGCAGAATATTCAAGTAGAAATTGTCAGGATATTTCGCTAATCAATCTCCTCTCTTTTAGAGGAAAGGCCCAACTTGAAGCAAGAAGATGCCCTTCAACATTCGAGAACATGCCCTTCAAGGGTCAAGAAGACGCCCTTCTTGATGCTTGAAGAGGCCTTTCTTTATTTTGTCTCATAACCTTTTGATTTACTGATGGTTATTATTACCTGCCTATACTCTCATGTTCCTTCTCCAAGAACGAATACAATAGAAGTTTATGTAAAGACCTTTCATAACAGTTAAGAGCTAAAATCTCTTCCCTTACCTTTATTGTCTGTGAAGTAGAGAGTACGAAAAAAGCTGCATCAAAATAGGGTTCAACCTAATTTGATACAGCTTATTCAAGTAAACTATAGTAAGTACAGCGTTACACTACTTACAATGTTGCCTTCGTGTTATTTCTCTGCAACAGGGCGAACAGAGAAGCCGAATGCACGGATGTTCCGGTAAAGAGGACTAACTGAGTTGACATCGAAGCCCATAACGCTACCATTATTCATATCAGTAGGAGTAGCTGTCCAGTAATCACCAAACTTTTCATAATAACTAACTATATTTCCATCCTTTGCTTCTCTAAATCCAACAGCAGGGAAGAAGATAGTTTCTGTCTTCTTGCTATTGGTCCAGAAGTTATGACCGAAGTTATTTTTATAGGTCTGTGTATTACCTGTACCATCGACATTCTTGGTTCCTCCATTCAAACCAGTCTGTGTGAAGCCTGTGAAAGCATCATTAGCTGGTACGCTAAAACCAACAGGGCATGGGTCGTAAATAGTCTTGACAACAGTCTGATTGTTTGCTTGGTTCTCTGTAACTTTATCCTTCTGGTTCATTGACCATAAGTTGTAGAACGTATAGTATTTCGCAAACCATGCCTCAGCATTGAGACTTCCATTTTCATTATATCCTGCTGTATAATAGTTTTGTGGGTTCTGTATAATAGTTTGCATATACATATTACTTCCCGCATTCCAGTTAATTGTGCCTTGAGCAGGCTGTCCGCTCTTACCAGGGAAAGCGTCCTTACGACCCCACTGATACTGGGTTGTATATCCTGTCCTTGATGTTGTACCAGGCAATTGAGTAATTGTTATTACTGCCTCTCGCTTCTTACCTATAGTCTGTTTTACCTTTACTTTTATGGTACGTGGCCTTTGATAAGGAGTTCCTTGCCAAGCTGTTGGCTTCCAACCTAAAGCCTCATTAGTAAACTCATAAGTGCTTCCTTGTTTGTTGGTAACAGCAATCTTGTCAAGTGCATTCTTCGGTGCAAACCACAGATGCCATGACCATAAAGTAGTGCTTCCCTTCTTTACGGAGATTACAGCATTGCCACTCTTGATATTTTCCTTCTTTACTTCAAACTTCACAAATGCGTTTCCACTTGCATCACGATATATTGGACTACCAGATAACGTAACAAGATCTTTCTCATCTGCCCAAGTTACTTGTGCAGTATTGATACCACTGTTAGCTTTACCATTTGTTTTTTCAATCCATGGATCAGTTATGGACTTACCATTGTGATCTACAAGTGGGTTGAGCGCAGTACCAACGTTTGTAACAGGTAACGAACTTGTTACGTATGCACTACTATTAGTAGTACCATTCTTAATAGCGTTACCATACACCAATGGAAGCATATAATATCCTGGAGCAGATATGACATAGCAGTTGGCTGTGTTCTCTACAGCTGCCTCACCAGTCTTGTTTGAGAGGTTGTAAGGTTTTTCTTTTGTTCCCAATAGACCTGCGTTCTTCAGCTCGTTATTGCGTGCAGCAAGCAAGTCGATAGGGTGAGCAGGGATGAGGGTAGCAGTACCTTGCTCTTGTACATCGCCTCCATTGCCACGTTCCTTGCTGAGACTACGTAGCCATGCAGGCTTATTAGTAGTCCATGTATTACCGTTATCTTCGCTGTATCCTACGACCTCCCATGGAATAGGTACGTTCTGGCTACCATTTGCGTGGCGGTAACTCTGTATGGTGAAGGCATCAGTCTGTGTATCGGTGAAGCCTGCAGCAGAAGGACCATCAGCGGTAAGTACATACTCCCAATTGGAGTTTTTGTCGCTCAACTTGTATGTGCGTGTTGTACCTGCAGCCCATGTACCTTTGAGAGTGACATGAATAGTTGTGTTATCAGTAAAATAGATATCAGCAGTCACGTTGTTACCATCAAGTTTCTGTGGTATCATATAGAATGTGTAACCATCATTTAGCTTTGTGAGGTCACGCTCATCAGCATTCTTATATTTCGTTTGATTTCTAATAATACTATTAAGATTCTCGCTGGTGTTATAGTTTAGCCCGTCAAGTGTGACAGTTCCGCGTTTGTCAGGGAACGCTGTATTGTCCCATCCAGCACTGTTGTCTCCTGGCTCGTAAGGGAGCTTGTACTTACTTTTCGTTAGTACATTGTTAATAGAAATCTTCTTAATTGTCTTATTGAACGAAAGGTCTTGACCAACAGCAAAGCGTATGGCTGTTAACGCATGACGGAACTTAAGGTCGCTACTTGGAGCCTGATATTGTGTAGCGTATGTTACTTTGCCTGTACAAGCAGTCATAAGATCTACCTGCTGAGCTACATCAGGATTTACTTCAAACTCTATGATGGGTGCAGAAGTTGCTGTTGGTTGGGATGAAACAGTGATTTTATTGTTTCTGTCCGTCGTCTCTGGATAGACAGCATAGAACCGAGCGTAGCGTTGCAACCATGACCAAGGGATAGAAGGTGTGATTGTACCATCCTTAGCAGTAGTCTTTTCAGCGAACCAACTACTACCAATTGTATTCTCATTGTTGCTGCGAAGGCCCGTAGATGAGAAATTACCAAGGTTCGACATGGTGGTAATATTAGCACGAGTGCTTGGTTCTGTCTTTACAGGGTTAACACCCTCTACAGTCGTCTCAATCAAACATACGTTGAGGTTTCCATTGCCTTGTACGTCTAACTTATGACTGTCAAGGTCTTTATTAGTCAGGTTTGGGGTGATAGCTCCACGTGTCATTGCTCCTCCATGAGTTAGTGCTTCTTCCTGTGCATCACCTACGTTAAATTGTACAACAGCACCCTTGTCACCATTGTTGGTGTTCTCTCCTAAGTCATCGTCCGCACAAGAGACAGCTGACAAGGTCATACCGCCAACGAACAAAGCAGAGAGTGCATGATAAAAAAATATCTTCTTCATTATTCTTAGTTAATTTTCTTTTGTTTATTCTCCAACATATTCATCATCATTATCGCCTGTTGCTGGCTTTAGAGGTTCTATTGTGATGTTTTGACCAGTATTCCCTCCAAGGCGTACATTAGGGCTTGTGGCCAAGATATAGCTTTCCTCCATGACATTACATACCGATACAGTCGGTTTAAGATAGTTTTGTTTTTTCGTTTTTATTGTTCTCATTTTTTGATAAAATAATCTTGACCCACAGAGATGTGGGCTTTGAAAAAAATAAGACAGAAAGTAGTGGTCATGTGTTTATCGCCTTATTCCTAATAAGATAAGACTCAACACGTCGTTACTCAATGCTATTCAATCTTTTTACCTATGATATTTATAATTGTTGCAAAATTATAAAGAATATTGTAATCAATACTCTTTCGTATTATTTATTTAACTTTTTTTTAGTGTAGCGCCAGTGAGAGTAACGTGCATGAGGATGTTGAAGCTACGAAGAGAAGCCGTTATCAAAGAAGCTGTTAAGTCTGATGTAGGCTCAAAAACGCATTGGATAAAGAAGATGGGAAAGGTATGTTTGGGTTGCAAGTGTCATAAGGTAATGGGTGGAAAGAGAATGGTACTTGCAGAAAAAGCGTCAGTTGACAATGAAGGCAATAGTAAACACCTTAGGAAGACACCTACTTGTAATGGTCTTACTAAGCTGCTAAAAGTTTATTGAAGATTAGGGGTTATGGGAGATGGATGCGTTAAGATATTTCCTGGCAGATAAGGGGTGCCTACTTATTCTGCTTTTCTTTATCTAATAACCACGCTTTTCGGGCCGTTCCACCAGCGTAACCACCTATCTCTCCGTTACTTGTAATGACTCTATGACAGGGGATGATGAGCATTAAAGGATTGTGGTGGTTGGCGTTGCCAATGGCACGTGCGGCCTTTGGATGGCCTGTTCGTCTTGCTAAATCAGCGTAGGAGAGGGTATCACCGTATGGGATTTGTTGCAGCCCCAGCCATGTAAGACGCTGAAAGGGAGTACCGTTTAGGCGCAAGGGAAGACGGAACACCTTGCGAGTACCAGCAAAGTATTCTGTTAGTTGGCGGCAGGTTTCAGTCAGAGCAGTGCTTTTCTCCGACTTATCTTCCTCCCATGTAGCCATCATTCGTTCGTCAATTGTATCTTCCCAGAGGCAATAGACGACAGCATCCTCCGCCCCAGCAATCAGCAGGTTGCCGAGGGGTGATGAGTAGCGGCAGTAGTACATGAGTTATTCCTCAACTACCTCAGCATCCTCTATGCCGTCAGTAACCATCTTGTCGCCTGTCACAACCTTTGCAGCCTCAGCCTTATCGTAGGCTTTGCGGACAAGATACATGCGGATAATCAGTACGAACTCTAAGATGCCATAGTACATAAAGGCCCATCCAATAATCTTTAGTGTGAAGAAGAGAGCGTCAGTTTCTATCGGTCTACTGATTAGTAAGATGGCAACAACCATACTGATAGTAGGGAAGACCCACATGTACACGGGGACACGGGCGTACTGGCGCGAGCGAGCAAGGTTCATAAACTGGTTGACAGCACCAAGGATAAGCAGTGCAGAGAGGATATACACCATCCAGGTAGTGAATGTGTTGGGCATGACAGCAAGGATAATACCCAAGACGATACTACCCACGCCCGCAATAGGGAAGGAGGGTGACTTGAGGTCTTCTTCCTCTTGTTGGCCCTCTTGCAGCGCAGCCTTGGCACTCTTCTTGGCCACTTTCTCCTTTTCAAAGTAGTAGAGCATACATGCGACGAGTCCTGAGATGAGGAAGAGTACACCCACGGTGATGGTCATCCAAGTCATAGTATCTTCGCGATACTTGACGAGGAGGAAGCCAGTCACTAATACGATAATAGCCCTTACGGCTGAGATTTGAAGTACTTTCATGGTTACAAAAATACAAAATAATCCTTATTTCAAGGGTTAACTACCTGACTTTTTATTATTTTTGCAGTAAGAATGAAGATGTTATGACGGTATTGTATCTTGTTAGACATGGTGAGACGGTAGATAATGCCAATCATATTATGCAGGGGCAGACGCCTGGTGAGCTGAATGAGAAGGGTGTTCAACAGGCGAAAGAGCTTGCAGAGCAATTGAAGGATGAGCCGATTGATGCTTTTGTGTCAAGCGACTTACGGCGAAGTATCCATACTTGTGAACTGATAGCGGCACCGCATGGGCAGGTAGTTGCGACTACTCCGTTGTTGCGAGAGCGTGATTGGGGGTCGTTTACAGGCAAGTATATTCCCGAGTTGGCCAATCTCAATGACCCCTCTCAATGGCCCGATGACATCGAGAGCTTGGACGCCTTGAAGGCTCGTGCTAAGGAGTTCCTTGCATGGGTAGGGCAGGAATATGCAGGAAAGAAGGTGGTTGCCGTGGGACATGGTATCATCAATAAAGCTATCCAAAGCGTTTATTATGACAAGCCGATGAATGAGTTGAGGCCAATGGGTAATGCTGAGGTGAGGATGATTGAATTATAAGGCTTATTAGCCTAATTAGTCTTATAGGGCTGATGGGCCTTATTGGGCTGATAAGGCTAATAATCTTATAGGGCTGATGGGCCTTATAAGGCTGATGAGGCTAATAATCTTATAGGGCTGATGGGCCATATAAGGCTGATAAGGCCAATACCCAAAAAGCGAAAAGGAGCTTCACATCACGTGAAACTCCTCTTCTTCTTCATTTAAATAACTCTCTTTTTTGTTACATCTCTAATTTGGTCTGAATGCAGTCTTTACTCATTGGTTTGCTAACTGCTTTACAATCTTAATACCTTAAAACGTCTAACCTTAAACCTTTTATCTTAGTGTTTAGTATTTAAACCTGATTAAATCAATGTCTATTTATTATTATCTTTATCTATGTCCACCGAAAGAACCACCTCCGTTTGATACGTTTCCGCCACTTGAACGGCTTCCACCGAAGGATGAACCTCCGCCACCAAAGCTGTTGCTTGGTGCACTGAATGATCGACTTGGCTCAGCGCTTCTTGTTGCTCCACCAAAGCTTCTGTTGCCACCGAAACTGTTACCGTAGTTAGGTTGTGTCACCGTCGTACGTGTCGAACTCCCTCGTGGGGCGTAGTACTCGTTGTTGCGAGGTCCATCAAAGTTCCATCGTTGTTGATTACCGAAGCTTCTTGGACGGTCATTCTGGTAGGTTGGCCCATTATTATAGTAGTAGTTACCTCCTCTATAGTAGTCGCCACGTAAGTAGTTGTCCCTCATTCCGAATCGACTATCACGTCCGTAGAATATTTCTCTACCGTTATACCAGCTTCGTCCGCCGTTCATACGCCAGCTATGTGCGCCATTGTAAACATTATAGAATGCTGGTCGTCCGAAATAGTAGTAGTCGCGTCTTGGATAGCGAGCGTAGACTCCGAATCTCCAGTAGCCTCCGTCCCATCTCAAAGGACGGTAGAAATAAGGTGCATCGATGAATGCCCGATATTGCCAATCATAGAGTATATAGCTCAAGTCGACGTTGCGATGCGACCAGTAAATGCCGTAGAGGTCGTCAACAGTATTAACACTCATGAGGTAGTCGAGGTTTATCTCGTAGGCAGCCTCATATTGTGCTTCTGTCAGATTTAGCTCGTAAGCCATCTTATCCGTTAGAAAGAGTGCTTGTACTCGAGCCTGCTCATAACTCATTGCACTTGTTGTTGCAATGCTGACTATGAACAATGCAATGAGGGTTAGTACTATCTTTCTCATAATCGTTACCTTTATTAAGTTCTTATTCAAGTCTTGGAGTGCTCAGAGAAGCGTCCCCTAACTTTCATGATGCAAAGGAACAAATAAAAAAACGACTATGAAAAGGATTTCCCCTACATGGTGGGGGATTTTCCCTAAACATGTGTTTAGTGCGATAGAAAGGTGTTATTTCTCTACCTTATTATAGTGTTTAGTTTTAATATAAAGCTGCCGTCATCTTTCACGACCCCGTTTAATCGTATGTAAACAAGTTAGCTGTTTGCCTATGAAAGGTGTCGGCAAAGAAAGGGAGGTTAGTTTTAATGGAGTCACTTTACGAACGCTATCTCATCATAACAGAATCGGTATTCACTGTCATCTTCAGTCAGAATACCATCAAAGAGGCCTTTTCGGTAGATTTCTGCTTGTTTCATTGTTTCTTGGTTGGCGTAAGTTCGTAGTTAAACAAATCAAGGAGCTGGTTCACCTTATCCATCTTTAGCGTTTGTTTTCCTTGCTCTAAATTGCGAACAAAGCACAGTCCTACACCAGACTTCATGGCAAGGTCTTCTTGTGTAAGTCCATATTCTTTACGCAAGGCCTTGACAGCCATCGATAATTTAGTTCGTTCCATATTAATTATATTACTCCGGATGTAAAGGTACAAGTTTTTCCTTAAACTATATCATAACGAATATAAAAAAGCAAGATAATAATGTTTTTATATGCTTTCGACTATAAAAAGGGGCGTAAAACAGCGTGGTTACGGGTCTTGTAAGTGGCTTTTTGGATGCTAAAGGAGGGCGAACAGATAGTGTGGTCATGGGCGACAGTATTCAGAAGGGGCCGTTTTGGAATTTCTTTTCATGAAGAAAAATATTTTTTTTCATGATAATAAATAATTATTTTCATGAAAATAATTCGACGACAACGGCGTCTTTGGTAAAAGAGAAAATGCTGCGAGCTGTTGTGGACTGTGTTATTTGCACTCGGAAAGCTTATTGTCTACGGTGCAGTACTTTGCTTTTTACGTTTGGAAAGCTTGTTTTCTACGTTGCAGTATTTTATTAAAAACATTCTAATACATTGTTATTCAGATTACACGACAGAATGGCATACGGGATAACAGCTCATTATTTACATTCAGCGGGTGTGTTGTCTATAATATAATAATGTGTATTCACTTACAGAGAATTAAGTTGGTTAATCGCCTTTTTTTTATTATCTTTGTGGCTGATATTAACTTTTATAATGATGAAGAAGTTACTTTCAACCTTGATAGGCATGTTGATAGCATCGACAATGCAGGCTCAGTATCAAGAGCCCGTACGTCGCGACACGTCAAGGTTGCAGCCATTAAAGGGCTTAGAATATAAGGTAGAGATGCAGGGGAGCCTTGCCAAAGGGCGAACACCCCTCTGGCTCAATGCCAATAAATACGGACTGAGTTCGCTGGAGACGGCGAACGGCTATGTGCGGGGCGGTATGGAGCGACCTTTGACGACGGATGAGGGGCGGAAATTCGGCTTAGGCTATGGCTTAGACGTTGTACTGCCTATCAACTATACGAGTAAGGCTATTATTCAGCAAGCCTACGTCGAGGGACGATGGTGGCACGGAACACTGACCATAGGAGCGAAGGAAGAACCGATGGAACTTAAGAATAATGAACTCAGTTCGGGCTCGCAGACGTTGGGAATCAATGCCCGCCCAGTCCCACAGGTGCGTTTGGCACTGGCAGACTATTGGACACTACCATTTGCGAATGGCTGGTTGCACCTCAAAGGACACGTTGCTTACGGAATGATGACCGACCAGAATTGGCAGCACGACTTCACTGCTAAGCAATCGAAATATACCGACCGAGTGCTCTATCATTCAAAGGCAGGCTATCTGAAGATAGGTAACGAAGAGGTGTTCTGTCCGTGGTCATTAGAGATGGGATTGGAGATGGTGAGCCTTTTCGGTGGTACCTCTTATCTCTCTGATGGGCATGGCGGTATGCAGAAGATAGAGAATGGGAAAGGACTGCGGGCCTATTGGCATGCCTTTCTGCCAGGTGGAGCCGACAATGGCGAGACCACCTATCAGAATGTGCAGGGCGACCAGTTAGGCAGTTGGGTGATGCGTCTGAACTATGATGGCGACTGGAGCGGTTTTTCCCTCTATGCCGATAAGTTCTTCGAAGACCATTCAGCCATGCTTCAGCTTGACTATGACGGTTATGGTGAGGGTAGCGAGTGGATGGAGAAGAAGCAACGTCGCTACTTGATTTATGATTTCAAGGACTGGATGTTAGGCTTTGAATATCGTTATAAACCTGATAACTGGTTGAATACGTTAGTTGTCGAATATCTATACTCAAAGTATCAGAGTGGTCCGATCTATCATGATCACACCATAACGGTGGCCGACCATATTGGTGGTAAGGACAACTACTATAATCATTATATCCTCCCTGGCTATCAGCATTGGGGCCAAGCGATGGGAAACCCGCTCTATCGGTCGCCTATCTACAATGAGGATGGGACCATCTACTTTAAGGACAACCGCTTTGTGGGCTTCCATGTAGGAATGAGCGGCCACCCTTCTGAGTGCTTCAAGTGGCGTTTCCTCGGTACATGGCAGGAGGGCTTGGGTACTTACGAACAGCCTTACACGAAGAGACGACACAACGTCAGCCTGATGGGAGAGGCTACTTACACGCTACGAGGGCAACGACTGTCAGCATGGATGCGCAACACTGATGTGCGGATGGGTGTTGGGGCCGACTTTGGGTCAATCCTCCATGGGAATAACTACGGACTGCAATTGACCATTGCGAAGCGTGGTCTCTTTGGGAAACGATAGTCTGCTGATTATGAATAAAGTAAGAAAAAAGAACATGAAAAGAATAAAGATATTATCCTTCGTCCTACCTCTATTAACGCTGCTACTCTCCTCTTGTTCGTTAGAGACCGATAACGACGCAGGTAGATTAGAGGGTATGTGGCATTTAGTCAGTGTCGAGACGATCAGTACAGGAGTAACGGAAGACTTGAGCGAACAGGTTGTCTTCTGGTCGTTTCAGGCCAAACTCTTACAGATGGAGGATAAGACAGGACAAATCAATAGCTATCTCTATCGTTTTCGCATTGATAACGACCAACTGAGACTGTCGTCTCCTTACCTCTTCGACCGTGAGAATGGCGACCATCCCTTGACTGCTTACGAAGCGACATTGGGTCGTTATGGCATTAAAAGTCTTATGCCAGTGTTCCGAATTGAGAAGATAGACAGGCGAAAGATGATATTAAATGATGGGGCAGTAAGGCTCTACTTCGATAAATTCTAAGCGGTTACAGTCTCTTGAACCCTATTGATGTCATGTGAGTTATTGGCATCTTCGGGTTCTTATCTCTCTCTTCATGACACGTTCTATCCCTCTTTAATAGATGTGTTGACGCCTAACACGTTATGTGCGGAGGCTTCGCGCCATTGGTGCGGGGCGCAAGCACATAACAAAGTAATACGGCGTGAAAGCTATGCAGAAGGGTAGTTCTTGTTTAAGATATTGCTTTAAGTCATTATGGATACGAATAACAAAAGGCAGGTGTAAGCCTGCCTTTTGTGTATATATTAATAACGCTGCTTTGCTTTTTAGCCTCTTACCTTTTTTACTTCCTCTTTATTCGGTGAAAGGAAGTCCACCCCTTCTCCTGATAAAGGAGTCGAGTGTGTAATGGAAGGCGATATAGATAATGACATCTATCGCTATAATCCACGTCACAAGCAGGTGATTGAAGAGCGAGAGATTGATGATTATGAACAGAAAGGACAGTGCAATAACACTAATCAACGTCTGGTGCTGAGTCAGTCCTGCACGTATCAGCTTATGGTGGATATGGTTCTTATCTGCCCTGAAAATCGGCTTGTGATGCAATAATCGTACGATGATAACCCTGAAAACATCAAAGGTGGGTACGATAAGTAAGGTGACGGAGAGGAGTGTAGCTCCCTTCTGATAAGGCATGACATGAGGGTTATACATACAGAACTTAATCAGTAGTACGCCAAGGATATAGCCAAGCGTCAAGCTACCAGAGTCGCCCATGAATATCTTTTGGTTCTTCTCCTGCTTTCCCCAGATGTTATGATAGAGGAAAGGCACCAAGACTCCCATCAAGCCAGCGATGAGGATGCAGTAAACCCATATATGTTCGCGATGGAAAACATAGAAAAGCCCCGACAAGGCAATGAGCGTCAAGCTGGCAGAAAGGCCGTCGATGCCATCAATCAGATTGATAGCATTCATGATAAAGACCAGAACTCCAACGGTGATCACCATCCCCACGAACGTTGGTATCTCATAGATGCCCAAGAAACCATATAGGTTATTAATGTAAAGATAGGACATCGGCAACAGACTGGCAACTGCTATCTGTACAAGAAGTTTCAGCTTAGCCCTCACGCCAAAGATGTCATCGAGTACGCCTGTTATATAGATAACGGTGATACCCACGCCAAAGAAGACGCTCCACGGGCTAATCCCAATCTTACTCCCTGTACTGGTATAAACCCACGTCAGCAGGGCCACGAGTGTAGCCACCAGCATACTCGGCATGAACGAGACGCCCCCTAAGCGTGGAATAGCATTCTTGTGTATTTTTCTGGCATCTGGTGTGTCATATAACTTTCGCTTTTTACAAAACGAGAGAATCTGTGGTATCATAACGAAACCACAGGTCGCACTCATGGCAAAAGCAAAGAAGCTGATTAAAGTGTATGTCGACATATCGTTTATAATCTTATATTTAATAAAACTCAATATTTGTAATTATATTGTATTCGAGTATTGGAAAAAGTAGAATAAATCTCTTCTAATTATTGTTTTTACGAAATCTTCTTACCATGAATGGTTGTTTGTTATTTTCTTTTTGT
>ERZ773267.1017-NODE-1017-length-16640-cov-111.469581_pt1 | contig 16640 bp, 8 predicted proteins | sample MGYA00511959_ERZ773267 | MGnify/ENA primary metagenome ERZ773267 (study PRJEB29015, sample SAMEA2738165) | human oral metagenome | biome: human oral; feature: human-associated habitat; material: saliva | place: China | collected 2240 ... | reverse complement strand
TCGCTCAGGGAGACCTTTGATTGCGCCTTCCGGGTGCTCACGTCAGAGCGCTTTAAGAAGATGGAGGGCCTCGGCAACGAGGTCCCTTTCTTCGTCCTGCGCTATAAGCCGGAGTGGGAGCCGACTGTCGACGAGGAGCTCTCGCGGCTGCGCCGCCGCCTGCGCGAGGAGCGCTACCGTCTGGCCGATATCGACGTGTTTGCGCTCGCGGTTGACATCTGGAAGAAATCTCCTTTTTACGAGCAGATGTCGGCGATGGAAAAGACGTTGCCTCCGGAGACTTTCCGGGATGCGCTGAGCAAGGTAATCGATGTCGAGGACTTGCTTGCACCCGCCATTAAAAAGGCCGTGGACAAGGCCGGGGGAGAGGATAGCGTTGATGCCATCCTGCTCTCGGGGGTGCACCACCTGTTTCCGCTTGTGCGCACACATTTGCTGCTGAACTGCCTGCAGCCCCTGCTGGGGCGCGTGCCGCTGGTTGTGACCTTCCCAGGGTCGTATCACCAGTCGCCGTCCACTCATTCGGCGCTCGTCCTCTTCGATCAAATCTCCCAGGACAACTACTATCGAGCTTTTGATTTGGTGGACTTCTCGCTTACTCTAGAACCGTCGACGAACTGAAAGACAAAGGTATGACGCATGGACATGAAAGGTCTATACGCGAAGGATATTTTCCGGTCGATCGACGGTGTCATCAAGGCTGATGACGTCTCGAAGGTCGCCTCCGAGGTCGACGAATACGTCATGACCAGCGAGATCCGCAGCGGCCTGTCGCGCATTGTTGATGCGTGGAACCAGGTCGATGCTCCGTCGAATGGCGTGTGGATTGCGGGTTTCTTTGGGTCGGGTAAGTCGCACCTGCTGAAGATGTTATCCTACCTGCTGGGTGAGCAGGCAGGAAGCCAGCCGGTGACCCGCGAAGATGTCGAACGAGCCTTCGAACAGAAGGTCGCAGGCGACGAGACACTTATCGCGGACCTCAAGAGGAGCCTGCATACGCCCACGCGCGCGGTGCTCTTCAATATCGACGCCAAGGATGATAAGTCGACGCGTGAGCGCGGATCGGCAATGATCGAGGTCTTCTACAAGGTCTACTTTGAGGCGCGCGGCCTGTACTCGAAGGATCTGGGAGTTGGCGCACTCGAGCGCGACCTGGAAGATCGGGGAGAACTGGCGCGTTTTCGCGAGGCCTACCAGGAGGAAGCTGGGCACACCTGGGAGGTCGGGCGCGTCAACACCGTATTCTCGGAGGCGCTTGTCTCGAAGGCCCTGGCCCGCCTTGGGCACCAGGTGGATCAGCCCTTCCGCAGCTATCGGGAGCAGATGAACCTGTCGGCCGAGGCCTTCGCGCAGGACGTGGCCTCGTGGCTTGACCGTCAGGGGCCTCACCAGCGCATCGCCTTCTTCGTCGACGAGGTCGGCCAGTTCATCGGTGACGACTCTCAGCTGATGCTGAACCTGCAGACCATCACCGAGCAGCTGGCGACGCATTGCCCCGGTCGCGCCTGGGTCTTTGTGACCTCGCAGGAGGAACTGAGTGGTATTACGGCGCAGATGAACGAGCGTCGCAGCACCGACTTCTCGAAGATTCAGGGGCGCTTCGCGATCAAGGTGAGCCTGTCGACGGAGGAGGTCACGGACGTTATCGCTCGCCGACTGCTGACAAAGAGTGAGCAGGGGGCGGAAGACCTGGACATGCTGTGGCAGCGTCTCGGCGCGGGGTTCCCGTCGATGTTCCGTTTCCCAGTGAAGACGAAGAAGTACGACAACTACCTGACGAGGGATAGCTTCGTCGCCAAGTATCCGTTCGTGGACTACCAGTTCGAGATGTTCACTCAGGCGATGAGAGGCCTGTCGGATAACGACCTATTCACGGGCCGTCACTCGTCGGTGGGTGCACGTTCGCTCCTCGGTGTCTGTCAGCAGATCGCGCAGGAGCTGACGGAGGACGAGCTGGGCACGGTCGCGTCTTTCGATCGCTTCTACGATGGCATCGCGGCGATGCTGAAGTCCGACGTGAAGGACAATATTGGACGCGCTGCCCAGGATTCACGCACGAGCGACTCCTTCACGATGAGCGTGCTGAAGGTCCTCCTGCTCGTCCGCTACGTGGATTCCTTCCAGGCGTATCCGCGCAATATTGCGGTCCTGCTGCGCCGATCCCTGGATCAGGATGCGACGGATCTGGAGACGCGTGTTGAGCGTGCGCTTCGCATCCTGTCGGATCAGGTGTATGTGCAGCGTCAGGCGGATGGAACCTACGCGTACATGACGAACGAAGAAAAGGAAGTTCGTCGCGAGATCAGTCAGATCATCGTGGAATCCCGTGAGGTCACGGATCTGCTGCGCACGGATATCCGTAGGCACGCCGGCACCTCGGTGGCGAGCTTCGTCTATCCCGGAACGAACCGTCGCATGGGCGTGTCCCTGTTCGTCGATGGGCGTCGAGAACAGGCCGAGCCGCTTGTAATCTCGGTGTTTACGCCGCAGTCCTCTCTAGACGAGGAGGGTATCCGCCACGAGAGTGTTGTTCGTCGTGACACCCTTTCGTTGGGGCTCGATGTCAGCTCCGAGATCCTCGAAGACGTGCGTGTCTTCTGCCAGACGGAGGAGTATGTGAAGCGCCAGGCGGGCGCGGCCTCAGGTTTACGTAAGCGCATCATCCTGACGCACAAGGAAGACAACGAGCAGCGCCGTCGAGTGATTGGTGAGGCAGTGAAAGACGCGCTCATGCGCGCGTCACTGTTCGTCGATGGGCAGGAAGTGAAGACGGGGACGGCTGATGAGCCAAAGGACGTGATTGAACTAGGTTTGACTCGCCTGGCCCAGCAGGTCTACCCCCGTATCGAGGAGGCGAAGCCACTAGCGAACCTCAAGGACGGGCAGATCGCGTCCTTCCTGCGCGATCAGGAGGATGCGACGCTGGACGTCGATCCGGGCGTGGATATCGCGCAGCGTCTGGCGGGCGAGTGCGCCCAGTGGGTGGAGCAGGCGCGCGTGATCAACGGCCAAAACGTGTTCGTGAAAAACGCGATCGAGTATTACGGCCAGGCCCCCTTCGGCTGGGACAAGAACGCGGTCCTGGCCATCGTGGCGACAGCCCTTCGACTGGAGCTGCTCGAGGCCCTCGAGAACGACAGGCCTCTCGCTCGCACGGAGCTGGAGGGTGCCCTGCGCGACGTGAACCGTCAGGGGCGCGTGCTGCTGCAGAAAAAGAAGCACCTGGATCGTGCAGCGCTCGCGGATTTCCAGCGTTTTGTCGGCCAGTTTGTCCCCGGTGAGTCCCCGCAGGATGGTCCCTCGCGCGTTCGCGCGGTTGAGGTCAAGGCAGCCGAATGGGTAAGGCTTCTCAAGGAGTATAAGTCCGAGAGGTATAGCTTCGACGACGAGGTCGCCGAAGCCCTTGACCTGCTGACGCCGCTCACGACGACGCAGCACACCGAAGAGGAGATGCTTGCCCCGCAGATCCGCGGCGGATTCGACGATCTGATCGAGATCGTCGACGACTTCCTCATGCCCTACCGGGAGTTCGTGGAGGAGCATGAACAGGAGCTTCGCGACGCGTTGGCCGAGGCTGATAGCCTGTCGGTCTTTGAGCTCACGGGGGACGGCAAGCAGGCGATCGAAGACCTCCGGAAGCTCGTGGAGGATCGCAGGCTGTACATGCGCACGCAGGAGATCGCGCCGCTGGTTCGGCGTATCGAAGCGGCGCGTCGCGCGCTGGTGCAGGCGCAGCGCGACAAGGTACTGCGACGCATCGACGAGGCCATGGCGGGCATTCGCGGCTCCTCCGAGTTCAAGGCCGCCTCGGAGAGCGCTCGGCTGAGGGTTGATGTGGTGATGGAGCGGCTCTGCGACGCAGTAAATCGGGTGTCGAAGCCCGGTCACGCGGAGGAGATTGGCCGTCAGCTCGATCAGCGTGTGGACGAGCTCTACGCCGCATTGATCGCGCCGGTGACGCCTGCGGAGCGACCGGACGCGGGCGAGGCGACAGAGCCTGCCCCGAGGCCGACGATCGTGCGCGTGGCCGATCTGCTGCCGAAGACGACCGGCCTCCTGTCGACGCCGGATCAGGTCAACGAGTACATCGAGCGCGTTCGTGAGCAGATGCTCGCCGCTGTGAACGACGGTAAGCAGCTGCGCCCCTGAAGGAGTAGGTAATGAACACCTCAGCGTTGGAGTCCCTGGCGTCCGCCTCGCGCGAGCGCCTCATCGAGATGTCCGTGGCGGCAATCGAGCGCAAGATGGCCGATCCTCTTCTGAGCGACGCCGACCGTGCGCGCCTGACCCAGGCTGTCGACAAGCACGCCGAGGCCGGTGGTAACCGGGTGCTGGGTGCCGCGAAGGTGGTTGCATACTCGTGGTTCAATCGCCTGACGGCCCTGCGCTACATGGATGCGATAGGGATCTCGGGTGACTACGGAGTCGTCACACCGGCGGAGGGGTCGGGGACGGGTGTGCCCGAGTGCATGCAGCGCGCCCGCGGGGGCGACTTCGATCGCCACATCGGAGCGGAGGCGCGAGCGCGAGTAGCGCAGCTGCTCTTCGATAATCGCGACCTGGACGCCTACGTCTTGCTGCTCCGCGAGTACTTCACCTCGTGGCACCAGGTCATGCCGGGCGTATTCCCCGAGGCGGACGACTGGACGAACCTGGTTCCGCCGACGGACCTGCTGTCAGCTGGTGAGTCTGTGCGTGCCGATATCGTGGCGGCGATCGGCCCCAACGATTCTGGAGACATGGACGTTGAGGTCATCGGCTGGCTCTATCAGTTCTACATCGCCGCCCGCAAGCAGGAAATCAACGAGTCGAAGGCCAAGATCGACAAGGATACGTTGGCGCCCGTCACGCAGCTCTTTACCCCGCACTGGGTGGTGCGCTACCTGGTGGAGAATACGCTTGGGATGCAGTGGCTGCGTGCTCACCCGGACTCGGCGCTCCGGGAGAAATTCGAGTACCTGGTGACTCCTGCCGAGGGCCAGGAGGACCAGGGCCTGGCGATCGCCAACCCGGAGGATTTCCGGGTCATCGACCCGGCCTGCGGCTCCGGGCACATGCTCACTTATGCGTTCGACGTCCTGTGGGAGATGTACGCCGAGGCCGGATACCCGACCAGGCAGATCGCGCGCCTGATCCTGGAGAAGAACCTGCATGGTGCGGACGTGGATGGGCGCGCGGCGCAGCTCGCTTCCTTCGCCCTGACGATGAAGGCCGTCGAGCATAATCCAGGATTCTTGGGGCGCCTCGAGCGCGAGAGCCAGCGTGATGGCGAGACCTCGTGGCGGGGACCCAGGATTGTTCACGTCGAGTCGGTACACCTGGACGAGCTGAGCCCCGCAGAGATCGCGGAGGCCTCCGGTGAGGGCGTATCTCTCGGCGTTTCCCAGCTGTTCGAGCAGCTGCGCCATGCCGACACCTACGGTTCTCTCATCCGTGTGCCCAAGGGCACCTCCGCCCTGTTCCGGGAGGTCGCGCGCCGCATCGAAGCAGGGGAGAGGCCGCAGGTGCTGGGCGGCGCGGACAGTGAGGAGTGGCTGCGAGCCGCCGACATGTGCGAGATCCTCGAGGATGGCCGCTACACGACCCTGATTGCAAACCCGCCATATCTCGGTATGAGGAAGGCGAAGGATCCACTCAAGCGATATGCGAAGAAGTTCTATAAGCGCGGTGCTCCGGACCTGTGCACAATGTTTATCGAGCGTGCTGCTTCCCTCGCTCAGCTTCGTGGTGCGATCGGTATGATCACGATGCACGCATGGATGTTTCTGTCTTCTTACCGCGACCTTCGGCCGTGGATACTCTCTGCCATGAGTATCGAATCGTTGGCACACCTGGGTACGAGTGCATTCGACTCAATCGACGGAGAGGTTGTCCAGACCACCGCATTCGCGACAACGAATATCGCCTGCGATGCCGACCGTGTCGGCGTTTACCTGCGATTGGTAGACGGGCGCGACGAGATAGAGAAAGCCCAGTTGCTCTGCGAGGCGGCTACGAACAGCGCTCATGATTTGCGCTTCGAGACGTCCGCGTCGACTTTTGCGGTCATCCCGGGTCGCCCCGTCGTGTATTGGGCAAGCCAGGAGATGCTTGACGCATTTGCGGTGGGCACTCCGCTGGGGGAGATTGTGGATCCACACGCGGGGCTGTGTACGGGTAATAACTCTCTATTTGTTCGACAGTGGTTTGAGGTTGGATGCGGCAGATCTTATCTCGTGGCACAAGGGCGTCAAGATGCTGCAAATTCTGGTGCAAAGTGGTTTCCATACAATAAGGGCGGTGAATATCGGCGCTGGTTTGGGAACCAGCGCCTTGTGGTGAATTGGTCCAATGACGGAGCCGACTATGCACGCTATGTTGACGAGCATCCGGGGTGTGGGACGCGCGTTCAGGGATCAAACTACTATTTCCAGCCCTGTGTCTCCTGGTCAAAAGTATCGAGTGGCGATCCAACGTTCCGGCTCTACGGCTCTTCATCGATGTTTAGTGACGTCGGGCAAGCCTTGTTTCCAGAACTGGATGATAGGCTCCGAATGCTTGGCTTCTCTAACTCTCGTGTGGCGGGGAGTATTCTTGCGACGATTGCTCCAGGCACTCATTTTGAGGCTGGCCAAGTAAGAGCCATTCCCTGGATCGAGCCAGAGTTCTTCGACCCCTCCGGCGTCGAGAGGCTGATCGACATCTTCCGTGCTGACTGGGACTCGCGCGAGACCTCGTGGGACTTCGCCCGGCCGCCCTACCTGCGCGGTGGGCACTCGCTGCTCCAGGACGCCTTCGACGACTGGTACCGCCGCAGCTGCGAGACCGCCGCGGAAGCACAGAGCTTGGAGACGGAGAACAACCGCTACTGGGCCGACGTCTACGGCCTCGCGGACGAGGTGGAGATCGACGTCCCCATCTCGCGCGTCTCCCTCACCTACAACCCGCGGTTTGCCTTCGCCCCCACGAAGGGTGCACCCGAGCGCAGCGAGGAGGAATACCGCTGGCTGCACTACCAGCGCAGCGCGCGCGAACTCATCTCCTGGGCCATCGGCGTCACGATGGGGCGCTACAGCGTTGACGTGCCCGGCCTCGTGCTGGCCGATCAGTCCTCGTCCCTCGACGACTTCCGCGCCCGCGTTGCCGAGCCTCGCCTCCAACCCGACGACGACGGCATCATTCCCGTCACCGGCGGCTCCTTCGACGACGACGCCTCGCACCGCGTCAAGGCCGTCCTGCGCGTGGTCTTCGGTGCCTCCGACCTCAGCGACAACATCGAGTTCCTCACCCGCTGCCTGGCCGTCAAGCCCGGCAGCTCGACCGCGGAGTTCATCCCGCCGATGATCCCGGCCGACCCCGAGCGGGCCCTCGAGGACTACATGGCGAAGTCCTTCGCCGCCGACCATCAGAAGGACTACAGTGGTCGCCCCGTGTACTGGTCCCTCGAGTCTCCGAAGGGCACGTTCCGGGCGCTCATCTACCTGCACCGCTACACGCCCGACACGGTTGGACAGGTCCTCACCAAGTACGCGGCCCCATTCGTCGATCGGCTCAAGGCGGAATCGGAGGCTGTCGGACGCGAACGTGACGCCGTGATGGGCGACGATAGGAAGGCCGATCGCGAGCGTGCCCGCGTCGACAAGAAGCGCTCGGAGATCGACGCGAAGGTCGCGGAGGTTCAGGGCTACATCGACTCTGTTCTGCAGCCCCTCGCCCAGCGCCGCATCCACCTGGACCTGGACGACGGCGTGCGCATCAATCGCCTCAAGCTTGCCTACGGCTGGCGCTCGGACCTGAAGGACCTCCCGCAGCCGGCAATCGGTGCCGCCACGCCGGAAGTCAAGAAGGGAATCGCGACTGACCTGAAGTGGGCCCGCGGGGAAATCAAGAAGAACAACGTGTGGTGGTCGTGACAGCGTTCCCACGCCGTGGGACACTGGACAGATACCCGGGATGACAACGAAAGGACGCGACGTGAAGCTGACGCACATCGCCCTCACGAACTGGCGCAACTTCGCCCACATCGAGTTCGACCTGGCCTCGCGTCTCTTCGTCGTCGGCCCCAACTCATCTGGTAAGACCAACCTGCTGGCAGCCCTGCGCTTTCTGAGTGATGTCGCGCGGTTCGGCTTGGCAGCCACCTCGGAGCGGTGGGGTGGCACGGAACGATACTTCCGTTCGGGGAAGGAGGAAGCGTCTTTCTCTGTGACAGTGGACGTCGATACACACCAGATTACCTACAATCTGTCACTTTGGAGGGCGATACCGATTGGGGACTTCTTCGATGAAGAGATGCTGACGCACCCGTTGGATTCAGGCATCCCTCCGGAGCTGATGCGGCTTGAAGAGCCTTGGGTACTCCAGTCTCACGGTGTGGCGAGACGGGATTCGTTTTCCTGGGAGAGCATAGCGAAGATGGAGGTAGCTCCTCCTCCTTCTGAATACGGAGTGGAGGATGAGACAGGATACCCGGTGGTGGACTGCGCTTTCGTTAAAGATGAAAAGCTAGTGATCGACGGCGAAGACGTAACGGGTGTTCCTGGAACAAAACGAGTAACGGGAAGTGCCCTGTCTATTCGCAACATGCTCTCGGGCATCCGCTACATTCACCCGAATCCCAAGAAGATGCTCGAGCGGGCCGACCGCTACGACCCCGACCACGGGACGGGCTTCTTCCAACATGCGGGGCGCTTCTCGGACCGGAAGCTGGATTTCGTGGTTAAGCGCATTCGCCCGATCATGGCTGCTGCGGTGCCGGAGGTCCCGAACCTGTCCTACCAACGCATGGGGCTCGGCACCGAGGTCGTTTTCTACAGCGACACTCCCGTGCGCGGGGCAAACGGCGTCTACTCGCACGAGCAGTTCTCCGAGGGAACGCTGCGCCTGCTTGGCATGCTCTTCGACCTGGCGACGCTGCCGGGCGCCACGAGCATCGTCCTCATCGAAGAACCCGAGACCTTCCTGCAGGCCTCCGTCGTCCGATCGCTCCCCTCGCTCCTGGCAGAGGTCGCCATGAACCGCGACGTGCAGATGGTCATCAGTACCCATTCGCCGGAACTCATCGACTCCGAGCTGGTGCTCCCCAGCCAGGTCCTGGTGCTGCGCTCGGAGGACGGGGAGACGACGGGTCAGCTGCTGTCGGAGTCGAACGACCCGCGCATTAAGGCTGTCGTTAGCGCTGGCCTGCCCAAATCGCAGGGTATCGACGCTGTCAACGGTCGCACGATTCCGCTGGGAACCTGGTGAGCGATGGAGGGCTACGTCTACGCCCAGGTCATCGTCGAGGGAGAGACAGACGAACCGGTTGTCACCGCCCTGATGCGCGCGGCGGGATGGGCCGATAGTGAATTCAATGTTAGGAGCGTCAACGGCAAGGGTGTGATTGACAGGGACATCAAGAGGTACTGGGAAGCCGCTCGCGGTCACGCTTACGTTGTTTTTCGTGACCTCGATCGGGACGGGGGAGGATGTCCCGTGACACTTCGTGCGGAACTCGTCGAACATACTCCGGGTGAGTCACTGGATCTGCTCATTCGGATCGTCGACCAGTGCATCGAGTCGTGGATCCTGGCGGACCGGCAGGGCGTCGCCGACTTCTGCAATCGCTCAATAGCGAGTGTGAGGCCAAGCGATTCCCGACATAAAGAGCACTTGCTGCGACTGTTCCAAAAGGCGCAATTCAAGGACGCTGTACTCCGTGAAGGCGGAAAGTTGGCATTCGGCCCCGCATACAAGGGGCACCTGCAAAACCTCATGACTCACTATTGGAGCATCGAGCGCGCCGCCGCCGAAAGCGATAGCCTCAGGCGGGCACTCGAGCGCCTGACGGAGCTGCACAACCGACTCGGAGGAAGCACACAATGAGCGGAATCGATGCCTCTCGGCTGGCAGAGGAACTCAACGCCCTGCTCGAGCAGGGGCGCATCGTCACGTGGCTGGACCGTAACGGCGAATACGCCGACGACCTCGACGCCGTCCAAGAACTGCTCGACGGCGCCACCCTCATCACCATCAACGCTAACCTCTTCGAAACCAAACTCCGCATCTTCGCCGAAGACACCAAGTCCCAGTACGTTCTCTACCGCGGAGGCGAGCTCCCGCCCCTCGAAGAAGACCTCCTCGCCGACGTGCGCTGCGGATACCCCACATTCAAGGCCGACGCCTCGACCCTCCTCGTGCGCGAACTCGGCGTCGACCCCGCGCTGGCCGCAGTCATCGACGAATACGCACCCTTCTTCAACTCCACCGCGCGCGTCGCCGACCTCAAGAAGCACCTCGGCGCCATCAGCGACGCCGACAAGCGCTCCGACCGCAAGACCTTCCTCGCCGCGATGAGCGCCGTTCTGCTCAAGACACAGCAGCGTTCCTTCTCCGTCCTCTTCGCCAAGCTCGCCTCCATGACGCAGGACAACCCGCTCGACGCCCTCAAGTGGGGCCTCGACGCGTACTTCTGGGAAGGTGCCCACGCCATCTGGGGGTACGACGGCGAGCACACCTTTGAGGCGCTCATGACCTGGCTCTTCGTCATGAACGCGAACGGCTGGGACCACCGGCACAACTCCGCCCAGCGCGACTTCAGCATGTGGACCCGCGATATCGCGACGCGAGACGACGCCCGCCGATGGGCCCGGCGCATCGACGAGGCAACCGGTGCCAGCGCCGCCCTACACGATGCGGCAACCGACTCCCTCCTCATCGATACGACCACGCCCGGCGTGGACCGAGAACTCATCTCCCGCCTCGTCCGCGGAATCATCGATGGATCCATCGGCGTCGCCCAGGTCGAAGAGCAGCGCGGAAGGCGCCGCGAAGGGCTCTGGTTCGACGACACTGAGGCGCTGTGGGATGCAGCGCGGGCGGGGGCGCGTCTGCTCACTCACCTGCGTGCGCTCCCGGGCATCTCCTTCTCGGACGCAGCCGAGGGCTTTTCCCGCTACACGGACCTGGACGGCGGCCTGTGGGCCATCGACCAGGAGTACCGCCACTACGTGCGCGCCTCCCGAGCCGTTCACGTCGATGACGTCCTCACCGACCTCGACCGGCACGTCGAAAACGCGTACCGTGACGACTACCTGCGCCCTCTCTCGCGCACGTGGGATGACGCCCTGCGCGGCATGCGTACATGGGACATCACCGTTCCTCCGTCCAGCGGGCGCATCGACTCGTTCCACCGTCTCCTCGTCGCGGGCACCCACAGGCGAACCGTCGTCATCATCTCCGACGCTCTCCGATACGAGGCCGGCGTCGAGCTCGCCGACCACCTGCGCTCCCTCGGACGCGGCGCGGCGGTCGCCGTGAACCCCTGGTACACGATGCTGCCGTCGATCACGGCCCTCGGCATGGCTGCGCTGCTCCCGCATCGAGAGCTGACCCTCGGTGTGCGCGGCAAAGACCAAGTGATCGTCGAGGCCGACGGTCGACCGACGTCCGGGATCGACGCACGCCGGACAATCCTCGAAGGTGCCGACGGGCGTGCGTTCACCTACGAGGAGCTCGCGAGCGACTCCGTCAAGTCGATGCGCTCGAAGTTCAAGGGCGCCTCCGCCGTGTACATCTACCACGACGTCATCGACGCGACCGGTGATCACGCGGCCTCGGAAAGCGCCACCCCCGATGCCGTCAACCGGGCTATCGGAGAGCTCTCCGGCCTCGTCGGCAAGCTCATCTCCGCAGACATCACCCGCATCCTCGTGACCGCCGACCACGGCTTCCTCTTCCAGGACAGCGAACCCGCCAACGATGACACCGCGAAACAGGGTGGCGTCCCGCGCGGGCGTTCCATCTCCGTGAAGAAGCGCCGCTACGTCCTCGGCAAGGACCTGGAGTCGACGGACGACTTCGTCGCCTTCGATGCAACGAGCGTCGGCCTGACAGACGGGCCGAGCGTCGCCCTGCCCTACGGCACCCGCCGCATCCGCATTCAGGGCCGAGGAAACCGCTTCGTCCACGGCGGCGCCTCCCTCCAGGAAATCACCACCCCCGTCATCGAGGTGTCGGTGGGCAGCGGGGGCACCGAGGAGGTCCGCGACGTCGGTATCGCCCTGCACTATGACGACACGTCCCTCAAGGTCAACCGATTCAGCCCCCGCGTCATCCAACAGGAGCCCATCAGTCCCACGCGGCGACCGCTGACCGTCACGATCGGCCTCGAGAGCATGTCGGGTGAGCAGTTGTCGAGCACTCGCGTCATCACCTTGGACGCGGGCGAGCGCTCCGAAGTGTCACTCAAGCAGAGCAGCGAACTCATCCTTTTCGACGGGGTTCTGGAGAGGCATTCCGGTGAAGCCGTCAGGATCATCGCCTACAAGACCGTTCACGGACAGGTTGTCGGCGAGCCGGTCGCCACCCACGAGCTGACCCTCAACGACAATGGGTTCGGAGGATTCGGAGGATTCGACTTATGAGCATCTCGCCCGAAGACGCGCTTGAGCGCGAGGATTCCCCGGCCTCGTCCCTGATCGGGGGCAGCGGAGGAGGAAAGCTCGCGGAGTACGAGGAGATCGCCGCGCGCGCATACGACGGCTTCGTCGTCCGCAAGGACCTGGTCAGCCAGGTCAAGGGCAACGCGATCGTCCCCTCCTACGTGCTCGAATTCCTGCTTGCTCAGTACTGCGCGACCACGAGCGAAGCGGCCATTGTCGAGGGCATCGAGAGCGTCCGTCGCATCCTCGCCAAGCACTACGTCAACCGAGGAGATTCCGAGCTCATCAAGTCCCGCATCTACGAAGCCGGACAATACCGAATCATCGACAAAGTCTCCGTCAGCCTTGACGATACGCGCGACCGATACAACGCGTCCTTCGAAAATCTTGGGGTCACCAACGCGCAGGTATCCGACGAGACCGTTCGTGAGAACGACCGCCTCCTGACCGGCGGCGTCTGGTGCATGGCCGACGTCTCATACGTGTCGACGGGAGACACCGGCGCGAAGGCATCCAGCCCATGGATCGTCTCCCGCCTTCAAGCTATCCAGCTGCCGCGCTTCGATTTCGAGCGCTACTGCCGGGGGCGCGCCTCTTTCAGCGCCGACCAGTGGATCGACCTGCTCGTCGCCTCGGTCGGCCTCGACCCGGCGAAGCTTAGCCGACGCGCAAAACTCTTCCAGCTGACCCGCCTCATTCCCTACGTTGAACGCAACTACAACCTCGTCGAACTGGGCCCCAAGGGCACTGGAAAGTCGCACATCTACTCTGAGTTCTCTCCCCACGGCATCCTCGTGTCGGGCGGCGAGGTGACGCTGGCGAAGCTCTTCGTTAACAACGCAACCCGACGCATCGGTCTGGTCGGCTACTGGGATGTCGTTGCTTTCGATGAATTCGCCGGGCACAAGCGCGTGGAGCGCAGTCTGGTCGACACGCTCAAGAACTACCTCGCGAACAAGTCGTTCTCGCGCGGCGACAGCACGATCACGGCCGAGGCCTCGATGGTCTTCGTCGGCAACACGACGCGGACCGTGCCCGCCATGCTGGCCAGCGCCGACCTTTTCGAGGCCCTGCCCGAGGCGTATCACGACACCGCGTACATGGATCGCATCCACTACTACCTGCCGGGATGGGAGGTCGACATCGTGCGGCCCGAGCTCTTCTCGCGCGGGTACGGGCTCATTGTCGATTACCTGGCGGAGGCGCTGCGGCACCTGCGTACCCTGGATTACTCCGGTGACCTGGATACCCTCGCGACGCTGGATCCCGCCATGTCGAAGCGCGATCAGGACGCCGTGCGAAAGACGTTCTCGGGCCTGGCGAAACTCATCTTTCCTGCACGCGACGGTGATCCTAAGGAGCTTGAGGAGCTGCTCCGCTTCGCGATCGAGGGGCGTAAGCGCGTCAAGGATCAGATCATCCGACTCGACGATACGATGGCTGCGTCCGGCTCACACTTCACGTACATGCTGGGACACGTGGACCAGGACCGCTACGACGTGTCGCGTGCGTGCACGGTGCCCACCCAGGAGGAGCTGGATTACCCCCAGTACTTCACGTCGCACAGCGATGCTAATGAGCGGGGGAGCGGTCAACGGGCTGGCGGAGAGCTTTCCGACGGTCTTCCGAAGTCGGACGTTGTTGCCGATGGACGCGGAGACAGTAAGTCGGCCTCGCCGGTCTTTGATCGTCGAGCCCTGTTGAAAGCACGCGCCATCCCCAGGCGCTACAAGATCGAGCCGAGCATGGGGCATTCCATGCCGGACATCCTGCTCCCGTACCTGTTCGATGCGGCTGAGATTCGAATCCGCGATCCGTACATACGGAAGCCTCACCAAATCCGGAACGTGCACGAGATTCTGTTGCAGCTGATTCAGCATGCTGACGCCGCAAGGCTGCCGCGCATTGTTATCGAGACCTGTGCAAGCGATGAGGACGACTATCGCGCGAAGCAGGAAGCGACGTTCGAACAGTTGCAGCAGTCGTGGGGACAGTTCGGGATCGTCATCGATTGGAGCATCGTTGATTACTTCCACGACCGAAGCATCGTGACCGATACCGGCTGGGTCATCGATCTTGGACGCGGGCTGGACGTTTATGACGCGTACACGCCGCTATCGCAATTCGACCCCCGTTATGCGATCCCGCACCTGCGGCGGACGAAGGAGATCACGATCAACGTCAGCAAAGAGGATCCTGCGGACGCATAGGCGGTCGTCAGGCCGAGCTGCCTCTCACGCGCAAGTGGCGAGGTAGTGACTGGTGTGTTCCCAATCTGTCCAACGCGGGTACTTGGGTGACCGAAGGGGAGTCGGCGCTATGCTTCGCTACCAGAGTCGTCGGTATCGGCTTCTTCTACGCGGGGGAGGGGCGCATGTTCTTTGTGGGCTGGGCCGAGCCCGAGGGAGTTGCGGTCCAGGATGGAAGCCAGCTGGGCCAGGCTCCCGTCCTCGAGCAGGCGTGGGTTGCGTGCGAGTTGTTCGATGAGGGTATCCAACATCTCCTGGGGATGTTCGGCGATCTGTTGCATTACCTCATTGACGTCAGCTGCACCAACAATGTCTGACTGGGAGACGAGGTGTGCCTGCTCCATCGCGAAACGCTGGGCTGCAGCGGCTGCAACGAGGCGTGCCTGAGCCTCCGCGTTCGACATTTTCTGCCGCTTCGCCTCAATCTGGAGGGGCTCGGGGGTAGCGTGACTGTCGCTCTGTTCGATTGCCTCGAAAGGTTCATCCGATACGACAATGCCGTCGACGGTTTCGTTGACCGCGGACTCCTGGTCCCGTTTCTTCCCCCACGGAACGCGGACACCGTCAAGTTTACCTTTCACACTCCCGAGCTTGTCTGCGATGAACGGGAGCGCCGTTTCTTCCGCCCATTTCTTGACCCGGGGAGCGGCGTATGCGAACCCAGCGGCCGCAGCATCTTCGATGAGCTGGACGAGCGTCTGTGCGAGTACCTCTGCCAGCAAATCGATGATAGGTGAGTCGTCTTCGTCCTCCGATTCCCGCCGTGTCTCGCTCGACATAAACATCGGCGGATCATCGTAGGGCGAGTAGGTGTAGCCATCGTCGTCGGAGTCGGGATCGGGGACGAAGCGTGCGTGGCCTCGTAGGTTACCGTCGTCGTCGAACAGATTCTGCGACCATCCACCGTCGGATCGGTTACCTGGCGAGAGGGAATCGTCATCCCAGTAGTACGTGCCTCGTTGCTGCCCCATGGTGGTCCTGACTAGAGATGGTGATTTTTCTGCAACTATATTCTCGTCATGAGAACTTGGCAAACAGCTGGCGAATGTTGCTTAGTTGGTTTCCTCTTGTTAATTGCTACCAAGACGTGGCCTGAATCGATGCTTAGTAGTGTCCCGCATAGTGGTGTAACCGTGTGGTGGTCGGCCCGTTTCATATGGGTGCGGTCACCGTGTGATCCTTCGAGAAAGCTCTCTACTTCTGACTCGAAACGATTTGGAGGCACAACGATGACCGCTCCTCATATTATCGACCCTGCTGGCCTGCTTGGCGAGGCGTTATCCCAGGCATCCCCGAATTTGATGCGTTCCCTGCTCCAGCACGTGATTAACGCGTTGTTATCAGCGGACGCTGACACGGTGTGCGGGGCCCAGTGGGGCCAACAAGACCCGCAGCGTCACGCCAGGCGCAATGGGTATCGCTACCGGCCCCTGGACACCAGGGTCGGCACCATCGACGTGGCGATCCCCAAGCTACGCTCAGGAACCTACTTTCCAGAGTGGTTGCTTCAGCGCCGTAAACGCTCCGAAAGCGCCTTGATCACAGTGGTCGCTGACCGCGTTCTCACAGACGGTTCCAATGGGGCATGCGGCTACTCGGGCGTTGAGCCTAGCGAAGAAACCAAGAGGGCAGCATGTCAAGCTCTAGTTGAATTCATCTACTGAGTTTGTCATCTGCTTTGTCGCTGGGGCCAGGCGTAAGATACCTGGCCCCAGCCACTGCGGCATAAAGTGCCCAAGCACCCACGAAGAAGACCAGGTTTTCCTGCCAGTCCCCGACGATAATTTCGTGTGTGCGAGTACTGTAATAGAACGAGTTCGTGACGACAAGTAGTAATGCTGCTGCCCCGCTTGACAAGAGTCGTATCCACAGTGCCTTCACTCGCGGTTGCGGCCATCGTCGTGGCGGGTCAACTATCAAAAGAACCAGGCCGGTGAGGAAGGTTCCATAAAGCGGAAGAACCATCAAAAGAGTGCCAGCTGCGGAGAGT
>ERZ773267.1014-NODE-1014-length-16673-cov-20.809664_pt1 | contig 16673 bp, 18 predicted proteins | sample MGYA00511959_ERZ773267 | MGnify/ENA primary metagenome ERZ773267 (study PRJEB29015, sample SAMEA2738165) | human oral metagenome | biome: human oral; feature: human-associated habitat; material: saliva | place: China | collected 2240 ... | reverse complement strand
TGTTATAAGATGCGTTTAAATCCGCATTGTAGATTTTACCAGTTGTAAACTGCATCATTGAATAAGGTGTGCATGGTGTGATTTCTCGCCCGCGTTTCGACCAGCCAGAACCATCGAAGGCTAATCGGCTAGTATTACGAGCGTTGACTCGTGTAACACGCAATCCATGTTGATGAGCTTTGTGACAAAGCACTTTGTAAATGCGTTTGTATCTCCAGAAATGAGCTCGTTTGACAGCGTTCTTTCCCTTGAAGTCTAAATGCTCAAGGACAAAAGCGTCTACGCCATGCTCGTTTCCAAAATCAAGAATAGCTCTTGCTGTTTTATCTGCAATATCCTGGCTGATTCCAGCTACCTTACGCCATAGGGTTTTATTGTGACGGGAACCTCGTTTTTGATTGCGTTTGATACGCCCTAGTTGTGTATGGAGTCGGTCGTGCTCTTTGCTAAACGAAATGAATTTTCGTGCATAAACCGTACCGTCTTTATCCATAATCGAACAAGTAGCGTCTGTACCCAACCCCAAATCCACAGCGCAGATTTTGCCAATGGATTCTTCAGGTATCAACGTTGTTTCTTCCTCATAAGAAAAAGCAGCGTAAAAACGACGTCCTTTCTTTTGAATGATAGGAACGTTTTGCTTCTTACCGGTTAAATAGGTTTGATAATACCTGCAATCAGACGTTTTAAGTTGATAAACTTCATAAACCCAATCGTTATTTTTGAACACTTTGAGTTCGATAGTTTGACTGACTGGGTCAAAGTTTCTAAATAAATTCCCCTTGTAATAAGCTGGGTAAGTAAAGTGAGTCAAACTGAGTTTTGGAGCTTGACCTTTTCCTTCTCTTTCCCAATTTTCAAGATTACTGCAATAAGAAGAGACGATACCAAGAGCTTTTGCAATCGCACTTCGACGGAGATAAGTTGGGAACTTAGGGAACCGCTCATCAAAATCAAACAGCGCTTGATTTGTTTTTGTTGAGTGAATGAGTTTTTCAACGTACATCATACGTTGATTTGTATATTTGAAATGCTTCATTTCACCCCAATGCGCATTTACGATAGGGATAACAAAACGAAGAACATCACGATAAATAGTGATAGTATTTTCCAATGCTGTTAAATCACCATTTAATTTAAGTGCATAACTAGATGTGAGTTTCATAGCTATCCCCTTTCTTTTGATATACTTATATTATATCAGAGAGAACCCGAAATGACAAAGGGTCATAAACTCTTCGCATTGTCGATGGGCGTCTCACTCGCACCATCACTCGCACCAACCAAACTTCGTTTGGATGGAGTTTGCGTGAGATATAAATCAAAATCTTTAATTTCCATTAGCGAACCTCCTCTAAAATCAGTAAAACAAAAAAATTTTCAAAAATAATTTGGGGATGCGGGGCCTTGGCCCCGTTAAATGGCGAAAACGTATGTTTTCACTTTTCAAAAAAATCGGAAAAAAACCTAAGGTGCTTGCGCACCTTAGTCAAATTTAATAGCATAGGTACCGAAGTCACCAGATGTAAGAGATGCTTTTTCTACCTCATTCAACTTAGAAATATCTAAATTAAAGGTTACGATATCACCTAATTCGATACGGACTGACAATTCAGGGATTTTTTCCATGAGTGGTTGGACGTATTCCTTGTTGAGATAGTCCATGCACGCATTGCGTACAACTTCTTGTTGACCAAGTTCGCTCTTAATAATAGCGTTGATGACCAAAAATGGAAATCGTTCAACTAATTCACCAAGAACATGGTCATAAGCCTCTTGCGTATATTGTTCAACCTGGAAAATAGGTTCTTTACTATGAAAGGCCTTACGCATGCGCAAACGTTTAGTGTTATATGGCAAATAAGGAATCGGCAAATGATGATTCACATATTGTTCAAATGCATTAGACGATAATGGTACGCGCACCTTGATACTTGTACTTGGAATTTCTGTAGCTAGTAGGGAATGCAATGATTCATTTTTAGCTAGTAAAAATTCGGATATCTTGCTATCAATATCTTGTTCACCTTCAATATCATGGGAAAATTGAGGTGTCTCAAGAATGAGGCAGTCTTCAAGATGTGTGGTAGAAATGCGCTTTAGCAATTCAAGTTCTGACATATATGGACGCCTCCTTTCTAAAGGCATGGTTCAATAACTGAACGATAAAAATGATATTGAAGCGATGGGAAATGCTCATTAAGGAATTTTTCAACCATACCTTTTGGTGTTGGTTCAAGTTTCCCTTCTGATTCTTCTGTAATAGTAGTTAAAATGGTCTTCAAAAAGTCACCATTGGGTTCTTTTCGAAATTCAATATATGAATTGGTAGGTGAATACCACCAGCCAAATTCAGAAATGTCTTGGTTTGTACGAGCGTCAATCAATTGTACAAATTTATCTTTGTACTCAACAACTGTCACACCACCATCCACAAGTTGACTGCGGAAAGCTGTATCGTCGTTCATTGCAAACGTTGCAATCGTTTTGATACGAAGATTTGTACAGATTGGACTACCATCAAAAACATTTGTGAGGATATTTAATTTTTCACTACCTGTGATATGGTCTTGGTAGTTGATTAGATTTTCTACGATTGGACCGTGGTGTACGCGAATACCGCTCTTATCATCTAGTACAAATGTGACGGCCGTATAAACACCACCACCGTGATAGTACATTTGCAATGCATTATAGTGGTTGGTTGTTGCCTGTTTAGTGATACAACTAACAACTAACGGTACCTTGGTATCATTAGGGATATCAGGTGCCTTAAATGTTGGTTCACTAATTACAGCGTGTGTAGAGCGATTGAAAATAGACATTCAAAGGCACCTCCTTATTCAAATGGTGGTTCTTCACCGATGCTTGCAATCATGATAACTTTCATGTCAGCGCTCGGTTCTTGACCGTTTGTGTAATTATCCATAAAGGACTTTTTGGCCGCAACCCAATCTTTATGGGCCTGGCTTTCAACTCTTGTTGGTTCAGTTGGAGTCTGAACCGGTGCGATTTCCACCGGCTCATCAACGTCCACAACTGCAATAAGTTCTTCAATCATATTGCGACCTTTCATTTCTAAAGTTTTGTTATTTGTAATTTGACTCTTGACTTCACTAAACCTTTATGATATACTATAACTATGAAGATTAGTGAAAGGAGTCCGAAAATGGAAATCAATTTGACATCCAAATTACGCATTGTGTTTCAATCTGAAGCTGACCGAAAAAGCGCTTTTGATACCCTCATTGCGTATCGCGATGCTTGCAATTACGTATCGCAATATGTTTTTAATCACGATTTTGTGTTGAAACAAAGTGAATTACAATCGGCTCTTTATCACGAGCTTCGTAAGCAGTTTGGTCTCAAATCCCAAATGACTCAATCCGTTTTCAAAACAGTGATTGCCCGTTATAAAACGGTTCAAACGCAACTTCGTAAACAAAGAGTTTGGGATGGTTATAAAAAGGACAACCATGGAAATGAAATTCCCAATTACATCAATAAGGATTTAACCTTCCTGTGGAAACCAATTGAATTTAAACGTCCCCAACTCGATTTGGTTCGCAACCGCGATTACAGCTTCAAAAATAATGTCTTGTCTATGAATACCATTAATGGGCGTATTCACGTCCAAATTCATGGTCTTTTAGAAAACCATTATTTTGATGGCTCATGGAATCTCGGAACTGGGAAAGTGGTTCGAAGTGGAAAACACTGGTTCTTCCATGTTTCAGTGAGTAAAGCAGTACCTGATTTTGAACTAAGTCGTTTAAAACATGTGGTTGGTATCGACCGAGGTTTACGTCAAATTCTAACCACCTATGACGAAACGGGTCAAACCCGTTTTGTCAATGGGGCTTTTATTGCAAAGAAACGCAATCATTATACCAACCTTCGTGCACGCCTTCAAGCAAAAGGTACGAAATCAGCTAAACGTCGTTTACGCTCTCTAAGTGGACGAGAATCCCGTTGGATGAGTGATGTTAATCATCAACTATCTAAGACACTCGTTAACACTTACGGTAAACAGACGCTCTTCGTACTTGAAGACTTAACTGGCGTGACCTTTGACACGGTGCACTCTCGTAGAAAAGAGAATCGTTACGAGCATCATTCATGGTCATTTTATGACTTAGAGCAGAAACTCAGATACAAGGCTCATTTAAACGAAAGTGAAGTCGTCTTAGTGGATGCTCATTACACTAGTCAAAGATGTCCTAAGTGTGGAAGCATCGATAAATCAAACCGTAATAAAAACATTCATCAATATGTATGTTCAAACTGTAGTTACTCAAGTAACGATGACCGAGTAGGTGCTATGAACATTTATGAATTGGGTAAATGGTTTGTATCAGGTGTTGAGAAACCGTCTTTTGTAATCTCAAATGAATAGACATGCGTACACGTATGTCATTGCCGTAGCTCGTCAACCTGCGGATTTAGAAAGAACTTTCTAAAAAGAAGTCTCAATTGTTTTACTCAAGCGAGTAAAGAAGGTGGAAGGAAATTATTTCTGATTGACCACCTTCAAATTAGGGACAAGCCACCTACTTCGGTGGGTGGTAGTTGATTTCGATTGTAATATACATATTCGTTTATTAATTTTTAAGACCCCTAATCAGACTTGGGGCGATTCTCTAGACTATCATCGAACTCAATAAGTTCTACCGGTTTAAACCCTGATAGATTTGCAATAATACTTATCGGGAACCGACGAACCATATGGTTATATGAGGATGCAACCCTGTTATAATCTTGCCTAACGACAAAAAGGCGACTTTCAGTCCCTTCTAATTCGTTGATAAGTTTTTTCACATCGGTGTCATACTCCAACTCAGGATGGGCGTCTTTCATGATTAAGAATCGAGAAATAGCAGATTCCAACTCTTTATGGCCCTCGATGCGGGTTGACTTGTCACTTGAACCAATTTTTTTACGAGCATTGTCAATAGCATCGAAAAGCTCGTCTTCAGTGTTCACATATACCTTAGAAGCTGATACAATACTTGGGATTAAATCAGCTCGCCTTTGCAAAGTTACTGCGACTCTAGTTCGAGCCTCACGCACCTGCTCGTCTTTGTCGACTAAGGTGTTGTGAGATGCCATGGCAAAGACTACAAGAAGTATGAGGATGCCCATCGGCGTCAACAAAAATAGTGATTTACCATGCATCTTTACACCTCACTAGACAACATCTGTGCGAATACCTTCAAGGATATAGTCGCGGTGTAGTAAGGCCTTGACACCTGATTTCAAGAGAACACAAGGTACAACTTCACCGCCGTCATCGGCTAGGCCGTAGACTGGTAGAGGTGACCTATGAATGTCACTCAAGGTACCGTCGTCATCGGGGTGAATCTTCCCTGTTTCAAAATAATCTTGTAGGTAATGTGTAACGTCACGCGTCGTGTCATGACTCCCTGATTGTAAGGTGTAGTGAATAACCTTACCGTTTTGATATGAAACCGGTTCATATTGTTCGCGGAAGTCCGTCTCATCATAGAGTGGTGAACCCTCGACAATGGGTAGAAAAATCAATTTTTGATTGACTAGTGTCTCAAGACCACGAACCACTACTGGTTGGGATTGATGCTCAACAACCGTACGCGTCGGTGTGGTAAAATTTTTTAATTCTTCAAACATATCGACACCTTTCTAATCTTCGAATTCTAGGTCAATTCCACGACAAGAGTCATCAATACTACTTCGTGAGATGCCAAATTCGGACAAGGAATCACGACTATTCATATGTGATAAGCGTTCATAAATGTCGTCTGGCTTACCGAAGTCGCGGATAGTGTGTAGATAGCGCCAATAAGTACTATAGTAATATTGGTGGTCACTACTTTCATCCATTTCATAGTCACTATCATCGATGATATAATCGGCGATATATGCAGAAGATGATTGACAATATCGATTACTACGCGGCAAGCTCAAATCCATATTGCTATAAGATGTCAAAAACGGTGTAAATGAATTAGCCAATTTATTTAAAATCTTAATAACACTACCGGAATTTTGCGTTAATTGGTCTAGAACACCGCCGTCACAAAGTTTGGTGAACGTCATACCAAGTTGGTCAAAGGTACTGTCGTAGTTGTTGGTGAGAGGTAACAAAGGGATATATTTGGTACCAATACCAATTCTATCTGCTCTGAAATGGTCAAAACCACTTGATAGTGAGCCATACCCATAGATGGTTAGCTCAGGGAGTGGGATAGAAATAGCGTCACCATATGGTGAATGAAAATCATAGATTCCGGCCTTATGTTTGAAAAGGAAGGTCAATCGATTATTTGCAGTATCCCAGTTTACATAGACAAATCCATGAGCGATTTGGTCAATCTTGTCACGGTGGTCAAAGGATTTAAATCCAGATTCTGCTTTTAGATATTCATTTGGCATCTTTACTGCCTTATCCGCCAACCATGACTGCATGTTTTGCATGCGTGGTGAATCGGGAACATGGATGGTTTTTTGGTCATAAAACATAATTTCGTTTTCCTTTCAAAAAAGAGGGCTAGTCTATAGCCCTCCTATAATTAGTGAGAGGTTGCCTGTTCAAGGCTAATAAGGATGTCATCAACCTCGGTTTGAATAGATGTTTCAAGTTTGTTATAGGTATAATCCGTTAGTGAGTATGGGCCATTTTTCTTAGCCAAATAACCACCGACAAAGGCGTAACGCATGAGGTCAACGACTGTCTCGTAAGGTAGGAATTTACCTTCTGCACGAAGAACTTGATTGATAGTTGACAAATCAAATACCGCATTGAATTCATCTTCTACTGCATTAATTTCTTGTTCGCGTGTATAGATGCGTCCACTCATTTTGCGGGTCTGTTTGTCGAGTCCACCTCCGGCGTAATAAGAAGCCTCACTACCATACCACTCATCACGGTAGGCACTTCCATATCCCGTAGCATATGGCGCGGCCGTATAAGTTGTGTAAGTCACACGAGGGCGAATTAAGATTTGTTTATCCCATTCTTCAAATAGAGACTCATCGAAAATCAAATTGTTTGTGTCATAGATAAGTTTTTCGGCAACGGTGTCATAAAGGTTGGTTGGATTAAACTCCATAATTTTACCCAAGTCCTCAATGCTCATACCTAGTTTCATGACCTTATTCATGGTCATCCATGAATACATAATCAATTCTTGTTGGTCTAATTTACCAAATACTAACTGGAACCCGTCATTAGCTGAGTTTTCTTCGTCAGTACCTGATGCAAAAGCGTCCATAGAGTTGTGGGAATGAGTTTCCACATACATACCAAATTGACGGTTGAAAATGTCATACCACTCATCTTCATCGGCTACTTCTGTAAGTGCCCCGTGGTTATATTGTTTAGGGGTATATGAAAAGATTTCATCCGTCCAGAAATGAACACCCGGAATGTCTTTGAGGGCTACTTCGTTACCGTCATCATCGGTGATGGTGTCCTTCTTATACTGGTTCCAGTAGAAGACGACTTGAGCCTCTTCACCGTTTTTGGCAGTGATGCGTTTGTACCACTCAATAACGGTTTCAACAGCCTTTCGTGGGAGTTTTGGAGCTGGATTTTCTGTGATAAAACATCCTTCAGCAAGGGACGCATAAGCAGCACCCAAACATGAACCTTCACCACCTTGACTCTTGATTGAAAATCCGTATTTTGATGGGATAATGTCATACATACCGTTTCCTGCGGCGATAACGGTCTTCAAAATCCCTAATTTGTAGGATTCATCATCGATACGATTCAATTCGGTAAAGGCTGGTGTCTCAGGCGTCACCATAGGTTTTGCGAGAAAATCTGAGAAATCAAAAGTTTTATCCATTTTGATTGTGTCTGTTTTTGAAATTTTTGTAAATTTTGTAGCTACCATGAAATATTACCTTTCAATTTAATTATTTACAATACATTTTGACATCCTTGATAAGTTTGTCAATTTCATCGCGAAGTTGTTTGGCCAAAACGTCACGATAGAGGTGAACTTTACGCGTGAAATGCATTTCAAGAAATGCATATGGGTCGATAATATCGATATCAAGCGTAGTGCCCGATGCCAGACGAATCATAGCATCGTGAGCATCCGTGTCAACACTCAAGGTTGCAAAGATAGACTTGTCTTCGGCAATTTTGATATGGCATGCGCCGTACCCGTGTTCTAATTGATTTTCCAAATATTTTGTTGCAAGGATTGTCGCCCCAATAAGTGAAAAATCATTATGAATCACATTTGCGTCAATAGAAATTTGGCGCGTGCCTTTTCTTGTTGTGAATGTGATGTTGTAAATATTAAACGTTTCATTAAATTCGACAGTGGCGTCGATATTGTTCGAATGTAAATATTCTTCTAACGTCATTTTTTTGCCTCTCTTTCGTGAAAATTTTTAAAAATTGTTGAGAAGTTTGGATGGACCACCAAGGTGTAAGGAGGTTATGGAAAATGCCACAGCAAGGTTTCTGTTAGGAGTTTGGTGGCCCACCCAAACCCCTCAACGGGGGTTTGTTAGCTAAAGGTATTAGATACTAAGAGCTGGATTCGCTTCGCGAATTTGTGCAAGGATTGCTTCACGCTTAGCTTTTTCGTCTTCTTCTTGAACACGTTCAACTTCAGCAGATTCAGCAGATGCAAGAAGGATTTTAACCTTATCGTTTGTCGCTTTTACAAGACTAGCGATTTCTTTTTGATGAGGGTTGTCAAGTTTAGCAGCGTAAGCAAGAACTTGACCAAGACCTTCTGTCAAAGCTTTAACGTCGTCTTCAACGCGTTTCTTAGCAGCTTCTTCTTTAGCCTTAATAGCTTCTTTCACAAGCTCTTCAGATTTTTCTTCAAGAGTTGTGAAGTAGTGTTGAAGTTTAGCTGGGTCATCGAGAGTTTCAAACAAATTGTCGTCTGGGAACAATTTTGCGATATTTTCGATATCAGCGTTTGTTGGGAAAGATGTTCCACCAACTGGGAGCAATTTACCGTCTACGATACGAGTATCAATCAACCCTTTTGTACCAGCAGCAACTGACAATACAAGAGTAGAACCTTCGATAGCTTGGTCGTAGTCTGACAAGTTGATGTTCATTGTGTCAAGAACTGTCTCAACTGGCATACCAGGTGGTACAGTAATCTCTGGTCTACCAATAACGTTAATCTTAGAAATGTTTTCAAATGACATGTGCCATTACCTCTTTTGTGGACTTTGTCCACACCTTTCTTATTTTGCCTTTTTACGACATGCTGGTCGTTTTTGATAACTTAATAATAAATGAAAAAAATTTGGCCTTTTAACGACGCGCCTTTCCTTTAGAACCTTGTCGAATAAACCGGCACCGAAACGGTCACGTCTTCGGGTACAAACCTATAAAACATTTGGAACTGTGTCAAATAAACTGACATCAAAAGATATCCAAGCATTTATCCTTTGGAACCATATCAAATAGACCCTTTGGAACCGAGTCAATTTAACAAGGTTGGTGATACAATATCTATTGTCGCTCGGAAGTTACTAAGGGCGTAAATGCCTTTACATTGCTTGTTCGAGTCAAGAATAGATACCTCACATCTTAGTGTACAATCAGAATATCTTCCGAATTAACGCACACCTAACGAGGTCTCCAAATGAACCCCGGATTGTTCACCTATTCTTTCACTTCTGGAGCAATCGACAAGAAGCGAGTGTCAAAGATATACTTATTCGATAGAAGCGCTCCACCTTTGAGGAAGAGTACTAAAATGTTGAACAAGAGAGTTGCTGATGTGACATTAGCTGTCACGTTCTGAGGCGCGGACTCTGATTGTTCCGCGCAGGAAATCTGGTCAGGACGACGCTCGTCACCTTCGAAGTTTTGGAAGGCCTCTTCCAAATCGATTGGTGATTCAAACCCCTGAACAATTTCGCCATTTTCTTTGATGCAGATATAAGCCTGCCCATGGCGTTCAGCGTTACCACCGTCAATCCAAACTGCGTTTTCGCATTCCGCTACAAAATCATGGGCGATTTTACGAGTCGCATTGTTGTCAAGACACCCTACGATGAGTGGTATCACGTCATCTGGAAATTCAGCCATAACTTGGTGCAAAATGGAGGTATCCTTGAGATAACCATGGACGAAACTCATACGGTTATGAGTGGCCACGACTTCCGCTTTGCGATATCCAACATCGATTGTTTTGAAATTTTGTCGCAAGACGTTTTTAGCTTCAACAACGTCGCCATCAAATACAACAACATCGTTACCGAGGGACATTTTATCTAGAAAAGTCGCAAGCCAAGAACCCGTGCCCCCGGCACCGAGAATCAAAATCGCGTACGACTTGGGTTGAATGAAATACATCCTTTGGAATCCTTTCGAAGTTGTGTCAAATAAACTGATACCAAAACCTTGGAATCAATTCATTTGTTAATGAGGGTGGTGATACAATACCTATTGTCGCTTGGAAGTTACTAAGAATGACAAAGTCAACCCCACATTGCTTGCCCGAGTCAAGAATAGATACCTCACACCTTAGTGTACAATCAGAGCGCTCTCTGAATTAACGTACACCTAACGAGGTCTCCAAATGAACCCCGGATTACTATTGGTGTTATTCACCGTTTGACAATTTTTTGATATGTTCAATGATGATGACATATTTATCGTTTAAACTTGCCCAGACTGAGTAAGGTACCAAATCAAATGCTGTACAATCTCTTGGGGTTAAATTAGATAAATTGTCCCAAACGAAATTATACAATTTTTGTGCATAGTTTTTACTAAATTGATACTTTTCAAGTCTTAGTTTTGTGAGCTCATCTTCAGACGTAGTGGACTGAATACGGTCATTGAAATCACAATAGTGACGATTCTCTTCATCGATGAGAGCTTTTAGTTGTGAATAGAGCATATAGATGTCACACCTACCTTTCTAAAGATATTTATGACCCTCAATAGGGCTTATTAAATTTGAAACGATTAAACCCGGCTTTATAGCGGCAGACAAAATCGTTGAGGGGAACTATTTTTGGATAAAATCTACCAAGAATTGACTCTAACGATACGTTGGGTCATGCAGGCGTCCAACAATCCGTTTGAAAATGCCGGATTTATCCTCGAGTGAGATGTGACTATGATAAATAGTAGCGTCAGGTAAAGTAGTGACTACGAATAATACCTGTTTACCCGTGTCCCACTCAATATCGATGGTTGTTCCATCACCTCGTCGATATCTAATTTTGTGTGGCAGGTCAAACACTTTTGCGAACCCCTCATTTAAGAGTAGTGGTTCATGTAATTGTTTGAACTTGGATAATGAGGGCATAAAATGATAGTATCCCCCTTTCTAAATAGATTTTGTCAACGTAAAACTGTCAACATAAAACAAGCGAAAAAAAAACAACACCCGCAAGGGTGTTGTCGAATTATTGTGCTAGTTCAGATGTAGCGTCCAAACCTTCAAGGTCTGATGCATCCAATTGAACGTCTTTGAACATTCCAGCTTTGGCCTTAGCCATTTGAGCTGCTTTTTCATCTTCTGACAATGCTGCCCAACGAGCTTTACCAGCTTCACTAGCGGCTTGACGTTGTTCGTCAGTCATTGGTGCTTGGTGATTGTTAGCTTGAGACTTAGCGATATGCTCAGCCTTTTCTTCAGGTGAAAGTGCTTCCCACTTAGCTTTAGCAGCTGCACTAGCGGCTTGACGTTCTTCATCTGTCATTGGAGTTTGCTTGTTATTGGCTTGAGATTTGGCGATATGTTCAGCCTTTTCTTCGTCTGACAATGCATTCCATTTAGCCTTAGCTGCTTCACTAGCAGCTTGACGTTCTTCAGCTGTCATTGGTGTTTGATGATTGTTAGCTTGAGACTTAGCGATATGCTCAGCCTTTTCTTCGTCAGAAAGGGCATTCCACTTAGCTTTAGCTGCCTCACTAGCGGCTTGACGTTCTTCATTTGTCATTGGTGTTTGCTTGTTGTTAGCTTGAGACTTAGCAATCAACTCAGCTTTTTCGTCTTCTGACAATGCTGCCCAACGAGCTTTACCAGCGGCGCTTAACTCAGCACGTTGCTCATCTGTGAGTTCAGCCTGTTTGTTATTGGCTTGAGACTTGGCGATACGTTCAGCTTTTTCGTCTTCTGACAAGGCATCCCAAGCGGCTTTACCAGCGGCGCTTAACTCGGCACGTTGCTCATCTGTGAGTTCAGCCTGTTTATTATTAGCTTGAGACTTAGCAATCAACTCAGCTTTTTCATCTTCTGATAATGCTGCCCAACGAGCTTTACCAGCAGCAGAGAGTTCTGCACGTTGCTCATCTGTGAGTTCAGCCTGTTTGTTGTTAGCTTGAGACTTAGCAATCAACTCAGCTTTTTCGTCTTCTGACAATGCTGCCCAACGAGCTTTAGCTGCTTCACTAGCGGCCTGACGTTCTTCATCTGTCATTGGTGTTTGATTGTTATTTGCAAGAGACTTAGCGATACGTTCAGCCTTTTCATCTTCTGATAACGCATCCCAAGCGGCTTTACCGCGTTGACTCAAAAATTCAAGTTCTTCTGGTGTAAAAAATTGTGATTGTGCCATATTTCTATGTCCTCCGGCTATGTTATTAATTTTGATTTTGAGGATGGTTGGAGTCCTCGTCTCCATTACTTTCACTAACATTATACCACAGGTTTTTACATTGTTGGTAAATGTGCTAGTTTTCAAAAATTATTTGGGGATTCGGGGGAGCTTTAGCAACCCCGTTAAACAAAACAAGGCGTAGGCCTTGTTTTAAAACTTATCTAAGAAATCACGAACACGTTTTTGAATCGCATCTTGTGATGTGATATCGGAAATATCAATACAACTAAAAGTAACCAAGCTGTGGTCGGTGTGGATTAAGGTGATTCCGTCAGTCGCGACCTTGAATGTCACTTTTGGGTTATCATTTTGGATATTATCCACAATTTTTTGAAGTTGGTCTTTGAGTCGTGTTTGCGCATCTTGTAGTTCTCGCTCTAACATTTTGAGTTTGTCAAAGTCATTCGATTCGTGAATATTCATGGATTACCTCTCTCAACGTTCGTATTTTACTAAATCCAAAAATTAGATTTTGAGTGTCCAGAAACTTATTCACACCCTGTTGATAAGTTGATAAAATCTGTGGATAAGTCCCAATTTGGACAAAATTGGATTGAAAATTGGATTTGTTGTTAGCGGTTACAAACATTGGTATAACTGCGTTTTTTAAGAAAACCCCATTTTAAACTAAAAAGTATAGAAAAATTTTAAAGATGTTTGGAAAAAATTTTTTATATTTTTTTGATGATTTGATGTACACATTATCCAAAATGGCATTGTTAATGGGTTTGAAAAGGATTTTATAAAATCCAATTTTCAATCCAATTTTATCCAATTTGGATATTTATTGAGTAATCATCAGTCAGGTGTTTGTTCGGTTTTCGTCATATCACGAAAGGCTGCGCTAAAAGCCAGATTAATACCTCTGACCGTATCGTCATCGAACTCGGCATTCGTTTTGTTGATGCTCGTACTAATTTGTGATAGTTTGTCGAGAGTATCTTCTAGGCGCTCGGCAATGTCACGAGGATTGGTACCCGAAAATGAAAATAATGGATAATCACCAAATACGAGTGACGCTGCTAATTTATCGTGGTCTGTCACCCCTAATAGAATGGTACCATCATCATCGTTAGACATTGCAGAAACAGCTACAGTACCATCTTCTAAGTCATTGATTAGTTGATTAAATGTAATAATGACTTCGTTGATAAAATCTATACTCATTGGTCAATTTCCTCCCGGCACAATTTTTTAGTTTTTTTTTGTAAATAAATTGGGGTGTCGGGGCGATAAGCCCCGTTTTTATTTCCGGGCGTATGCCCGGAAAAGCACAAAAAAATGACCAGGTACGTGCCCGGTCGAGGAAAACTAATGGTGAATGGTTCGTCAGTTCGCCACGATTCCTTCACAATATGATTATATCACAATCTTATCATTTGTCAAACAAAAAAAAAACGGTTGGAAAACCAACCACTTGAAAGAAGAGATAATTATGAAATTTATCATTCTATCCCGCAAAGATGAATTACTAACATCTTTACTATTATAGTATACCACATATTTTGGATTTGTCAAGCACTTGTTCACAATTTTAAAGATTGTTCGTCTATTTTGTCCATTTGTGATTTCACACCCAATTCGTGATTGGAAATGGATACACTGAGCCCCAAATTTGAGAAGTCATATTCGACTGCTACAGGGTTGACAACTTTTAATCTGTGTTCTGTTTCATACCATGTTGTGAATTGCGGGAGTAAGTCTTCTGGCAACTTGTTTAGTTTTAAAACTAATCGACCCAACTCAGACACGGCACCATGGTCGCATGCCGCTAGCAACTGAATACGCGTGCGACCCGGTGTCGTTTTTGCGTCTAATGCGGTTGGTAATTTATTGGTACTTTTGAAATCGAGTGGTATGGGGCGTAGCATTTCTCTGACATCGTCAACCAACAAATCAATCTGGGGGGAGCATGGTTCGCGTTTGGTTCCTGTTCTGAGCGTAAATGTACTATTGTTATGAATTCTTCTTAGTACAGATTCTTTCGATACCTCGTAGTGACTACTAGCAATATTATCGTGCAAGGTTATACTATGATTGCCTTTGGACACAATATTACCACGTCTCTCATAACCTTTGTCTTCCCAATAATCATAGAATGATTGTTCATCTGATATGAAGGTATGAGTGTCTTTTAATGGGTTGTTGAAGGCGCGTGTTTGAAATTTAGTTTCATATTTCTCCAACAAATGTTGCCTGTCTATAGGGCCCAATTTGGCCAGATATGGAACTTCATAAGTCGGGTCCAGGAAAACACGACGAAGGTCAGTGACCTCGACAAAAGAGTTATCAACACCTTCCAACATTTCCTTTGTGTCTTCTAATTCTAGTTGGTGCTCAAAATCATAATTTGAACCATTTTGACTGGTCAAAGGTGCCACAAATAATTGATTATCCGTTCTACCTGTAACAATAACCGGTCGAATTTTCGATGTGCGACCAAAGGCATCGGCGATGGCGTCGCTGATAATATGATATACAGGGTGACCTTGGTAATAATCACGGGTATTTTCTTCAAATGCTACATTGGCAAGGATAATGTCACCAAATTCAAGATTGGAGACTAATTGTTTCTTTACTCCCATATTCATCATACCTTTCTGTTATATTTTCTACTACTATTTTAACATATTTTATTGATTTGCAGTTTTTTTCGTGGTATACTAATATTGATGAATAGTAATCAGAAAGGAAAATTCATATGGCAAAAACCATACTAAAGGCGTCCGCAGTCTTTGGTGGTGTGGGTTTGAGCGCCCTCATCCAACCACATATATCTGCAGATGACTCCGCACACTATAATCAAACCATCCAAAACGATGGTGTATTTTTGGGAAAACCTGTTAAATTGAGGGGTTCCCAACCTATTAACGCCCAGCCAATCACACCACGCTCTGATTTTGAATGGGTTCAGAACAATGGTACCGACCTTAAAAAGGTAAATATTAATGGTAGTAAACGAGCACCAAATGTAAAATTAACACTACAAACAAAATCCGGTTCAATACTGGTCGGTTCTGGCGCCTTTATTGGTAACTCTACTATTTTAACAGTAGCTCATAATTTTTTAGGTATCGATGCTGATACTGAGGTCACTAAAGTGACAGTAACTGTGGGAAGTAACTCAGAAGTCGATGAGGCATGGAATCCTACGAGTGGTTATTCGTTTGATATACCTCTAGAAGATATTCACTTTTTTGACAAATCAGCCTATCTACAATATAGGGATGATAGTAACAAAACCGCACCTTATGATTTAGCAACTATTCGTACAAAAATTCCATATCAACTTATTGTCAATGAATTGAAGAATAAAAATGTTGACCTTGGTACATACGACACCTTGGAATTGGCAGGTGATGAAGAAATTTCGCGCATCAATAACCAGGCAAACGATTTGATAGGTGAACATGTTCGTATGTATGGTTATCCGGGTGCCAACCTTAGCGACCAAGTTTATTTCAATCCTAAATTGGAACAGGGGTACCTATACGAAGTAGACACGACGGTGACGAATACAGAATTTGTGCCTGATTACGGCTCTCTAGGTGACGTTCGTTTTACAAAAATCCGTAATACAACCATGGGTGGTATGTCAGGTTCTAACCTTATGAACGCAAATGGTCAGGTTATTGGGGTTCACCAGTCAGCTACCAATCGTAATCCAAAAACGGATACACCAGAAAATGAAAAAACCTGGCGCGCGACTCAAATGTTGCTCAATTCACGACACAAGCAATGGTTACGTTACCAAATTGATACCGATTCTCGTAAAGGGTTAGTAGAATATGACGGCAAGAATTATTACTATGATACAGACGGCACATTCTTGAGAAATACAACAAAAGAAGTAATTGTTGATGGTGTGACCAAAGTCTACGAATTTGATGACAACGGCGTAGCTAAAGAAAAATTAGAAGCAGCTAAACCACCTGTGGTTGAAGAAACTCCTGCAGTCGAAGAACCTAAGGATAAGGTTGGAGAGCCAAAACCTGATACACCTACTGTAGAAACTCCTGCAGTTGAAGAACCCAAGGATAAGGTGGAAGAGCCAAAACCTGATACACCTACGGTAGAGACACCTAAGG
>ERZ773267.1009-NODE-1009-length-16700-cov-3.681166_pt1 | contig 16700 bp, 14 predicted proteins | sample MGYA00511959_ERZ773267 | MGnify/ENA primary metagenome ERZ773267 (study PRJEB29015, sample SAMEA2738165) | human oral metagenome | biome: human oral; feature: human-associated habitat; material: saliva | place: China | collected 2240 ... | reverse complement strand
AAAACCCCGCCGTAAAAAGCGCTGAGCGATAAATTTTCTACCGTAAAAAGCAGCAAACTAAGATTTGGATTTTTACAAACAGCTTGCTTGGCTTAAAATTTTTATACCTTTTGAACAAATACCAAAACAGCGCGCAAGCCAAAATCGCAAATATTGCCGCAAAAACGGCGATTCTTAGCGCGCCCTCAAAAGGCAGAACCGCCAAAATCAAGGCCGCCGCCACCAATCAAGCAAGAAAACTATCGGCACCACCAGCAAATATCTCGCCGCCCTATGAAATTTATACCTTTGCTTCGCGTCCATCGGTCTTAATTCCCTTAAATTTTTTAACAAAATTCATATTAGAGAATTTAGCGCATCTCTATATCTCTACCGCCCAAATAATTTTCTTCCAGCGGATAATTTATATTGCCGCAGTTATCAAATTTAAACCCTTTTCCAATACCGACTACGGCATTTTTTCTCTCTTTATAGTATTTCTTCACGATAATAAAATTTTCTCTCGTGTCATAAATATACTCCGAATGGTTAAATTGCATATAATTGCCGTTAAATATAGCAAATTTATCAAGAAACAAAGTGCCTGTAACAGCTTTATCGCCGCCGTTAACCATAACTATCGGTCTATCAAATCCAACACTCGTATCTTTCAAATTTGTTTTTAAATATTTCTTTGGATCGGTTTTTTTAGCCTTTAACTCTTTAATCAGTATCTGCTCGGTCGTTTTTCCCTCTTGGTAATATTTTTCTAATACTTCAAAACAATTCGATAAATTTATATTTTCTAGTTCATAGTACGCAATTTCGTATTTGCTAGACCAAAGACTACCGTAGGTTTTCAACCTATAAGCATCGATCATTTGGTATAATTTTACATTATTATCTAAATATGCTCCTCCCACTTTTTTATACAGCTCCTCTTTAGGTAAAATTCTATCCTCTTTGAGGCAGTATCCTTGCTTGTATTTGTCGTAGTCGGAAAGGGAAACGACAGCAAAACCTCGCGAAGTGGAAAAATCTGGCACGATGCGGATAAATGCGGCACCAAGTATCGCCGTAAAAAGCATGGCCAACCAAACCATCTTTTTAAGTTTGCTACCGAAGAGTTTTTGTTTTAAATTTAAGTTCAAAATTTGCCTTGTTGTTTTATTTTCATTATGATTATATTGTTATTAAACTTAGGTGTTTATAAGCGGGTATCGCCGTTTTAAAATTTAATTTTGCAGTAGAGCTTAGACGATAGGCAAATTTGACGACCTAGCCGCCAAATTTGCAAATTTATAGCCTAAATTTAAGCCTCGGTTTCCTCCGCCGCACCTAAATTTCCCTCGCCGGCGACCAGCTGGGCCGCTAGTTTTTTACTTGATTTAAAGTCCACTTTACCGGTTCCTAGCACCGGTACGGCCTCGACTTTAAAAATCTTTGAAGGCTGCATGATGGACGGTATCGCAGAAGCTCTGATGCGCACAGCTAGCTCCTCTTCGCTTATCTCGCCGCTAAAGAGCATAACGACTTGCTCGCCTTTTTTCTCGTCGGCGACGTTGGTGCAGACAAATGTCGCCTCATCGCCCAGCACGGCTGAAATTTGAGCCTCGACCGCGCCTAGGCTTATCATCTCGCCGCCGATTTTGGCAAAGCGCGATAGTCTATCGGTGATAGTTAAGAAGCCCGCCTCGTCCAAAAAGCCGATGTCGCCGCTGTTATAGTAGCGCACGCCGTCTAGCTCGACGATCGCCTCTTTCGTGCGCTCCTCGTCCTCGTAGTAGCCCTTCATCACCTGATGGCCGCCGATTAGGATTAGGCCTGCCTGCCCGTTTTCTAGCTTTTCTAGGTTTGTAGGATCGCAGATTCTTATTATCGTGCCGGCCGTCGGTAGGCCCACGCTGCCCTCTTTTGAAAAAACGAGCTCTTTAAAAAACTCGGGCTCTAGCACGTTTGCAGTATTTACGCTGACAACTGGCGAGGTCTCGGTCGTGCCGTAGCCTTCGTAAATTTCGACGCCAAATTTCATCTTAAACTCGCGCTTTACCACCGCATTTAATTTTTCTGCGCCAGCTATCGCGTAGCGGATCGTAGAAAACATCAGCGGATTTAGCTTTTTGTTTTTGGTGTAGAGCCTAAAAAACGTCGAAGTGCCAAACATTATCGTCGCATGGTATTTGGCGACCATCTTACCCACGGCAAAGGCGTCTGTGGGATCTGGCACGTGAGCGGTGGCGATACCCTCGCTAAGCGGAAAAAAGGTCGCCGCGGTAAGCCCAAACGAGTGAAATATCGGTAGCGACGCAAGAATCACGTCGTTGCCGCCCGTGTTTATGATCTCTGAAATTTGCTTGATGTTGGCCATTATGTTTTTATGCGTTAGCACTATGCCTTTTGGCGTGCCCTCGCTGCCGCTACTAAAGAGTATCGCCGCCTCGTCGTCGATACGAACGTCGCGAAAATATATAAGCTCGAGCAGCCAGCGCGGCATCAAAATCGCCTTTAGCATCGCGCAAATTTTATCAGCCTTGCTTATGCCCTGCGCGACGTCTTCGAGGTAGATTAGTCTGCCTTTTAGCGACTCTTCTAGCTCAAAGCCGCGAGCCTTTAGCTTGGCGATAAACTGGCGCGACGTGATTATGCTTTTTAGCTTTGCTTTGTCCGCGCAGCCGATCAAATTTTGCTCGCTAAGCGTGTAGTTTAGATTTACGCTTACCTTGCCTCTGATAAATAGCATCAAATTTATAATACTACCCATCACCGATGACGGCAGTATCACGCCGACGTGTCGCTCTTTTAAAAACGCGAATTTAAATTTGGACAAAAATACTATCACCGTCGCGATAACTTTTAGGTTGCTTAGATCAGCGCCCGTGCTATCTACCATCGAGCGTTTAAACAGATCCGCTTTAGCGTGTTTTAGCCAGCTAAACTGCATAGGCTCGAGCGTCTTTAGATACTCAGCCCAGCTAAAAAACGACAGCTCGACGACCTTTTCGCGTACTTGCGGGGCTTTGGTCTCAGGCGCCAAAGGCGCACCAAAGCTCACCCTGATAGCGCGTTTGCCGTCTACTTTACGGCTGATTTTTTGATAGTATTTTTGAGCGCGCGAGAAGCTCGAACCCCAAAGGCCGCGCAGATAAAACGGCACGATGACGGAGTTCGTATCGCTTGCGGCTATCTCGTATCCGTGCGCAAACTCGTCTATCTGGCCGTTATAGCTGATGTGGCCTTCCGGAAACAGCGCCACCACGTCGCCCGCGTCTAGACATTCGCGGATCTTTTCTAGCGCGCTTTTGCTCGCACCCGCGCCAATGGGGATCACATCAAACAAATTTAACAGCCATTTTAGGTACCAAATTTCATAAAAGCTCTTATGCATAGCAAATCTGATCGGGCGCGGAGATGCCATCTGTAGCACAGCCCAGTCTATCCAGCTTATGTGGTTGCCAAGCAGCAGCACGCCACCTTTTTGCGGGATATTTTCGACGCCGTCGACGTTTATCGTGTAGCCAATCCTAAAAAACGGCATGATAAGCAAACGAGCAAAAAGATGCGGTAGGTACTTTATCGCTACCAGTGCGCAGATAAGCACGCTAAAGGATGTAATGACGAAAATTTCGGGCGTGCTAACGGCAAATATACTAAACGCCATCGCAAGCAGCAAAAACGCCGCCATAAAGATGTTTTGGATAAAGTTACTGCCAGCTAGCGTGCGGCCCATCTGCTCTTCGGACGTGAAAAACTGGATATTTGCATTTAACGGCACGATGAAAACGCCGCCGCTAAAGCCAAACAAAAAGGACGCCAGCGTCATAAACGCAGCACTTGATCCCTGCGCAAACATAAGTAGCGAAGCAAAGAGCCCCAGCGCTCCAAAAGGCACGATGCCCATCTCGATGTGATTTTTCGAGTAGCTGCCCGCTAGCGCCGAGCCAGCGACTAGGCCGATGGTGCTAACGGCTAAAATCGCCTGCACGACCATGACGTTGTTATCGGCACTCATGGCCTTATAGTGAGCGGGGAAAACGGCGATAACCAGCTGCGCCACCGCCCAAAAAACCGAAAGCCCAAGCGTACATAAAAAGGCGTTTTTGTTGTTAAAGATGTGCCTGGTGTTTTCTCTTAGGTAGCCTAGCTTAAAGTATTTTTTCGCGTCAAATTTAAGCCCAGCGTCAGTCGCCTCAAAAAACGGAATTTTAAACGTAAAAATAGTCTCGGCTACCGAGCAAACAAAAAGTATCGCGCCGATAAACCAGACTGATTTTATCATCTCGCCCGCGTCCGTACTCTGCGCCGCATAGCTCTCGAAAATCGCCGAGAAAACAAACGAGCCAAGCAAAATCGCCACGATAGTAAAGGCCTGCACGATACCGTTTGCAGCGCCCAGCTTTTCGCCGCCTACGATTTTTTTGATGAGGCCATATTTGGCCGGGCTATAGATCGCACTTTGTACTGCTAGCAGCAGCGTCGTGCCAAACGCCACGTAAAACCAACCGCAAAGGTAGCTCACGGTTATAAAAAGTGTGAGTAAAATTTCGCTCGCCGCCGCGTATCTCGTGATGCGAGTGCGCGAAAATTTGTCGTTTAAAAAGCCCGAAACGCTAAAAAGCATGATGTAGGGCAGCAAGATCAGCAAATTTACGAGCGAGGTTAAGATAATCTGTAAATTTTCATCCTCGATGCTCTTAAAAAGTATGTTTTGAATCGTGATCTTGTGGCCAAGATCGACGACCGCGTTGATAAACATAACGACTAAAAAAGGCAAAAAGCCCCTAACCGAAAAAACGCCCTTCATTTGTTCTCCTTTTTGTAGGCATCAAAGGTGTGAAAATTTAAGATATATGGTTTTAAAATCAAGATATTATCGAAAATGAGCTTTAAGGCAGCGTTTTTGTCCTTTGCTTTCGCGTAAATTTCGCGCGCGGACTCGGCTTCGATTTTTGCCGTTTGTTTGGCTAAATTTATATAAGTCCGTAAAATTTCCCGCCCGCGCTCGCTTTTTTGGGTTTCTAGCACGATTTGTAGGATCTCGACCTCTTTTTGCGTTAGCTTGCCGCCTCGCATAAAGATAAATCCATCCTCGATAAATTTATCCAGCTCGGCCTGGCTGATACCCAGCCTCTCGCACGCCTGCTCTGCGCTTAGCGTCTGGGCGAAATTTGACCCCATAAAGGTATCTAGCGAATCAAAAAGCGCCTCGTAGCAGCGCTTAAAACTAAAGCCCTTTTGCTGCGTGAGCGCCTTGACCTCCTTTAGGCTTAGCTGAAAGTTGCTCTGGACGTATTTGATGAAATTTAGCATCAAAAGCGTGTCCTCGTCGTACTGATGGACGTTATCTTTTACCTTCACGGGCTCGGGCAAAAGCCCCTCTTTTATGTAAAAGAGTATCGTTGATTTGGGCGTTTGCGATAGTTCGCAAAGCTCGCTCATCTTGTAGCTCATCTCTTTCCTTTCGTTAAATTTGACGAAATATTACTCAAATTTAGCTTAGAAAATCATAAAGCGTAAAGCACCACTTGACACTTTTTAAAATTTAGGCTATGATTTCGCCAAATTTTAAAAAAGGAGAAACGATGTTTCGAGATGGTTTTTATAGCGCAGGCGAGAGTTTGGAGGCTTTAGAGTTTAGCTCAAATTTGAGGGACGAAAAAACGGCGGCAAATTTGACGCCAAACTCGGCCCGCGCGAGTGCCGCAAACTCTGGCTTCAATTTGGCTCGTAAAACGGAGACAAATTTAACTCGCGCAAATTTAACCGAGCAAAACGCGAGGGTAAATTTGGGCTCAAATTTGAGAGCTAGCCAGACGGCCACGTCAAAAACGCTCGGGTCACGCCAAAACGCGGCGAGTCAAATTTGCGCCGAAAGCAAACGCGCTCAAACTAGCGTAAATTTGACGGCAAGCGAAGTAAATTTAAGCGGATTTTCATCAGGCAAATTTAACGAAAGCGAGCTTGACGGCCTACAAAACTCAAATTTAACGCAGATAAAAACCGTCGATATCCACTCGCATTTGCTTAGCGCGGATGTGAAATTCGACCGATTTTACGACAAACTCGCACTCGCGTTTTTCGCTAAGAAATTCGACATAAATAGGTGCGAGCTTATTAAAACCGGCTTTGAAGGCTATAAAAGCAACTTTGCGCGGCTGATTAAAAGCTCAAATTTCGTCCAAAAGTCCGTGGTTTTTGGCGTCGATGCGAAATTTGACGCGAGCGGAAATCTCGTGCACAAGGACAAAACCGTCTGCGCCTCAAACGAAGATGTTTTTGCCTTTTACGAGCAAAATCCGAGCGAAGTCGTGCCGTTTTTTAGCGTAAATCCAAACCGCAAAGACGCGCTAAATTTGATCGAAAAGTACCATAAAATGGGCTTTAAAGGCGGCAAGCTACTGCACTCGTACTGGGAGACGGATCTAAACGACAAGCGATATGAGCCCTATTTTAGGCTACTTAGCGAACTTGGGCTGCCGCTGGTGATCCACGTGGGCGACGAAAACTCGCTGGCGTCAAACAAGGCGCTTGAGAGCATCGAACAGCTAAAATCCCCGCTAAATCTTGGTTGCCGCATCGTCTGCGCTCACATGGGCGCCTCAAGCGACGGCGCTTTCACGGCGCTATCCAGGGATCCCGAGAAATTCGGCGCGAACTACTTCACGCTGCTTGGTTGGCTGCGCGAGTTTGACGGGCTTTACGCGGACGTTTCGGCGCTGCTTTGCATAAACAAGGCCCGCATCCTGCCGCACCTAAAAACCCAAACGCAAATCCACGACAAAATCCTTTTTGGCACCGATTTTCCCGTGCCTTTTAGCGTGATTTTAAGCAGCTACGACCTGCCGTTTCGCGAGCGCCTGGCGCTAAACCACATCCAAAATCCGCTCGATCGCTACGTGCGCGCGATGAGTTTATATTTTGGCGAGGATTCGCCGATTTTTAGCAATTATAAAAAGATTTTAGGGGAAATTTGAGCTTGGATTTGGGGCGCAAATTTAATGGCGGGCGTGCAAATTTGAGCACAGCTGGTAAAATTTGCGCGTATTTTGACAGCGTAGCTTAAATTTCAAATTTTAAGTGCATAAAAAGCAAATTTAAGCCGCCGCCTTAAGATAAATTTTGCTAATTCGCCTGATTTGGCGTTGACTTTTCGTTTTCTGCTTCGTCTTTGTATTTGTTTATAGCTTTTTTGTATTTTTCGGCTTCTTTTTCGCCCGACTCTGCTAGCCATATTTCAAATTTACTCGAAGTAAGCCGCCCGCAATCCTCTATCGGTTTGCCGCTCGCGTCAAAGTCGGCTCTACGCACTCTATGGCTAAAATTTTTCGACGCATCTTGCGAACCTTTGGCATCTAAAAGACAAAAACTTAAATTCGGCTTGCGTATATTTAAAATCGAGTTCGCACATCTGCACGGGCCCACTATCGGCTCGGCTTGCCCGAGCGGCCAAAGCGAGCGCACGAGCACGCCGCTGTAGGCCTCTTCTGAGCTCTTAAAACAGATATCAAAGCCGAAATTATGAAAAAATATGTCGCCGGCGCTCGACACTCGTTTGTAGGTGTTTTTATCCGCACTCGTATAAATTTCGATCTCTGCAAAAGCGAATTTTTCGCACGTAACCTCTAGCACATAGTTTTCCAGCAAGCCCTGCATAAATTTTTCTATCTCTTCTTGAGTCGCCTCATTTGGGTTTAAACTCGAAAAAAGATCTTGCATTTTTTTATTGCCTTGCATTTTTACTCCTATTTTTATTTTACGCTCAATGATAAATTAAAGCCCCTCTGCATCGAGGTCGCGCTAAATTTGATTATTTTTTTAAATTACTTAAATTTGACGCTAAATTTGAAAGCGACAAACTACCACCTGCCGCTAGCTCCACCTCCGCCAAAGCCTCCGCCTCCTCCACTAAAGCCGCCTCCGGAGCTTCTACCGCTTCCGCTAAATCCGCCACCGCCGTAACTGCCTCCAGAGCCGCCGCCATGCAAGCCTCTACCGCCGGTTTTTATATTTCGCATTAGGTACAAAAGTAGCACAAAAAGAACGAGCAAGACCCCGCCTCTAACAAGCAGATTCTCGATACCAAACGTCCCCGCGACTACGCCCGATATAAAGCCAGATAGCGTCGCGCTAGCTCCGATTCGCAAAGCTACCGCGCCGAAAATAGCCGAAGCAAATACCATCGCCATGCCAACTACTATCCCGTAGGCTTCCACAGGCGTCTCATCTTGCTTTTCTATCTCCTCCTTAACCCCCTCATCCCCATCAAGCAAAGCAATGATCTTTTGTATGCCTATGTTTATACCGTTTTGAATATCTCCTTTTTTAAACTCAGGGATTATGTAGTAGTTTATTATACTGCTACTAAGAGCGTCCGTCAGCACGCCTTCTAGGCCGTAGCCAACTTCGATACGCACCTGCTTGTCGTTTGGAGCTACTACTAATACTACTCCGTTATCTTTACCTTTTTGTCCTATACCCCAATGTCTAGCTAGTTCTATGGAGTACTCTTCTATTTGAGCGTTACCTAGAGATTCTATGGTAGCTACTACGACTTGATTAGTGGTGTTGTTTTCATGAGTAGCTAGTAATGTTTCTAGTTCGTCTTTTGTGCTCTGACTTAGTACTCTTGCTTGATCTACTACCCTGCCCGTTAAGGCAGGGAAATTTGAACTCTTTTCGTTTGATGTTTGAGTAGCGGTTTGTTTTACGGTTTTGTTTTGTTCGGTAGCATTATCTGCTGCCGATAAATTTATAGCCGTAAGTCCTAAAAGCGTAAAAACGCAAAATAAAGTAGATAAAATGCGTTTCATTTTTGTACCTTGGTTGGGTTATTTGGCGAATGACACGTCCGGTGCGCTTTGTTCGGCTTCGCTTGCTTCAAACGTCACGCGCGGTTTGAGCTCTGGATAAAAAATCGCAGCTATAAACTTATCCGGTATCTTGCGAAGGGCGATGTTATAGTCCTTGACCGCTGCGATATAGTCCTTTCTAGCGACTGCGATGCGATTTTCCGTACCTTCAAGCTGACTTTGAAGCGAGAGGAAATTTTGATCGGCTTTTAGCTGAGGGTAGTTTTCGGTGATAGCCATTAGCCTAGATAGCGCGCCGCCTAGAGTTTTTTGAGCGTTTTCAAACTCTTTTAGCTTAGCAGGATCGTCTATCGAGCTAACGTCGATCGTCATCTGAGAAGCCTTGCTTCTAGCTTCCGTTACTTCCTTAAATACGCCTTCCTCGTGGCTAGCGTAGCCTTGAACTGTTTTTACCAAATTTGGAATAAGATCGGCGCGGCGTTTGTATTGGTTTTGCACCTGAGCCCATTTCTCTTTGACCGTCTCGTCGAGTACCGGAAAGGCGTTAATATACTTCATGGCGATACCGCCGATGATACCTAGGACGACTAGAAAAATAACTAAATTTTTCATGGCTACTCCTTTAAAAGATTTTCTATCTCCATTATACATCTAAATACATTTAAAAGTAATAATTTTTAAATAAATTTTACATTGTTTTAAACACATACCTAAAAATTTTCCTAAAAATAAAAATTTAAAGCAAAAAAGTAATATGCTAAATTTGCATATTACTTAAATAATTCTTAAAAAAATATACTAATTTTAAAACTAAATTTATATTTGCCATTGTATAATAATCTCATAAATTTCAGTAATACCAGAAAGGAGCAAAAATGGAAGAGATCGTAAAGACCACCTGTCCATATTGCGGTACGGGCTGCGGCATCGATCTTATCGTGCAAAACGGTAGGATCGTAGACGCCAAACCTAGCAAAGACCACCACGTAAACGACGGCGAGCTTTGCTTAAAAGGAATGTTCGGTTGGGAGTTCGTAAACTCTCCTAAACGCTTAAGCCGTCCGATGATGAGAAAGTTAAACGGCGTCTACGACAAGCACGGCGAGCTTGAAGAAGTGAGTTTTGAGGAGGTTTATGATTTCCTCGCGGATAAATTTAAATCCACCGTCGCAAAATACGGTCCAAGCTCGATCATGGGCTTTAGCTCGGCGCGTTCAAATAACGAAGACAACTACGTTTTCCAGAAATTTTTCCGCGCCCAGGGTAGCAACAACGTCGATCACTGCGCCCGTCTTTGACACGCTCCTACAGTGGCAGGTCTTGCCAGCACGCTAGGAAACGGAACGATGACGAACGATTTGGTTGAATTTGCAACCGATACGGACGTATTTTTACTAATAGGCACCAACACGAGCGAATGCCACCCAATCATCGCTATGCAGATGCAGCGCGGACTTCAGCGTGGCGCAAAGATGATCGTCGTAGATCCAAAGCGCACCGATATGGCCAAAAAAGCCGACATCTATCTGCAAATACCGATCGGAGCGAATATCAAAACGCTAAATACGATGATGCACGTCATAATCGCCGAAAATTTGCAAGATAGCGAGTTTATCGAGAAATACTCCGAGGGATTTGAATATCTAAAAGAGGCGGTTAAGGACTTTACGCCTGAGCGTTTCGAGCGCGAAACCGGTATAAAAAAAGAGCTCATCATAGAGGCGGCTAGAATGTATGCTAAAGCAGGCGCGGCGGCGATTTGCTACACGATGGGTATCACTCAGTTTAGCGACGGCACGTCAAACGTATTTTCGCTATCAAATTTAGCCGTTTTAACCGGAAATTTGGGCAAAAAAGGCGCTGGCGTAAATCCTCTGCGCGGTCAAAACAACGTCCAAGGCGCATGCGATATGGGCGCGCTGCCTAACGTCATCCCGGCCGGCGCGGTAAATAGCCCTTACGCGCAGGAGCAAGCACGCAAAGTATGGCACTTTGAGCTAAATCCGGTTCCTGGCTTTAAACTAACGCAAGCGCCGGATAAAATGGATAGCGGCGAGCTAAAAGTCCTCTACGTCTACGGCGAAAACCCCGTAATGAGCGACCCTTGGACTGAGCACTTCGTCCACGCCGTGCACCATCTAGACTGCTTTATCGTACAGGATCTTTTCTTTACCGAGAGTGCGCATAAGGCCGACGTGGTACTACCTGCCGCAGGTTGGGGCGAAAAGGATGGAACGTTTATCAACACTTCTCGCCGCGTCCAACGTACGCGCAAAGCTAGCGAGCCGGTTAGCGGTGTAGAGCCCGACTGGAAAGTCGTTTGCAACATCGCAAATCGCATGGGACTAGAGGGTTTTGACTTTGCTAGCCCTGAACAAATTTGGAATGAGCTAAGAGAACTTATGCCTAAATTTTTCGGCGGTATCAGCTACTACAGATTAGGCAAGCTAGGCGGTATCAGTTGGCCATGCCCCGACGAGGAGCATCCTGGCACGCCCGTGCTTTACGCAGATCACAAGTCCATGCTGCCTGGCGGTAAATTCCGCTTCGCGCCGGTGCTTTACGTAGAGGATAAAAACGAACGCGCAAAAGCTGAGGCTGAATTTAGAGCCAAGATGAATATCCCAGAAGGATATCCAGTGGGTACAGGCGCGCTTAGCGAGGTACCGGACGAGGTGTATCCGTGCCTATTTACGACAGGACGAAAGGTATACCACTATCACACCGGCTCTATGACGAGAGAGTGTCCGGCTCTTGAATACGGTGCCGGCGTTGAAGGTGCGCTCATAGAGGTGAGCCCTGATATCGCTCGCGAGAGGGAGCTAGAAGACGGTTGCTACGCGCTCGTGCAAAATAAACGCGGCCAGATCGCGGCCAAACTGCGCATAAATCCGGACCTAAAAGAAGGCACGATATTTACGACCTTCCACTATAGCGAGGCCGACGGCAACGAGCTAGCAAACGCGGGCGATCCAGATCCGCTCTCAGGCATAACGCCGCTAAAGATGACTATAGCAAATATCAGACGTCTAAGCGAGACGGAGTTTATTAAATTTAGAGAGCAAAACGAGATGTCGATGCACTCGGCAAATCCTTATTTGTCGCCTGTAAGGGCTTAAATTTAGGGTGGGAGACCGCCCTTTTTCTACTTAAATTTTATCTACTTTTTTATTTCAAATTTACACGTACCACAAATTTAACACTCAAATTTAATAAACCGTTCGCGCAAAATTTGATTAAATTTAAAAAGCCGAAGTTGGACAAATTTGATAAGTTTTAAAACCGAGTCGAATAGAATTTAAATTTGTGTCAAATTTGACGCAGCCAAACCGCGTCAAATTTGGTGTTATAGTTCGCCCCGCTAAAGCGCAGAGCGAAAATTTAGAAGCTGTATTTTAGCCTGTCGCCCGCGTAATAAGCAAGCTTCCAAGTCGGAGTTTGCTTTAGGTCTTTAAAGCCGTAGCCGCGAGCCTTGACCCTATCGCCGTAGATTTTTTCTATCATTGCGGATTCTCCTACTAGCAGCGCCTTTGTCGAGCACATTGCGGCACAAACCGGCACTTTGCCTTCGGAAATTCTATCCTGGCCGTACTCTTCGCGCTCGGCTTCGCTATTTGTCGGTAGCGGACCGCCTGCACACATCGTGCACTTATCCATCGAACCTTTGGCGCCAAACACTCCTTCGCGCGGGAACTGAGGCGCGCCGAACGGACACGCGTATAGGCAGTATCCGCAGCCGATGCAGATATCTTTGTCGTGTAGTACTACGCCGTCGGCTCTGATGTAAAAACAATCAACCGGGCAAACCAGCGAGCACGGCGCATCCTCGCAGTGCATGCAAGCTATCGAGGTCGATATTTCCTTGCCGGGTACGCCTTCGTTTAGCGTGATGACGCGGCGGCGGCGGATGCCAAGAGGCAGCTCGTGAGCCTCGTCGCAAGCTACCGCACAGCCGTTACAATCGATGCATCTATCGTCGTCGCAGTAAAATTTAAGTCTATTATCATCGTTAAATTCGCTCATTTTACGCCTTTTCTATGCGGCATAGACCGCTTTTTGTTTCTGGGATTTGAGTGACTATATCGTAGCCGTAGTTAGCGACGGTATTTGCGCTCTCGCCTACCGCATAAGGCTTGGTGCCGTCAGGGAAATTACCCGTCATATCGACGCCCTGCATGTATCCAGCCCAGTGAAACGGCAAGAATATAGTATCTGGTTTAACCGACGGTACGACTCTAGCTCGTACTTTGATTTTCGTGCCTTCAGGCGCATGAATCCATACGAAATCCCAGTGTTTAATGCCGTGTTTAGCCGCAAGCTCAGGGTGTATATCCGCAAACATCTCAGGCGTCAAGCGGCTTAGATACATACTAGCGCGCGTCTCCATACCTGCGCCGCTAAAGTTTACAAGGCGTCCCGTAGTCAAATTTATCGGGAATTCTTTCGAGAAGTCCTTACTTAGCTGTAAGCTCTTATACTTCGTAAATACGCGATAGTGATTTAGCTTATCCTCAAAGCTCGGATACTTCTGCGCAAGGTCTTGGCGAGGCGTATGTAGCGGCTCTCTGTGCTGCGGTATCTGATCGACGAATGTCCAAACTATCGCTCTGGCACGTGCGTTGCCGTACGGAGCGATGCCCTTTTCCATGCATTTTTCGGCGATTATGTTGCTAGCGTCGGTTGCCCACGTCGCTCCCATTTTTTCGCGCTCTTCATCAGTTAGCGTGATGCCTAGTATCTTTTCGATATTATCTTTTTTGATCTCCGGATATCCGCCGCTTTGAGCGCCGCCTACAGGCGCGCTACCGTCGCCAGCTAGCTGATTTACGCCGTTATGCTCTAGGCCGAAGCGGTTTCTAAAGCCCATGCCACCTTGCATTACCGGTTTATTTATATCGTATAAATTTGGACTGCCCGGGTGCTTTTCCGTCCAGCAAGGCCACGGCAAGCCGTAGTATTCGCCGGCTACCTCGGTACCCTCTTTGCCCATTAGCGTTTTTTCGTCAAATTTATCCCAGTTAGCTTGATGGCGTTTTAGGCGCTCCGGCGTCCAGCCCGTTAAACCGATGCTTTTTACGATGCTAGCGATCTCGCGAGTAGCTGCTTCAGGCCACTCGATCTTGCCTTCAGAGTCTCTGATCGTGCGAGTTAGCTCATCGTAAAAGCCTATTCTCTTAGCAAGCTCAAATAAAATTTCTTGATCGGGCATACTCTCAAACAAAGGCTCTACAACCTGGCTTCTCCACTGGCCGCTGCGGTTTGTAGCTACGACCGTGCCGCCACCCTCAAACTGCGTCGCCGCAGGTAGTAGATATACGTCGTCTTTTTTATTTGTTATAACGCCGGCATCGTTTACAAACGGGTCAGCCAAAACCAAAAGTTCGAGCCCGTCAAGGCCCTCTTGTACTTTTGCTTGTTGCGCTGTTGAAGTTATACCATTGCCGATGACGATTAGCGCTTTTAGGCTATCGCCTGCGTTTTCTATCGGGTCGTTGCCGTTTTTGCCGTCAAGTACGCCAGCCCACCAGCGAGCTAGGGTGAATCCCGGCTTAAACATCCATTCAGGTTTTACGAAATTTCCTTGTAACCACTCGTAGTCTACTTTCCACATTTTAGCGAAGTATTTCCACGTAGCTTCGTTTTTGGCGTAGTATCCAGGCAAGCTATCTGGGGCGTTTGCCATGTCGCTAGCGCCTTGAACGTTATCGTGACCGCGCAAGATATTGCAGCCGCCGCCTGATACGCCCATATTTCCTAGTATTAGTTGCAGGATCGGAGCGATACGAGTGTTTGAGCTGCCTATGGTGTGCTGAGTTAGACCCATCGCCCAAACGACCGATCCCGGGCGGTTTTTCGCAAAAACTTCCGTTATCTCTTTTAGCGTCGCAGCCGGTACTCCAGTTACGTCTTCTACCACTTCAGGAGTCCATTTTGCAGCCTCTTTGCGGATTTCATCGATACCGTACGTGCGATCATCTATAAATTTTTTATCTTCCCAGCCATTTTCAAAGATCAAATTCATCATACCGTACATAAAAGGTATGTCCGTGCCTGGGCGAATTTGAGCGAAATAATCAGCCTTTGCAGCAGTTCTCGTGTATCTTGGATCGACCACAATCAGCTTCGTGCCGTTATTTTCCTTCGCTTTTAGAAAATGCCTAAATCCTACCGGGTGGTTTACAGCCGGATTTGCGCCGATTATAAAGATAGACTTCGCGTTTTGGATATCTCCAAGGTGATTAGTCATAGCTCCATAACCCCACGTATTCGCCACACCGGCGACTGTTGCGCTATGTCAAATTCTAGCTTGGTGATCTAGGTTGTTTGTCCCAAACATCGCAGAGAATTTACTGATATAGTAGCTCTGCTCGTTGCTATCTTTTGCTGAGCCCAGAAACATAACTTGCTCCGGGTTTTTCTCGCGATATGCTTTTAGCTTTGCGCCGATCTCGTCAAGCGCGTCTTTGTAGCTGATGCGTTTCCATTTGCCGCCGACTTTTTTCATCGGGTATTTCACGCGGCAGTGAGAGCGTACCATATCGATGACGTCGCTGCCCTTACAGCAGTGGCCGCCCGCGCTCACCGGGTGATCTTGAGCTACCTCTTGGCGTACCCAAACGCCATTTTCTACCTCGGCTAGCACTCCGCATCCCACGGAACAAACCGTACAGATAGTTTTTACGATTTTAGAGTTTGGAAACGGATTTGCCATCTCTTCTTTGGTCGCGTTTCTAGTTACGCCGCTAGCAGCTAGTCCGCTCATGCCGCCCGCAACGCCAGCTAGCGCGGCCATTTTTAAAAACGATCTTCGCCCGACTGCGTTTGAGTGGGGCATAAGACGTAAATTTGCCTCAGACATATTCATCCTTTCTTAAATTTTATTTATTTCGCTTGTTCGTAGTATAGATCCCAGTTTTTGCTTCTTTTATAAAGCACCTCGGTCTTTTTACTTTTGCCGTATTTTAGGTTTGACGCCGCTGCAGTCGCGACTCCGGCCGTGGCCGCTACCGCGCCCGCTATACCGGCTTTTTTTAGAAATTCTCGCCTATTTTTTTGCATTTTCTTCCTCCATTGCTTTTATCTTTCTCACTCGATTTTTTTGTCTTCTTATGGCTTCGGATCTTGAAACTCCGTCCAAAGTCTTTTTATTTTCGCCTTGATTTATAGGACGCGGCGCGCTTAAAACCACGCGTTCAAACTCGATAAATCCTTGCAGCAGTACCGCAACGTCTTTGTAAATTTCGCTGCTTTCGTGATTAAAAAGGTCATTTATAAATTCGTCGATGTTTGGGTTTATGATCTCTTTAAAAAGCTGCTCCTCAAGCTCACCGTATAGCTCCAGCTCGCCCTCGCGTGCGATAAATTCGCTCATCAGAGCAAACACGAATCCTACGTTGTCTTCGTTTTCTTTAAATTTAGCCTCGTCGCGTCTAATATCCGTGCGGGCTAAAATTTTACGCACTTTCGCGCAGGCATGCCCGACCTCATAACCCTCGTCGTAGTACGACAGCGAGTTTCTAAGCGGGCTTGGCGGAGCGTGGAAAATTTCATCGAATTCATCCACTAAATTTTGCGGATTTTTCTCGTCGAATTTTGCCTGTATGCGCATTATGGCAGCGGCTGATTCTTCGTTTAGAGCGTGCGCTGCGGCAAGTCCTAGCATCGCATTTAGGCCGGTAAATCTATCGCCACTTAGACTAAAAACGAAAAAACGCGAAAAAAGCGAGTAGTAAAGTCCTCGTCCCGCCGCAAATTCGCCCTTGCTAGTCATCGCTTTCCTTTATCATTTTCATCTATTTTTTTAGATTTTTCTCGATTTTGAAACTATACTACTTTTTGGCTTATTTCTTATACTTAAAAAAAAATAAATTAGAAAAATTAATATACGCTTAAATATGCCTTAATTGCATATTA
>ERZ773267.1007-NODE-1007-length-16714-cov-14.961402_pt1 | contig 16714 bp, 7 predicted proteins | sample MGYA00511959_ERZ773267 | MGnify/ENA primary metagenome ERZ773267 (study PRJEB29015, sample SAMEA2738165) | human oral metagenome | biome: human oral; feature: human-associated habitat; material: saliva | place: China | collected 2240 ... | reverse complement strand
CAAATGTAATAAAAGAGACTACTGCTGATAAGGTTGAGGTTGCTGTTAAAGAAGCAGATTTATCTTTTAAATCTTTGGGAACAGAAGAAGCAGGAGATTTAATATCAGCAGATATGTTTAGAGAAAATGCAATAGCAAAATTTGAAATTACAGCAAATAGAAATTATCAATTAGAAGAATTAAAAAACGCTAAAGTTAAGATAAAAGTAGAAGGTAATGTTGAAGTTGATGGTATAGAAAAAGATGATGATGATCCAGATGTTAAAATAACAAAAGTAAATGATAATTCAAATGAATATGAAATATCAAATATAACTTTAAATAGAGGAAAAAGCTTTAATATTAGACTTAAAACTGGTGAAGTTTCAGATGATGATGAATATTCAACAAAAGTGTTTGATATAAAATCAGAAATATTTAATGAAAAAGGTGAATTAATAGATTCTCATGATTTTACAGGATATGTTGTTAGACCAGAACTTACAATGGAACAATCTGTAGATAAGAATAAGACATATCTAGAAGAAGGCGAAGTAATTGAATATACATATAAAGTAGCAAATGTAGGATTAGCACCATCATATACACATTTTGTATTTAATGCACCAGAAGGTTCAAGAATACTTTCAGAAGAAGGAGCCATAAACACAGTTGAAAAAGATTTGAATTTGGAACCTTTTGAAGAAAGAGAAATTAAAATAAAAGTTGAAATAGGAAAAAATAATGGAGTTGATAGAGTAAGTATTTCAGCAAATGCAGAACTTTATGATGAAGATGGTGAACAAATATATGAAACAAATCCAATAACACAGATAGTTGAAAAAAATAGTGATACTAGAAGAAAAGAAGATCTTGTAAGACAAGGAAAACTTCAATTATCAGATGAAGAAATAAAGAGTTTAGGAATACAAGATGTTAAAAAAGAAGATGAAAAACTAGTAAGAAACTATGAAATAACTGGTAAAGCATGGGATGACACAAATAAAAATGGTGTTTATGATGAAGATGAAAGACCACTTGCAAATGTTATAGCGAAACTTGTAGATAATTCAAAAAATAGGATTATAAAAACAGTATTAACAAATGAAGATGGAAGTTATATTTTTACAGAAGTACCAAATGGAGAATATTCTGTAATGTTTGAATATGAGACACAAAAATATTCACCAACTGTATATAAGAAAAATAATGTACAAGATAATGTGACATCAGATGCAATAAGTATTAATAGACAAGATGAGGGAACAAAACAAGTTGCAGTATCAGATGGAATTAAGATAGATTTCCAAAGTAAGTCAGATGAAAACTTAGGACTTGTAAATAATAATACATTTAATATGAGTCTAAAAGGTGAAGTTACAAAATTAAGACTTGTAAATGGAGATAATAAGAATGATATAACAGATAAAAAAGTAGATAAAACTGTTAATAAGTTTAAGGTTTCACCATTTACATCAGGAAATTCTAATGTAGAAGTAGAATATAAGCTGAAAGTTGTAAATGAAGGAAATGTACCAGGTAAAATAACAAAGATTGGAGCATACCTATCTAATGATGAAAAACTTGTAGAAGGTCAAAATTGGAAGTTAGAACATGATGGATTAGCATCATCAAGACAACTAGAAAATGAAGAAATAGAGCCAGGACAAGAAAAAGAAATAACAATTTCAATTGCAACAACAATGGATAAAGTTATGGATAAAGTATTATCAAATAGATTTGAAATACTAGAAACATCAAATAACTTAGGAGTTAAGGATATCAATTCAGTAGAAGGAAATAATTCTACAAATGAAGATGATAATGTAATGTTAGATGTTATAGTAAATAAAGATTTTACAATAATATTTGTAGGAATATTTGCAGCAATAGCAGCAGTAGGTATTGCCTTTAGAGATAAGATTAAAGAATTTATTGAAAAACTTAAAAAAGATAAAAATAATAAAAATACTAATGATAAAGATAAAGAAAAAGAAGATGAAGTAAGAAAGGGGGAAGCTAATGATAAACAAGAATAAGAAAAACAAGGCTATAGAAAATAATGACATATTTATATACTTTAGTATAGCTTTAGTTACAGTTGTTCTTATGTTAATAGCTCCTATGCTGAATAAGAGTATCTACGCTAAAAGTAGTACTCTTCCAGCTAACTTTGAAAAAGGTAAAGCAACAACAAATGCAATAACTGAAGAATCAGGACAAGCATTACAAGATTATATGAAGACATATGAAGATTCACAAACTTTAGTGTCATCATATTATAATGAAAATGCAAGATACCTACATAACAAAAATATAGAGCCAGCATATGAAGAAAAAAATCAAATAGATGGATATAATGGACCTATAATAGACAATCATAAGAACTTCTTACCAGAAGGATATTTCTGGGATGAAAGTGGTAAAGCCATGAGAGAAAAATTAGGTCAAAATGGAGAAAAAGATGTTTCAAATGTTAATTTTGCAGCAGATCTACTTAATCCATATGCAGGTATACTATGTTTCTATGAAGGTAAGAGACTTCCATCAGGATCTCAAATAAGTAAGGAAATGTTTTTAGATGGTATGAATAATACAACAGCAGTTCCTGGAGGAAAACTTGTAAAAGATCATATTTTTCAAGATGAAAAAGTTATAGAAGATATGGTTAAGTCTACAAATACAAGAAAAGATGGAGGAAATAGTACAGAAAAAAGAACTGTAACTGCAAATGTAACACAACCAGATTATAAATTGTGGGGAGGTGCAACAAATTTCTTTTCGGGAGAAGGTGCGAGCTATAAAACAGCACTTTTTGGTAAACGTGAAGGATTAAGAGTAGGAAGTGAAAGAGGATTAGGTCTTCAAACTCCAGTTGTAAAAGCAGATGCAAATACAGTTAATTCGGCTATAAATAATAAAGCAAATGATGATATGAATGCTTTAAATGACATATTAAATGGTAATGCTCGTGTTCAAAGAGGAAATGAATATGCTAGAAAATCATGGAGTAGTATATATACAGATCCAAATCAATCTGATAAATATGGAATTGAAAATGGTACACACTTCCTTATAACAAATAAGAAGAGTGCAAAACATGATACAGATGATGAACATGATGGAAATTATGAAGATATTACAGGTGGACACAAACTTAGTGTTGAAAAGATAATAGCTAAAGATGGTTCTTTCCCAGCATTAATGGCACAACAAAATACAAGAGTATGGGGTGCAAATAACTATAGTGTTGGTGTAAAATCTCAAACTAAAAAATCAGGAGAACATGGGGTAGACTCTCTTCAAGGTCCAGCTTGGCAAACAAATGAACCAGATCACGTTTTACATCCAGATCCAGGTACAACACCAGAAGGAAATAAAGCAAAAGCTGATGCAAGAGCACAAAATAATCCTGAAGAAGCTTCAAGGTTGAAAAAGTTTGTAAGAGAATATCAAGAATATGAAAGACTATTAAAAGAATGGATTTCTCAAAATCCAGCAGATATAAGCTTAGAATCAGATGGTAAAACAGCTAAGGTTATAAATCATCCAAAAGAACCACAATTAAGATATATTTTACCAGTTGGATATCATACAGATAAAGAAGTACCAAATAGTGATGGACAAAAAGCTCCAAATCCAAAACTTCAATATCAACCAAAAATAGAACCAGGAGGAACTGGTAAAAGCTTAAAAGATGTATCAAAAGTTAAATTTGATAAGAAAACACAAAAATGGTTAATAGGACCATATAAGCTTAAATATTTCCAAAATAAATTAAAAAATAAAGTTGACAAAACAGCAGAAGATTCTGCTAAAGCTGAAGGTACAATAAAACAACCTGAAGGTGCTATGAATTATTTACCTCAAGGAACAACAAGAAAACCAGGAACAAATCCAAGTACAAATCCAGGAGGAAATACTGAAGAAGGTTCTAATGATAAAGATAGAGGTAAATTAACAGCAAGTATTACAGAAGTAGAACTTTATGGTATATATGAAAGTGATATAAAAACACCACAAAAAACAAACCCAAATAAGAGTGATTTAAAAACAGGAAATCCTAAAGATAATGTAGATCAAGATAGATTTGGTACAAAACAAGATGATGATTCAAAATATACTTTTGTAAAATCATGGCAATTCTTAACAAAAAAAGGTGAGTTATCAAAAACAGAATTCCCTGACGATGGCGAAGAATTCTATTTTGCAATAAATTATGATCCAGCACTTCATAAAATTGTTAAGGCAAGATTTGTGTTTGGATATATGATACAAGGTACAGAATATACTAAAGTAGTTGGTACATATAATAAAACTACTATAGGTAAGAAAAATGGTAATGATAAAGGGTCAAATCCTTCAACAAATGGAGGAGGAAATCCAAGTACAAATTCTGGAAAATCAGGAAATGGAAATAAAACAACAAATCCAAATACAAACTCAGGTAAGTCAGGAAACTCATCAAATGGAGGAAAGACTTCAAATTCTGGAAAATCAGGAAATAAAACAACAAATCCAAATACAAACTCAGGTAAATCAAATCCTTCAACAAATGGAGGAAATCCAAGTACAAATTCTGGAAGTACTAAGAAAAATAAAACAAAAGTAAATTCTACAAATACTTCAAATGCATATCAAATGAGAGAAAGAATAAATTTGAAGAGAGAAGAAGAATCAGAAAGATTTAGAACACCAAGTACAAAATCAAATAACCAAGACAATGATAAATATAAGAGATTGGCAGAAGAAGAAAGAAGGAGAGTGTATTGGCAATTATATAATAGTGGAACAGGTGGTGGTTCTTCAAACAACAATACTAAATCAGATGCAGCTAAACAAGATGCAAGAATTAAAGCAGCTCAAAATTGGGCTAAAAGTCGTGGTAGAGCAGCATCAGGATACTATTATGCTCCATCAACAACAGGAAGTAATGGACCTGTAAAATCTGTAAAAGTAGGAAATGGAAATCTTGCAACAACAGAAAAATATGATTTTAATGGGCAAAATACAGGACATGTTGCAACAACAACAAATGGACCAATATTTAATACAGGTATAAACCCAATAGATCAATTAAGAAATGTATTACCTTTAAATGGTAATATGCCAGGTATGTATTCTATAGGAGGAGTTGGAAGTGTAACTACAGGAGTATCTACAGTGCCAACACCAGGAACAGCAGGAATTGGTGGACATAATGAATTTAATGGTGCAAGAATAACAAATGAAACACCAAATCAAGAATCAGTTATAGAATATGAAACAGAATACAATATTGAGATGCAAACAATAACAATAATGGAAAAAGGTGCAGCAAGATGGGGAGAAGAAATTGCATTAGAATTATACTTTGATAGTGATGATACAATAACACCACCATCAAACCCACCATCAAATCCACCATCAAACCCACCAGTAACAAAACCACAATTAAGATTACCAATAGGTGGTACAGTTTGGGAAGATAATATACCAGACGATAAAAAACATACTGGATATAATAATGTGTTTGATAGAGATAAAGAAAAAGGTATTGCAGGTGTAAGAGTAAGAATACATAGAAATTTTGTAGAATTAAATGAAAATAAATCTATAAAAAGAATAATAAGAAAAGAAGTTGCTAGAGTATATAAGAGAGAAACAGGAGAATTATTAGATCAAACTAAAGACCCAATAATATCAGATGAAAATGGTAAATGGGGAGGATATGACATTCATGATGTTGGATTTAATAGAAGAGAATTAGAAGAAATGGGAGGAAGTGCAAAAGATAATTATGCAATCCTATTTGATGTAACATTCGACTTTGATGGAATAATGTATGAACCAGTAAAACCATTACAAACATTAGAAGGTTCAAAAACAGAATTATTCAAAGATGGACAATCTTTCTATAACTCAACAACAACAGAAGAAAAAGCAAAATATAAAGATTCTTCATTTGCTATCGAACATTTTGGAGATAGAGAAGAATATAATAGAAAACACGCTGAAATAACAGGTGGAAAAGAAAATGATTCAAGCTTAAAAACAGATGGTATCGCTCAAGGAGTTGATGAACAAGGTAATAGAGTTGAAACTAAGACATCTCTAGAATATACTGGAGAAAAAACAACAGAAGGACCAACAACTCAAAGATTTAAGAGTAATTATCAAATGAAAAAGACAAATGGAAGAACAATTGATGATAAATATTTTAATGATTTCATTGAAGCTTCAACATTATTCTTAGGAATAAATCTTCCAACAAATGAACAAATAGTTTATGATAATCCAGGAACAAATGCTGGAGAAAATAAGGGGACAAATCCAAATACAAATAATGGAGGAAGTGCTGGAATAAATCTAGGAACAAATCCAGGAACAAACTCTGGAGAAAATAAGGGAACAAATCCAAGTTCAAATCCAAGTACTTCAAATGAATTATTAGATAAGAAGAATGCAGAAAAGAATTCATTTAATGGATTATTTGATTTCTTAAATTTAGGAAAAAACGGAAAAGGTGTAACAAATCCATCAACAAATGATGATAGCCTTTGGAATAGGATACAAAAAGTAGGAAGCAGTTCATCAAAAGTATTAGATCAAATTATAGGATATGGAAAATTAACAGGAGCTATATTAGGACAATTAGTTGATAGTGGTGCACTTAAGAAAAATCCATTAGAAAAAGTATTAACTAAAGTTGATAAAGCAACAACAATGTTAAAATCATTATTACAAGACGGTTTAGTAACATCAGATGCAATACAACAAGCAGTTAAAAATGGTGGAAGTAAGTCAGAAGCTATAATGAAGGTTATTAAATCAACAACTATAGGTAATAAACTTTCACAATGGATCGAAAGAAAAACAGGTGTAAAAGTAGCAGTAACAGATGATAGAATACCAACAGATTTATCAGATAATGCAACTGGAGAAGAAATATTAAATAGAATATTGAAAGATCCAAATGCAAATGTTAAATATGAAAATGGTATAGGTATTGATACAACAAGAGCACAAAAAGAACAAGGATTGACAGAAGAACAAGCACTTCAAAAAGCTAGAGAAGCATTAGGATTTAATGTATACTCAAAAGCTGTAGATCAAGTAAATGATGGAAATGTTAATTTAGATGAAGTTCTAAAAGGACAATCAGGAAAATATGCAGGAAGCATATTATCACAAATTGCAAATAATGGTAAGTTAGATTCAACTAATTTAGAAAAAGTTATTAAAGAAGGTGCAGAATCAACAGAAATAATAGACCAACTTGCTAAGAATCATGGTATATCAACTAATATATCAGGATTAAATGTAAATCTAAATGGAGATTTAAAAGATATGCTTAACCAAATATTACAACAATCAGGAGTTGCAGGAACTGCAATAGGTGATTTAGTAAATAATGGTAAAGTAGATATGAAGAAAATTTGGGAACAAATCCAAAAAGATGGAGGAATAGATTTAGGAATCTGGGAAGATATAATTAAATCTGGAAAAATAGATAACCAAATATGGGATGCATTAGGAGAAAATAGAGGAGAAGACCAAAGCAAACCAAATGATCAACAAATAGATCAAGCATATCAAGCATATGCAGGAACATATTATAGTCAAAGATCATATATGAATGATATAAATCTTGGACTTAAGAGAAGAAGTGTAGATATGGAAGTAACTAAAGATTTAAACAGTGCTTTAGTTATAGCAAATAGAAAAGCATATAACTACCTATATAAATCATTATATGATGAATATTTAACAGAAAATGAAAAGAAACAAGGATTAGGAAGAACTGTTGAAGTAGATATGGAAAATATTCAAAAAGGTAGAGATGCACATAAAACACAAAGATTCTTAGATATATACAAGACAGACTATATATATAGAACATCGATGTATTCATCAGATGAAAATGTTAAGAAATTATTAGAAAGAGAAATTGCTGAAGAAAGAGCAATGGATAAGACAGATACAGCAGCAAATCATAAAGATACAAGACAAGTAGATGTATTCTTAACATATAAGATTAATGTTGTAAATAGTTCACCAATAGATGCTGTATATGTATCACAATTAAATGATATACATTCAGATAAGATGGAAATTGTGCAACAAGAAATCAAGAAAGAAATACAACAAGATCCAACAACAAACATCGAAAAACAAGGTGTTAAGTTAGAGGAAGAAAAACAAGCAGGTAAACCAAATACAACAGCAGAAATACCAGTAAGTAAATACATAATACATGATAAGAATACTGATATAGCTAACTTATCATTATCAGAAGTTGATCAAAGTAAGATGAAAGAACTTAAATGGGATGCTCAAGGAAAAGGTGATAGAATACCAGCACAAGATAATGGATATACAGCAACTCAAACAGAAGGTGATGTAAATACAGCAGGATTTACATTAAAACCAGGCGAAAGAGTAGATATATTCAACACATATAGAGTTAAAAATGCTTTAAATGTGGAAGAAGTTAAGAATAAAGATGGAGAATCTTTAGGAGAACTTAAAGATAAAGTAGGAAAAGAAGATGGAATTAAGACTCTTGCTAATGCATTAGAGTTAGGAGATTTTACAAACGTAGCTGAAATAGGTGCATTTGCAGCATATAATGTTCATACAGGAACATATTCAGGTAAGATTGATAGAGATTCAGCACCATCAAACTTTACAACAAAGAAAGATGGAAACGGTAAATTTGTATTAGAAGATGATACAGATGATGCACCAGGTATAAATGTAAGAATACCTAAAGCAGAACAAAATCCAGAAAAAGTTAACAGAGAACTTACAGGTACTATTTGGGAAGATAAACAAAATACTCTAAATAGAGGAATTATGACAGGTGATGGTAAGAAAGATGAAAATGAAAAAGGAATTGCAGGGCAACCAGTTACTTTAGAAGAAAGATTATCATTTAGAGGAGAACAAATAGATGGACATGAAAACTTCAGATATGCAGAAGTTCCAAATGGTAAAGCATATTTTGATTTAGGATTTGTATGGCCAGAAAACATTAAAGCAGATGATATTGAAATGAATCTGAAAGGTGTAACAGGATTTGAATCAAATGTTAAGACAGATGATAAAGGACAATATAAATTTACAGGTGTACCAGCAGGTAACTTTGTAGTAAGCTTAAATTACTCAACACCAAATGAACAAAAATTAAAAGAAGTTTATGCTAAGACAAATGCTAAAGGTATTGCAAATGCAGTATCAGAAGCAGATATTGATGCAAATGATTTAGTACCAACAGTTAAAGATGGTAACAATGAAAGAAAAGTAAAATGGTATAATGGTGAAACATTCAAGACAACACAATTCTATGCAGATGGAAAACAAGAAGCAAACTTAAATACTACATGGCTTGCTAAAAACAAGGATGAAGATAAAGAAACACAAATATTATCATATGCAAGAGATGATGAAGGTAGAAGAATCGAAGTAACAAGAAACTTAGATACATTCAAAAATAGTGTTATCGATGCATTAAATGTATTTAAAGAAGCAGATAAGGGCAAGATTGATGTTGAAAAATTAAAACTTGCACATAAATATACAAGTATGAATGCAACAACACCAAAAATTAACTTCAGTATAGAATATTATGAAAAATTAGAAAAACAAAAAGCAGGTTCTGCAGTAATTCTAAATGAACTTAAGAATATATACTATGTTGAAGGAATCTATAAAGGAAAGAATGATACAAAACTAGAAAATGTTGATTATTCAGTTAAGAATATTAATATGGGTATTGTTCAAAGACCAGAAAGTAAAATAGTATTAAATAAAGAAATAAACAATGTTGTAATAACAACAGCAGATGGAACAGAAAAGATTAACTTAAAATACAATATTAAGAGTAAGATATCTAAAGCAGATAAAGGAAAACTATCAAATAATGTATATGGTGGAACAGAAGACTTATTTGCAAGACTTGAAGTAGAAAGAGAACTTGATAAAGAAAACTCTACAGGTGAAGATCTAGTATTATCATTAGATAGAACAAAACTAACAGATGGTAAAGAAGAAGATAAAGCTAAGAGAGAAAATGCAAAAGCAGGATTTAGATATATAAATATAGATGAAAGTGTAATGCAAGATGCAACAATCAAGATAAGATATGGAATATATGCATATAACTTAAGTCAATTAGATAGAACAATTAATGTTGATGACGAAAATGTTAAAAATACAAATATATATAGAGAAGAAGCATATAAGACAGGTATTGATGATGATGAAGAAAGAGAAGATGGATCAACAACTTTAGGTAGATTACAACATCAATCAAGATCAAAATATCAATACGGTAAATATGTAGGAAAAGAATACTATATAAATAAAGGTGAAACACCACTTACTCCAGAAGAAGAAGCTAAGATAAACATTAGAGCAATAATGGATATAGTAGATAATGGTGCAACAGTAAACATGGGAGATGAAGAAAACATGCAATGGGTTGCAGCAAATAAAGAAGACCTAGTAGGTTTAGTAAATGGAGTTAAGAATGAAGAAAAAGCTAAAGAAGCAGATTATGTTGATGAAAGTGGTATAAGATATATCGAAGAAGTATCTGATAAAGATAAGAAAGACGATAAATCTAAACAAGGAAATAGTAATACAAGATCAAATATATTATTATTAAAAGAATCAACAACAGATATGAATCCAATAAATCCATATGAAGATGTTACAAGAGAATATAAGAATGTAAATGGATACGCATTATCTCCAGAAACAGATAATTTCGTAAGAACATGGAAACTTAGAACAGATAGAACATCTTCAGGAAGTTCAACATCAAATGATTTAACATTCCAAAATATGGCAGAAGTAATAGCATACCATACAAGTAATGGACGTAGAACAGAATTTACACCAGGTGTGTTAATAACAGAAATGGATAAGAAGAATCAAACAGGTGATGGAACACTTCCAGGAAAAGGAGAAGCTAAAGAAGGAGAAGCTAACAAGGAAAATAACCTTGATAGAGCTTACATGGTTGCAGCAGAATCAACAGGAACAGCAGCAACAGAAATTGTAACATTATCACCACCAACAGGTTTAGGACAAGGAAGATTATTAGATATGCTAAGAAAAAATGCTCTTCTAGTATTATCAGTATTAGCTATACTTGTAACAGGAACAGTAATGGTTGTAATGTATAATAAGAGAAAGAAAAAAAGTTAAAAAGTCCATAAAGTAATTTCTTAAAAACTAAAACTTTCAAAAAAAAGACCTTAGAAATAGGGTCTTTTTTTGTATGGAAATTATATAATTAGGATAAATTATACATATGATTCAATAGAATCTTATTTAGTATATATTTTTTAATTTAATACTATTATATCAGATTCTATGGAATTTTCTTTTTAAGTGTAAATCTATCAATATAATATCTTTATAACAATTTGTTAAAAATAATGATAAATTTATAGTAAATTGATATGATATTTGTATAATAAATTTTTGATTCGAAATATAGAATAAATAAAAAGGTGAAAATATTATTTTAATTATAATATTTATAATTATATTTTATTCAATTATAATTTGAGCTATTTTTAATGAAAATAAAATTATTAAAAATTAAATTAAGAAAAAATAAAAATATTTTTAAATATAGCAAATAAATATGTGAAAATTTATCTAAAAGTTATCTAAAATTATTATTTTTATATATTATATTATAATTATAATTTTAATTAAATTTTTAAATAAAAATTATAAAATATAAAAAGATAGTACTAAAAATAGATAAATTTTAAAATTAAAGGAGTATTAAAATGAATAAAAATATTAAAAGATTTTCGATAATATTATTTATAGTAATTATAATGATTAGTTATTTTGCAAATATAATAAGTATTGCTGGAGAATCTAATTTAATAATCACACCAAATCCAGAAACAAATAATATACATTTAAAATGGACAGGACCTAAAGGTAGTTCATATAGGGTGTATCAAAAAAAGCCTGGAAGTGATCATTTTGAAACAATAGGACTTACTGATCTTAGTAAGGAAGCATTAGATGAAGAAGTTAAGGTTTTAAATGTATATCCACTAAATGATGATGTTATTCCAAGGGTAAATGTAAGGTATTTAGATGGAAGACAAGAGACAATATCAAAATCAGCTTTATTAAAGGTTTGGATGGAAGGGCGGTACAGTACAAGAGGGTAGTACGGTAACAAACTTTGAGGCATATGGTAAGAATCCAGCTAATCGGAAGGCAGATAATAAAAGTTACACATGTATCTAATATAGAGTTTGAAAATAATCCTAATATGATTTGGAATTATGATGTAATACTAAATGGTACATGGGATGCAATGCCAATAAATGAGTTTAATAATAACACAATAAATATACTGTCTAATTATATAGACAAAGGAAAAGGAATTTTAACAGGTCACGATACTATTACTGGAGTATCTGGTGATAGAGGTATATCAAAATTATCAAATAAATTTAATATTGTTAAAGGATATGGAAGTGATTTATCAATAGGATGGATATACCGGATCTAATAAAGTAAAAATAAACAAAAAAGGATTTTTAACACAGTTTCCATGGAATTTAGGTGATATGCGGTAAAGTTCTAAATATACCTTTGTCACATACTAATCATAATGGAGCAAGAGGTAATGTATGGTTGGAATATGTGGATGGAAATTATTCTGGACAATATGAGAATGTGATATTAAATGATGAAGAAGCGAAAAAGAAAATACCATCAGATATAAATATTAAATACTATCTAACAACATGGAATAATACAGCAATGATTCAAACAGGTCATAGCATGGGTAATTCAACAGAAGACGAAAGAAAAGTTTTAGCAAATACACTATTCTATTTAAAACAATTAACAAATAAAACGGAAATAATGGATAATTCAGCAAGAGATATAGCAGATCCCAATAGACCTAATAATGTTAGCTTGCTAATAAATGAATATGGGGAAAGTGTAATTAAATTTAATAGACCAGAAGATAATGGAAGTAGGTATGAATATTATGTAAAAGGATTAGATGGATCAAGAGAGTTCACAAGTGATGTGAAAAGTGCTGAGATAAAGACAGGTGTAAAAAAATATAGGTATTATATTACAAATAATGAAAATGAAAATCGAGATAGAGATGCTGAAGGATGGATAGAAGTAAATTCTATGCGGTGAAATAGAAAATATAGATATTGGAGATATAGACTATAAAGAAAGAAAGTTTGTAAATATATATTCAATAGATGGAGCAGGAAATAAGTCAGAGGTAAGTAAGGTAGAACTTATACCACAAAATCAGAATTTAGATATAACTAAAACAATACTAAATCCTAAAGAAGAATATAAGGTTCGGAGATGTAATAAGATACAGGGTAGATTTTAAGATAAGAGAAAATGATTATAATAGAGCAGAAGCAAATCCAGTAATAATTAAAGACTTATTTCCGGCAGAGTATTTAGAATATGCAGATAATTATATTAGTTCAGATACATCACCAAGTTATGTTAATTCTATGAATCCGGGAGAAATCATAAAGATACGTAAATTAGAATATGGTAAGCCTCGGATATATGGAATATGGATTAAAAGTAAAACAAAATGCTAATGGTAAAAATATAATCAATAATGCAAGTATAAAATATTATGATGAAAATATAATAACTACTAATTCAAAAACTGTAGGGATACCACAGGAAAATAGTACTAGTAAAACAATAAGGGTAAAAAGTCCTAATCTTGATATACAAAAAAGTGTAGATAAAATAGAGTATAAAGTTCGGAGATACTATTACATATAAGGTGAAGATCAAGAGTATACAACCACGGAACAGTAATAAATAATGTGAGTATAAAAGAGATAATACCAAAGGGATTAGACTTAAAAGATGGAGAGTCTAAGATAAGTATAAATGGACAAGAGATAACAAACACACTTGTTAAGAAAGAAGAAAGTGATGGAAGTAAGAATATTACTGCAGGACTTACAAATATAAGTCGGAAATGATGAAATAATACTTACATATAAGTATATTGTAAAAGATGACTTTGATAATATAAGTCCAGAGTTAATAACAAAAATTACAGGTGAAGGTATTGATGAGAGAGAAGTTCCAATAGAGATATACATAAATAGCCCTAAATTAAAAATTACAAAAACATTTGAGAGTAATTATGTAAAAGAAGAAGAAAGGCTTAAATATAATATAGCTATAACAAATGAAAAAGAAAATAGTATAGCAAAAAAAGTGACTTTAATAGAAAAAATAACAAATGGATATATAGATAAGGATAGTATAATAGTAAAAGGTGATAATGAAAAAATAATTCCGAAAGAAAATTATGATATAGTAGAAGAAAATGGTAAGTTAATCCTTAAGTTTAAAGAAGATATATATATAATAGGAAGAAATAGTAATAAAAAAGAGATACTAAAAAAGAATAATATATCAGATAAAAACAATAAGATATATGATAGAATAAATATTACATATGATACTATAAAAGAAAAAGGAAAAGATAGTATAAGTACAAGTATTGTGAATCGGAAATGATAATAAAATAGATGAAGATCGGAAATGATACTAGTGGTATAGCAAATAAAATAACATTAAATATACTTAATAAAGAAGGATATGCTATAGAGGAAGAAGAGTTCAAAAAGAAAACAACATTAGATATAGCTAAATATTCTTTAAAAGAAAATATAAAAGAAGGAGATACTAACACATATACTTTAAATATACAAAATGTAGGAGAAAATACAGCTAGAATAGTAAGAGTAGAAGAAAAAATAGAATCAAATGCAAATATAATAAAAGATAGTCTTAGAATAATAGATTCTAATGGTCAAGATGTAACAAATAATAAGAATATAGTTTTAGAAAAAGAAATAACAGATGATAATAAAATAACAGCTGTAATAAACAAGATGTTTAGATATGAAAAATATGAGATTACTTATGATGCATTACATAATGAAGCAGAAACAGAACAAAAGATGAAAACAATATCTAAGGCAAGAGGGTTAAATACAGAAGAAAAAGTAAAAGAAAGTATTATTAATGTAAGACGGAAGAACCAAAAATGCAGGGATAGAAATAACAAAAGTAGCCGAAAAAAAGATATTAAAAGCAGGAGATAAAAATAGGTATACCATAACTATTAAGAATGTAGGAAATCAAGATGCATTAGATGTCGAAGTAGAAGATATATTAATAGGAACGGTTAAATATATTAAAGACACTTTAGAAATAACAAGCAATAACAGTCAAAATAACACATTAGATAATATAAGAGGTATTAAAAAAACTGTAGAATGGAGAGATTATGATATAGCTAATAAGAAAAGTAGATTCAATTTATGTATACCGGTTATAAAAAAAGAAGAGATATATACAATTACATATTTAGTAGAACAAATAGATACTGAAAAAGATAGTATTACTACAAATAATGTAAAAGCAAAAGGAGTTAATACTAGAAGAGCAGAACCTAAAGATAAAATAGAAGTAGAAGTAAAAGGTGTTGTAAAAGAAGCAGATTCAAATAAGAATAAGAATAATGATGGCAAAAATAAAAATAACACTAATGAAGAAAATAATGGAAATGGAAAGAATAATGGCAAAGACAATAAGGAAGAAAAAGATTTAGATAAAAATAAAGAAAAAGATAAGGATAAAGATAATAATAATCAGAAGAATAAGAATACGAATGAAAATGAAAATAATGGTAATGGAAGAAATAATGGAGAAGATGCTCTGAATGGTAAAAATAATGGAAGAGATAAAGGAAGAATAGGTGATACAGATTTAGATAGAGAAAAAAACAAGTATAAGAATAATCAAAAAGAATATGATAAAGATATAGATAGAGAAAAAAATATTAGAAATAAAAGAAATAATATATCAGATGACGAAAGCGGAAAAAATAATAACAAAGAGAGAAAAGAAAATGAAATATTGTCAAAAATATTACCTAAAGCAGGAAAAAAAGAAATAAATATAGCAATATATATAACAATATTAGTTATAATAATACTTTTAAGTAGCTATATAAATAATAAAATAAGAAGAACAAATAAAAAATAAATAAATGATCAGTAACTAGTTATAATAAAATCGAATTATGTAAAAGTATAATAATTAATATTACTATTTAAAGTATCAATAAATTTAGTCAATGTAAAATTTTGTAATATTTGTTACAAAAATGAAAAAAAGAGAATTTAAAGTTTTTTGACTACCTAGATAACTAAAAACAAAAATTATTATCTATTTACTTTATAATTAGATAATTAAACATACATTTTTAATTAAATGTATGTTTTTTTTATTTAAAAAATCGTAAAGTCTTAGAATACATAGGAAATTTTGAACATTGTTTAAAATAAATTAATAAAAAAATATAATGACTTTTTAAATTAATATAATTAAATATTTGGTGTAGAAATAATTTGAAAAAAATAATTCAAATAAAATGGTAGTTTTTATAGATTATAAGGAATAATTATATTTTAGGTAGGATTTGGTTATATTTCCGTAAGAAGTTTATGCTTAAAATAGGGGATAAAGCTACTAAATGCAAGAAAAATACCACATAAAGATTATTGAAGATCAAAATATGTTATGGCAATATATAGAGTATGTAGATATATATGAAAGAAATATAATAAGTGCAAGAGGAGGACTTAAAGTGAAAAGAAGAAAGTTTTTAAGAAAGACA
>ERZ773267.1005-NODE-1005-length-16751-cov-12.533661_pt1 | contig 16751 bp, 29 predicted proteins | sample MGYA00511959_ERZ773267 | MGnify/ENA primary metagenome ERZ773267 (study PRJEB29015, sample SAMEA2738165) | human oral metagenome | biome: human oral; feature: human-associated habitat; material: saliva | place: China | collected 2240 ... | reverse complement strand
GGTGTTAGTTGCATATATTGATGCAGCAATCAAGTTTGTATTTGGAGTATATTTATTATTTTTTTCAAAACCATAAAAACATAGATAACTTTCAGTTTGTCTAGGTATTACCTTTTAACGATAACCTTATGCTATAGTTAAATGGTTTAGTGGTTATAGACCCAGATATAGACAGGTTCACTTGATATACTTAGTGTTCACTTGTTTCATGTAGAGTGTGTTACTATGATATCAAAAATATAGTTATTGCATATATATAGGGGGGAAGATATGATAAGATATATATTAGTCAGAGCGGCAAAGAAAGATATTCCAAGACTTATCAAATACAAAAAAGATATTATACATATGTATAATAAGGATTTATCAGAAGATGAAAAAAATAAGATAAATGAATATGTAACTAATAGTGTAAGTGAAATGTTTAAAGATTATTATAATATTGTATTTGATGATAAGATTATAGGTAGTATATTGCTAAAAGATATACAAGAAGGAAAATTAATAGATGAGATATACATAGAAAAAGAATTTAGAAATAATGGTATAGGTACAGATATTATAATGAAAGCAGTTAAAAAAAGTAACAACAAGAATATATATTTGTGGGTATATAAGGAAAATATAAAAGCAGTATCATTGTATAAAAGGTTAGGATTTAAGATAATTGATGAGACAGAATCTAGATATTATATGGAATATAATGTGAAAAGATAGAAATAGAACGAAAATAATAAAAAAGAAGAACAAAAAATTAAAATAGATATACTAAAACAAATAAGTAAACATAATCCTATTCCGGGAAAGTTGTCATATGACAGTTTTTCCGGAATAGGAATTGAAAAAAAAGAGAAAATTGAGTAAAATGGTATTATAGTAAGTGGAGGATATCATGGAAATAGAAAGAAATTACTATTTGAATAAATTAATAGCAAAAAAGGAAAATAAGCTTATAAAAATAATAACAGGTATTAGAAGATGTGGTAAATCATACTTATTAGAATATATTTTTAAAAATTATTTGATAAATAGTGGTGTTAAAGAAGATCATATTATTAAATTAGCACTTGATTCAATTGAAAACGCAGAATACTTAGAAGGTATAAAATTATATGAGCATATAATGGAAAAAGTAAAAGATAATGATACATATTATGTTATTTTAGATGAAATACAAAATGTTAAGAATTTTGAAAGCGTACTAAATAGTTTTTTAAGAAAACCTAACATAGATGTATATGTAACAGGAAGTAATTCTAAATTCTTATCATCAGACATTATTACAGAATTTAGAGGGCGTGGAGATGAGGTAAAAGTATATCCATTAAGCTTTGCGGAATTTATGTCAGTGTATGAAGATGGAAATGAGACAAAAGCTTTAGATGAATATATAAGTTTTGGTGGACTTCCATTAGTTGCATCACTAAAAACAGTAGAAGAAAAAATGGAATATTTAAATTTTCAAAAAAATAATGTGTATATAAATGATGTAATTGAAAGAAATAATATAAGAAATGATGAAGAATTAAAAACTTTAATAGAGATTATATCATCAAACATAGGTTCTCTTACAAATCCAACAAAATTATATAATACATTTGTAAGTAAGGGAAATAAGAATATAACTGATAAAACTATAGCCCTATACCTTAAAAATCTAGAAGAAGCATTTTTAATTGAAAAGTCTAAAAGATTTGATATAAAAGGCAAAAAGTATATAGAAACACCATCAAAATACTATTTTACAGATATGGGTATTAGGAATAGTTTGATAAATTATAGGCAAATAGAAAAAACTCATATTATGGAAAATATAATATATACTGAACTTAGAAGAAGGGGATTTAATGTTGATGTAGGTGTAGTTGAAAAAAGAGATACTGGAAAAGATGGTAAAAGAGAGTATATGCAACTAGAAATAGATTTTATAGTAAACAAGGGGAACGAAAGATATTACATACAATCTGCATATAGCATAGAAGATAATTCTAAGAGAGTACAAGAAACAAAGTCACTGTTAAATGTTGAAGATAGTTTTAAGAAAATAGTTATAGTGTATGATCATTTTATTAAATGGAAAGATGAAGATGGAATAATATATATAAGTATTTATGATTTTTTATTAAATGAAAGAAGTTTAGAAGAGGCATAAATATACATAGAACTTAGACTTATTCCGAAAAAATTGTCATATGACAGTTTTTCCGGAATAGGAATTTTAAAAGTTTTAGATATATATAAATATATAAAAGATTAATAGGAATTAAGATAAAGGATTACAATTTAGATAAAGGATAAAAGAAAAGGGAGTAGTTATTACTACTCCCATATTACATGTTGTGCTTCAATACTATATTTGTAAGGTTTCATGTCTGATGTGAAATTAGCTTCTATACGATAAGATGGCCAAAGCATATATCTTACAGTTTGAATTCTAAGTAAGAATGAGTTTGGATTTTTTGATTCTTTGTAGTTTGCAGGTTTTAGATTGAAAACATCTTTTAGAGGTTTTGTCTTAAAGTCAGATATTGTAAGTGATGATAGTTGTATATTATTAAATTTGATTTTTGAAAATTGTTCACTATTTGGAGTTATATTGTAAAAGGTTATAATACAGTCTTTAAGTTTATCTGAATTATGTATAGGATTAATATGCATAAATCCATAAGACTTATCATTACGCATTAGTTCTACAACTTTACCATAATAGAAATAATCTTCATCTTTCTTTATTATAATATCATCTGGATTTTTGTCCTTAAAGTTAAATCCTTGATCAAGTAGATAAGATGCTTTTGTTTTCCCTATAACTATATTTGTATTTTCTATTTGTATGTTAATAGGTTTTTCTGGAAGACCTACTAAAGATACAGAAAGTGTAAGGAAAAAAGCAAAATAGAAAAAGCCAGCAATTACTGCTTGTGTGGGTGAATATATCCTAAAAGTTTCATCAGATTTCCTAAAAAACATTATTATTGAAGTAAGTATGCCATGTAGGATCATACTTACAATAACAACCATAAACTGTGATTGGATATCATTATACACTGCCTGTAATAGGTTAGTTGATTTAATATATTCAGTTATTACAAATACTATATTTGAAAGTATAAATATGAGAATAAATGAGTTTGCTTGTTTAAATGCACTATAATTTGTAATATCATCATATTTAGTAGTAGTTCTTCTTTTAAAACTTTGACCAAACATATATATCCAATTTGGAACTTCTTTTTTAGATTTTACAGCTAATGCAAATTGTATATATATAATTACTAAAAGTATAAAAGATATTGGTACAGTAAGACAAAATAATAATGCGGGTATAAAAAAGTTCATGAAATCCTCTTTCTTAAATTGATTTATACATCAAAGTATATGATAATATATGAAAATATTATATCATTACAAATACTTGAAGGCAAAGTAAAAAGGATAAAATGTTAAATTTGCAGGACTTAGAAGAATGCTTGCAGGTAATATAACAACATTAGAAATAGCTTTAATATATTTTGCATTAATGCTTGCACTTGGCATATATGCTATTATAACAGTGATTATAATATTGAAGAATAAAAGATTTCCTTTTGATAAGATGCTTGATGTAAGGTATAAGAGTGATATACAATTTTAAAATAATAAAATAGAGGATTAAAAGATATGATAACTATAAGAATAAATATTTAATTATGCCTTAGCTATTTAATCTTAAGGCTTTTTAATTGTATTATATATATGTTAGAATATAATATATATGTATAGGAATAATGGAAGGGAGAAAAATATATATGTATTATTCAGAAATGGTTAAAAAAGCAGTAAATATAATGTTTGAAGCACATAAGGAAGACTTTGATAGGGGAGGATATCCATATGTGTTTCATCCATTTTATCTTGCAACAAAAGTAGAAGGAGAAAATGAAACATGTGTTGCACTTCTTCATGATGTTATAGAAGATCATGGAGATAAGTATAGTTTTGAATATTTAGAAAATGAAGGTTTTAATAATGAAATTATTGAAGCATTAAGATTACTTACACATAATAAAGAGGTTCCATATATGGAATATATATCTAAAATATCTAAAAATAATATTGCAAAAGCAGTTAAGATAGAAGATTTAAAACATAATTTAGATATTAGAAGAACATCTGGAGAAAAGGCAAAAAAATATGATATATATGTTAAAGCTTTAGAGTTTTTGGGAAAAGGTGAGTAAAAAAGCTGTTGGGTATGATGTTTAAAATATCAATTTTAGGGAGTAACATATGGAAGAAAAAGCACTTGTATTAGGAATAGAGATAAAAGAAGATTCAAAATATAGTATATATTCATGTATGGAAGATGCAAAAAAGCTTGAAGATGAGAAAAAAGAACGTATAAAAGAGACAATGGATAGTATAAAAAGTGTAAAACATGAATGTGATAAGTTAGATTATGCTTTAGCAGTAGGTGTAGGAATATTATGTGGAATGGTAGATATATTTCTTGTTGGGGCTCCTAAAGATACTGTTTTAGGTAAAATGACTGATAAATGGTTTGATAATAGGGTGGTTGATTTTGCTAAGCTAAATGGTTGGAAAGGAAAAAAAGGAGACACTGCATCTGCAGTAAGGTTTTTAGAGAAAAAGTTTAAAGTGCCATATGATCAAACAGGCTTAGGTGATGCAGGAAAAGAAGTATTTGATTTAACGCCATCAAATCACCATTTTAAGTCATTAGGACATAATCCAACAATTTTAGGAATGTTTTTTTCTGTGTTAGACCAATTTAATAATACATCACATTTTGTTACAGAAGGAGAGATGATAGAACTTATTAGTACTGATACTGGTTTTGAGCTTAGGGGAAATGATTTTGGGTCTAAGATTTTCTGTGGTATTACAAACTGGTTTCGGACATCTTTTATCAGATATTTCAGGATCATCACGGAAGTATAGGAAGAGGTACAGGTATACCATCACCTATATGGGCATGGACAAATGATGTAATAGCTATAAAAAGAGAAAAAGGAATACCTTTAAGTAAGTTTGATAAAGAATTTAATAAGTTAGCATTAGAAATGTATAAAAGGGGGTATGATGTAAGATTTCAGATAACACAAGTAATACCTGTTGTTATAACAGAGGTAATAACTCGACTAATGTATTCTGTAAGAAGACTTATATCATATTATGAAAATGTAGAAAAAGAGAATAGAAGCTTTAAGAAATTATGGGAATATTGTGAACCTTTTAAAAATGCTACAGTAAAACATATGCTTACAATAGCACATGGCACATTTTGCATGATGGATATAGGGGATGCGACTATTAGAGCGATTATAGAAGGAAAGGGAACATTTAATGTAGTAGAATTTGCTCTTAGGTTGAATATAATAGGGGTTGGTAGATTCTCGGTATCAGTATTAGGAGAAGTATCAAGAAAAATAGCATATGAGAAGAAGAAAAACGAACTTAAAAATATGTTAAGAGAAGAAAAAGTTATTAAAAACTATATAGAAGGTTTAGAAATATTATATGAACTATATGATGATAAGGAATTATTAACATTTGTAGAAGATTTAAAAGGGAATAAGACATATATTAATGGGTTTGAAAAGACTGTTAAATTGGCAGAAAAAAGAAAAGTACCAGAAGAAAAAATAATAAGAAGTAAGGATGATATAGATAAGTATTTTGGAAAAGCAAAAGGAGAAAAAAAAGAAAATTAGAATGTGATAGTATTATACGAAATATAGTTAAGTTCATGCCATGGCAAATAGGTCATATGGCAACAATACATGGAATATATACAGAATTTGATACTCTAAGTATAGTATTACAAATTATATCACTTACATTATTAGTAACAATGTTTTTAATGGGAATTTTAAGAAAAGATAAGAGGCATTTAGGAGATATTGTTGCAGGAACACAAGTACAACTTTAGGAGGTTATAGAAATATAGATGAATAGTAAAATTATACGAATAGGTGGAATATTGTATATAATAAATGCAAGTATATACCTATTGTTTGAGTTTTTAACTGCATATGCAACCCGGTGCAGATTTAAAGTATATATATACATATCATTATATAAGTGCACTTCGGACTGTATAATGGATTTTACAAAGTTCCTGTAAATAGGCTTGCAATATTAATGAATCTAGCATTTGTACTTTCAGGTATCCGGATTTATACTTAATTATTATTTGACTATATTTCAGGATATAAAAAGGAAAAGTAAGAAAACAGCATATATATTATTTTTCTTTGTAATATTACTTCGGAACAGGATGTATATTAGTAGGTACAAATCAAGGAACTACACCAGATGCTATGGACCTTCATGGAATAGGTTCAAGATTAATATTTTTAAGCCGGTAGTTTAACAGTACTTTTAACAGGACTATTTTTAGATGATGATAATGATGAAAATAGAATAAGAATATATAGGTTTTTAAGTATAGTATTTTCATGTATAGGTTTTATATTTTCATACCTTTTTATAATATCAATAGCATTAGGACATTTAAAATTAACACCAATATATGAAAGAATACTTGTATATTCCCTTATAATATGGGAATATATTACAGGAATATATTATATTATGAAAAAACAAAAATAAGTGTAATGGAGGTAAAAGATGGCATTTGATTTTAAGAAAGAATATAAGAGGATATATATGCCTAAAAAGGCGCCAGAAATAATTAATATACCTAAAATGAAATATATTGCAGTAAGAGGAAAAGGAAATCCAAATGATGAAGATCGGTGAATACAAAAAAGCAATAGAACTATTATATGGTATAGCATATACAATAAAAATGAGTAAAAAAACTGATTATAATATAGAAGGGTATTTTGATTTTGTAGTACCACCACTCGAAGGCTTTTGGTGGCAAGAAGGAATAAAAGGTGTAGATTATAATAATAAGGAAAAGTTTTCTTGGATTTCTATTATAAGAATGCCTGATTTTGTTAAAGAAGAAGATTTAAATTGGGCAAAGCAAATTGCAGAAAAGAAGAAAAAGAAAGATTTTTCAAGAGTTGAATTATTAGAATATGATGAAGGATTATGTGTTCAGTGTATGCATATAGGCTCATATAATGATGAACCTGAAACAGTAGAAAACATGCATGAATATATTGAAAAAGAAGGATATATTGTAGATATTACAGACACAAGATATCATCATGAAATATATTTAAGTGATGTTAGAAAAGTATCTGAAGATAAATTAAAAACAGTTATAAGACACCCTATTAAAAAGAAAGAAGGGATATAATATATAAAATTGAAGAAGAAAAGAGGAAATAAATATGAAACAAAAATATGATTTAATAGTAATAGGATTTGGAAAAGCAGGAAAAACACTTGCAGCAAAATTATCAAAAATGGGGAAAAGTGTAGTATTAATAGAGAAAGATGAAAATATGTATGGAGGTACATGTATAAATGTACGGGTGTATTCCATCAAAAAGACTTGTAACAGATTCTATAACTGCACCAAAAGGTGATTTTAAGGTAAAGGAAGAATATTATAATAATGTTATAGAAGAAAAGAAAAAGCTTACAGGAGCACTTAGAAAAGCAAATTATGATAAGCTTATAGAAGCAGGAGTAGAAATTATACTTCGGAGAAGCATCTTTTGTTGATAAAAACCATATTAAGGTAATAGGAAAAGAAGAAATGATTCTTGAAGGAGAAAATATTGTTATAAACACTGGGGGAAGACCAGTTATACCAAATATTAAAGGAATAGAAAATAATAAGAATGTTTTTCTTTCAGAAGATATAATGAATTTAGAAAAATTACCTAAAACATTAACAATAATAGGTGGAGGATATATTGGACTTGAGTTTGCAACAATATATTCTAGTTTTGGAAGTGATGTTACAATTATCCAAAATGAAGAAAAGTTTTTACCAAGAGAAGATGAAGATATAGTAAATGCTATTAGAAAAACATTAGAAGAAAAAGGAACAAAGATTATAACAGGGGCAAAAATAACAGAAATTGAAAATTCTACTGTTATATATAGTATAGGAGAAGAAGAAAGTAAATTAGAGTCTGATATAATACTTCTTGCAACAGGAAGAAGACCAAATACAGATAATTTATGTGCTCAAAATGCGGGAATTGTTTTAAATGAAAGAGGTGGTATTAAAACAGATGACCATTTAAGAACAGATGCAGAAAATATATGGGCAGCAGGTGATGTTTGTGGAAAATTACAATTTACATATATATCATTAGATGATAGTAGAATTATATTAGATGATATGAATGGAAATAGGGTTCGCACAATAAACAATAGAGGAGCATTTTCATATAGTGTGTTTATACAACCAACATTTTCACGTGTAGGAATGAATGAAAAAGAAGCTATGATGAATAATATAGAATATCGTGTAGTAAAACTTCCTGTAATGGCAATTCCAAAAGCAAAAGTTATTAGAAAAACAGAAGGAATGTTAAAAGCATTAATTAAAGAAGATGGAACAATTTTAGGAGCAGAACTTTTCTGTGAAGAATCACATGAAATGATAAACTTTATGAAACTTGCAATAGATAATGGGATAAAAGCAGATACTATAAAAAACTTTATATTCACACATCCAACAATGTCAGAAAGCTTAAATGACTTGTTTTCAATGTAATATATATCTATTGTAATAATTATTGAAAAAAATTTAAGTGTATAATATATTATTGTAATATAATTAATAAGTAATATAAAAGTTAGAAGGAAAAAGAAAAGATGAATGAAGATAGTACGAATAATTTAGAAAATAGGGTTACAACAGAAACACTATTTACAGATATAACAGAAGAAAAAATAAAGAAATCAAAAGAATATATTCAAATTGAAGAAAGTTATGTAGAAGGAGATAGAATATATATTAGTGTTAAAACAGGAAAAAGAGTAGTATATATTGATGGAATTCAGCCAATAATGTTAGAACAAGGAATTGGACTTGTAAAAGGATATTTAGATATAATGCAAGATAGTTATGGATTTCTTAGAGATAAAACACTTAGAAATACAAAAAATGATGTATATGTATCACAGACAATGATAAAAATGTTTGGACTTTCTATAGGAGATTCAGTTTTAGGTGTAACAAGAGAAGCAGAAGAACGGAAAATATCCAGCACTTATTTATGTTGTACATATAAATGGAAAAACAGTATCAAAAGCATTTAGATCAAAGAAATTTGAATCATTAACACCAATATATCCTTTAGAAAAATTAGAAATAGATAAAGCAAATACATTATCAAATAGGATTATTTCATTAATTTCACCAATAGGTAAAGGGCAAAGAGCATTAATTGTTTCACCACCAAAGGCAGGTAAAACAACAATGCTTAAAGAAATAGCTATAAGTATAAAGGAAAATTGTAAAAGTGCAGAACTTATGGTACTTTTGATAGATGAAAGACCAGAAGAGGTTACAGATATTGAAGATACAATAGGAGGATATGTAATTTCATCTACATTTGAACAAAAACCAGAAGATCATATACATATGGCAGAATTTGCACTTGAAATAGCAAAAAGAAAAGTAGAAAATGGAAAAGATGTAGTGGTATTGTTAGATAGTATAACAAGACTTGCAAGAGCATATAATCTAACAGTTCCATCATCAGGTAAATTATTATCAGGTGGATTTGATCCTAATGCACTATATAGACCTAAAAAGTTTTTTGGAGCAGCAAGAAATACAAAAGAATCAGGATCTCTTACAATAATTGCAACAGCACTTGTAGATACAGGAAGTAGATTAGATGATGTTGTATATGAAGAGTTTAAAGGAACAGGAAATATGGAACTTCATTTAGATAGAAATATTGCAGAAATGAGAATATATCCAGCTATAAATGTTAAGAAATCAAGTACAAGAAAAGATGAATTACTATATACTAAGAAAGAAAAGGAAAATGTTGATAAATTAAGAAAACAATTATCTGAGCTTACAGATGTTGAAGCAACAAAAACAATTATATCATTATTAAAAAAGACAAAAACAAATGATGAGTTAATAGAAAAATTATAAAGATAGGTTAAATAAGGAAAATATATGGAAGAAGTAAGAATAAGCAAAGATGAAAAATTATATAAATATATGAAATATTTTCCAACTAAATATATAGAAAGTATATTACATATAGATCCTAAAGAACTTAAGATAAATGGTATAGAAGGTATAATATTAGATTTAGATAATACTATTATAGATAAATCAGGAGAAGAGATTCCAGATTTTGAAAAATGGAAAAATAGTATTATAGAAAATGGAATAAAAATAATATTAGTTACAAATAATTTTTTGAAGAAAAGAATTGAAAAAATAACTAAAAAGTATAATTTGGAATATGTGTCATTTGCAAGAAAGCCTAACACTAAAGGACTTATAAAAGCACAAAAACTTATGGGAATTGAAAATCCTATAAAAGTCGCAGTTATAGGAGACCAAGTTTTTACAGATGTAAGAGGTGGAAATAAGGCAGGGATGAAGACAATACTTGTAAAACCATTAAGTGAAAAAAAGGATTATATGGTAACAAAAATACTTAGAAATAATGAAAAGAAAATTTTAAAAAAATATGAAGAATATATTAAGGAAAAAGGAGAAACATGGAAGGAAAAACTATAGAAATTGTATTATATATAGTAACAGTACTTTTTGCAATATGTAGTGGTATATATATAACTATAGGTAAAGAAAGATATAGAGATGAAAAGCCAGTATTTTGCAAAGAAGGATTAGACATTTTAAAAAGTAATATATTTTCAGCAAGTATATATATTATAATCTCACTTATAATGCTTGTAGGAATTGTATTTCTAGACAGGAAAGATGGGTATGTACTTACATATCAGGAAATTGTTACAATATTTCAGAAATTTACACTAGTACCATTATTAGTAATAACATTTTTAGTAGATATAAAAGATAGGGTAATACCAAATAGAATAACAATGCTTCTTTTTCAGTCAGGAATATTTTTTACAATGCTTCATTGTATAGATCTTGCAAACCCTATAACAAACTTAATATATTTAAAAGAATCTATTATAGGTCTTTTTACAGCAATAGGAATTTTTGGACTTATGGCAATACTTCGGAGGAATAATTGCAGGTAAAGAGGCAATGGGAATGGGTGATATAAAATTTATGGCACCTATTCGGACTATTTTTTGGATTTAAGAAAATACTAGATATAACACTTTTAGCATTTTTAATATCTGCTATAGTAGCAATAGGTATAATAATATATAGGAAAAAGAAAAAAATAGATGATGAATATATACCATTTGGACCATTTTTAGTTATTGGTATTGTATTAATGCTATTTTTAAATTCTGGGACAATTATAGAAATGTTTATGACATTTTGTAATATGATCTCACAAAATATTTTAATGCTTTTAGGAAGGTAGTACCTTATGAAAAATAGGATTGATATTTTAAGAAAAAGATTAGAACTTAGTAATATAACAAGTATGATTATAACAAATGAAAAAAATATATATTATCTTACAGGAATAGATGTTAAAGGAATACTTTTAATAACATTAAGAGGTAATATATTTTTGACATTTGAAAGATATGTATCACATGTTCAAAATATTCTTACAGTAGATACAAGAGTTGTTGTACTTTCTATAGAAAAATGTAGAAATTTTAAAGAATTTTTAGAAGAAGAAAGAAAACATCGGTAAAGCAGTAGGAATAGAAGAAAATAATATAACTATAAAAGAATATGAACAATATGTAAATGTTTTTGATGTTAAACTTGTAAAAACAAATGATATTATAGAAAATTTGAGAAGTGTTAAAGATGAAGAAGAAATATCAGAAATATCAAATGTTGCTAAAAAATTAGATAAATGTTTAGAAAATATTGAAAAAGAATTTACTGTTCGGAATAAAAGAAAAATCACTAGAAAAAAAGATAATAGAAAGACTTAGAAATGAATATTTAGATATTGTAGATATACGTGTTTCTTTTGGAGAAAATACATCAAAAGCATATTTAAAATCAACAGAAAATAGACTTGCTAATATAGATGTAATAATAATAGATATAACTGCTAAAGAATATGGTAAAGAATATATGGCAACAATTGCAAGAAATTTTTTTGTAGGTGATATTGAAAGTAAATTTCCTACTATTTTAGAAGAATATACAAAACTATATTATTTAGAAGATAAAATGATACTTCGGACTTAAAAATCGAGAAGAAATATCAGAAATATCTAAATATGGATTTAAAGAACTTAAAAATATAAATTGGAATATATCATATTATTTAGGAACAGGTATAGGACTAGAACAAGAAGAAATTCCAACATTAGAACCTAGTAATTTTAATAAGTTTAAAGAAAATATGATTATATCACTACATCCACAAACATATTCAGATAAAGGCTTCCGGCCTTATAATCAAAGATACTATATGTATTACAGAATCTAATTATATACTTCTTACAAATTATTCTAGAAATGAAGATAAACTTTTAGAAAGAAAGATAGATTTATGATATAATACTATAGAATGAAAAAAGAAAGAGAGTAAATATGTATAAAAAATATAGTACTGTATATGCAGGAAAAGAATTAGAATTAGAATTTGGAAAATATGCGAAACAAGCAAATATGTCTGTAATGGTAAGATATGATGGAACAACAATACTTCGGAACTATTACAGCATCAAAAGAACCTAAAGAAGGAATAGACTTTTTCCCACTTTCTATAGACTACCAAGAAAGACTATATTCTGTAGGTAAAATACCTGGAGGATATTTAAAAAGAGAAGGAAAGCCAACAGATAAGTCAGTGCTAATAGGAAGGGCAATAGATAGACCAATACGTCCATTTTTCCCAAAAGAAATGAGAAATGATGTTGTTATATCACTTTTAGTATTATCTGTAAATCCTAATAATACTCCAGATGCTGTTCGGAATGATAGCGGCAATTGCAGCAAGCATGATGTCAGATATACCATTTAACCGGACCTGTTGCAGGTGTTAATGTACGGATATATTAATGGAAAATATATATTAAATCCAAATATTAAAGAAAGAGAAGAATCAAAACTATACTTAACTTTAGCAGGAACAAGAGAAAAAATAGTTATGATAGAAGCAGAAGCATCTGAACTTACAAACAAAGAAATGCTTGATGCAATTAAATTTGGACATAAAGAAATTATAACTATGTGTGATTTTTTAGAAAATATTAGAAAAGAAATTGGTAAAGAAAAATTTGCTATTAATTTAGATATTTTTGAAAAGAATAAGCAAATGGAAAAATATATACAGGAAAATCATTATGAAGATATAATAGAAATATTAAAAAATCATGGGGAAAACAAAGAAGAACTTCAAGACAATCTAACTATTTTAAGAGATAAAGTACTAGATATTATAAGAAATAAGGAAGATGAAGAATTACTTGAAATGTTTAGCTTTTCAGAAATAGGAGAATATGTTTTAAATAAAGATAAGTTTAAAGGAATTATAGCGGAAGCAATAACTGCAGGAGAAAAGAAAGCAGTTAGAGACCTAATTATAAACCATGGGATAAGAGTTGATAAAAGAGGATTAGATGAAGTAAGAAAATTATCTGCAGAAGTAGGACTGCTAGAGAGAGTACACGGCTCAGGATTATTTAATAGAGGAGAAACACAAGTACTTTCAATTGCAACACTTCGGAAAAATAAGTGAAGAACAAAAATTAGATGGACTTGATGAAGAAGAATCAAAAAGATATATGCACCACTATAATTTCCCAGGATTTAGTGTTGGTGAAGCAAAACCATCAAGAGGAGCACGGAAGAAGAGAAATAGGACATGGAGCTTTAGCAGAAAAAGCAATAATACCAGTTCTTCCAAGTAAAGAAGATTTTCCATATGCAATTCGTGTTGTATCAGAAGTACTAGGTTCAAATGGTTCAACATCACAAGCAAGTGTATGTGGTAGTAGTTTAGCACTTATGGATGCAGGTGTACCAATTAAGAAACCAGTTGCAGGTATATCTACAGGACTTTTTACAAATGAAGATGGTAAAAGTACAATGGTAACAGATATACAAGGATTAGAAGATTTCTTTCGGAGAAATGGACTTTAAGGTTGCAGGAACTAAAGACCGGAATTACAGCAATACAAGTAGATATTAAAAATGATGGATTAAGCTATGATATAATAGAAGAAGCTTTTGAAAGAACATTAAAAGCAAGAATAATGATTATAGATGATATTATGAATAAGGTAATAGCTACTCCAAGAAAACATGTATCAGAATATGCACCTAAGATAGAAAAAGTACAAATATCTGTAGATAAGATAAGAGACTTAATAGGAACAGGTGGTAAGAATATTAATAAGATTATAGAAGAAACAGGAGTTGAAATAGACATACAAGAAACAGGACTTGTTTTAGTATATGGTCAAGAACAAGAAAATATGGATAAAGCTATAGCTATGATAAAAATGTTAACAAAAGAATTTAAAGTAGGAGAAATAGTAGAAGGTGTAGTTACAAATATATCTAAGTTTGGAGCATTTGTAGATTTAGGAGTAAGAGAAGGGCTTGTTCATATATCTAAAATAGTAAACAGAAGAATTAATACTGTAGAGGAAGTATTAAAAGTTGGAGACTATGTTAAAGCTAAGATAATAGAAATAGATGATCAAGGTAAGATAGCTTTAGATATGAGAAATATAGAAGAATAATAACAAGAAAATAAAAAAAGAAAAAAGATAAATTACAAAATACAAAGAGATATACTTTAAATTAATATGTAATAAAAAGAATTTAAGGAGTATCTCTTTTTTAGAAGTAAGAGATATGATAGGAGGATTAAATGAAACAAAATATTGGAAATAACAAGGAAAAGACATTAAATACAAAAACATTGTTAAAAATGAGAATAGAGTTAGAAAATATATATGAAAGTAAAGAAAAAAAGTTGACATAAAGATTAAAGAGTGGTATTATAAATATGTGAATTATTAAATTAAATTTTATAATAAAAATTTTAGGGGGAAAAATGATTAGAAAATATTTGTTTGTAATTAAAAAAGAAAGAAATGACGGGGATTATGATCTAGTTTATCTAGATTATAGATTTGAGAAAATAAATAAATTATTTAAAAAAGCTGAAAAGCTTTTAAAACAAAAGAGTAAGAAGGAAGGAATTCATTCCGGCTTGGAAGAGAAGATAGTAGAAGATTTAATCGATATAGATATAATTCAAATGGTAATTTAAATTAGTTCATAAAAAATAATACAGGTTTTAGAAAATATTACCTGTATTATTTTTATTAAAAGAAAAATAATTTAAATTTACTCTTTTAACTTACATAAAAACTTGAAATAATTGTAAAAATATGTTATATCATAGTTGTAATCGAAATTAAAATAATATAAGTATTGTATGAATTTATACGATACAAAAGAGAGGATGATAAAGATGGTTAAATTTAAAATCTTGGTAATTCAACGTGGGAAAGCTTTTATAGCTTACCCAAATGATGTTAGGGGTGTTGTCATTTTGGGTACATCTAAAGAAGAAGTGTTGCTAGGGTCTCAAATTGCTATTATTGATGAGATTAGAGAAAGAGGGGAACTATTTGTTCCTGATTATAAGGAAGATATAAAAAATATAGTTAGAAAAAAAAATGTTAAGATAGAAGCGGGAGATAATTTAACCTTGGAAGAAGTAGATATTGAATTCACATGTAACGATGTGAGACTCGGAGAAATACACTGATATAACAAGAAAGAGATTAAGACTATTAATTTAGTTTTAATCTCTTTTTCTATTTTGTATATTTTTGGTTATATCAAGAACCAAATAGCAATATAATGAGATAGACTACCAAGTACAACAAATATATGCCATATCATGTGGTTGAATTTACATAGTTTCCACATATAGAAGATAGTTCCAAGTGAGTATAATATACCACCAGTTACTAAGAATCCTAATGAAATTGGAGATATATTTGCTACAAGTTCATTCCATGATATTACAATCATCCAACCCATAAGTAGATATATAATTGTTGAAATACCTTTGAATTTTCCTGTGAAAAATGCTTTAAATGTTATACCTATAGCACATATTACCCATTGTATTACAAGTAGTGTTATACCCATATTCGAATGTAGTCCAAGTATAAGAAATGGTGTATATGTTGCAGCTATAAGGAAATAGATAGATGAATGATCTAAAATTTCGAACACATTTTTAGCTTTGCTTGGTTTTAGTCCATGATAAATTGATGACATTGTATATAATACCATTAGTCCTAAACTAAATATTATGTAAGATATTAGTGCAGAAACATTATTGTGCCATGAAGCACGGATAATAAGCATGATAAATCCGGAGTATTGCAAGACCAGCACCTGCTGTATGTGATACAAAGTTTGCTATTTCTTCTCCCTTTGATTCAATTTTTTTAAGTGTATTTTTAGTTTTTCTCATAATTATCTCCTTTTAAATGTTTGATATTTAAATTATATATTTTTTAAATGAAAATTACAAATATAGTTTGTAACATGTGATGTAAAAATTCCTTGATTTTATTGTAAAAAAAGGATATCTTTAGTATAATTTAAAGTAAAGTTAGTTAAAAAGAGGGAAAAAATGAAAGTATTAGAAATTAGAAATATATTTTTAAATTATTTTAAAGAAAAAGGACATACACTTATACCTTCAGCATCTGTAGTGCCA
>ERZ773267.1004-NODE-1004-length-16753-cov-11.147862_pt1 | contig 16753 bp, 14 predicted proteins | sample MGYA00511959_ERZ773267 | MGnify/ENA primary metagenome ERZ773267 (study PRJEB29015, sample SAMEA2738165) | human oral metagenome | biome: human oral; feature: human-associated habitat; material: saliva | place: China | collected 2240 ... | reverse complement strand
AAATAAATGAAATGGAAAATGCCTTGACTATGATTGGTCAGGAAGTAGAAAAAATTGATATAGTGGGTGGAAATCTTGATAAGGTTGTTGTTGCACATCTTGAGGAAGTAAAAAAACATCCAAATGCTGATAGTCTGACTTTATGTAAGGTAAATAACGGAAAAGAAATTCTTCAAATTGTCTGTGGTGCCACAAATCATAAAACAGGAGATAAAGTTGCACTGGCACAGGTGGGAGCAAGACTTAAAGAAGACTTTACAATTAAAAAAGGTAAAATAAGGGGGGAAGAATCAAATGGAATGTTATGTTCTGAAGATGAACTGGGAATAGGAAGTGACAAGGATGGAATTATAATCCTTCCTGAAGATGCACCTGTAGGTGTGCCATTTAAGGATTATCTTGGAATAAACGATACTGTATTTGAACTGGAAATAACCCCAAACAGGCCTGACTGCCTTTCACATATAGGTATTGCAAGGGAGCTTTCAGCATATTACGGTAAAGAACTGAAATATCCTGAAACTGAAATAAAAAGTGAAATTTCAGAAAAAACATCAGATAATGTAAAAGTAAGCATAGAAGACAGCAATCTTTCCAGAAGATATGTGACAAGAATACTGAAAAATGTGACAGTAAAGGAAAGTCCAAAATGGCTTAAGGAAAGAATAGAGGCTGTTGGGCTTAGAAGTATCAACAACATAGTTGATGTATCCAACTTTATTCTTATGGAAATGAATCACCCTAACCATGTTTTTGACCTTGATAAAATCGAGGGAAATGAAATAAAAGTAAAATCAGCGGTAAAAGGTGATAAGCTTGTAACTCTTGATGAGCAGGAAAGAGAACTTGAAGATGGTGACATTGTAATATGTGACAGTAAGAAGATACTTGCCCTCGGTGGTGTTATGGGAGGACTTGATTCGGAAGTTACAGATAATACGAAAAATATTCTTCTGGAAGTTGCACAGTTTAATCCTCAGAATGTAAGAAAAACTTCAAGAAGACTGACTTTATCAAGTGATTCTTCATACAGATTTGAAAGAGGAATTGATGTAGAAGATTCAATAAAAGTAATAAACAGACTTGCAAATCTTATACAGGAAGTGGCAGGAGGGGAAATTCTAAACGGTTATGTGGATGTTTATCCTGTTCCGCATGAAAATAAAGTAGCAGAACTTAATTTTGAAAGACTTAACAGATTTGTTGGAAAAGTTATTCCTAGGGAAAAAGTAATAGAAATTTTGAGAAATCTTGAGATAGATGTTAAAGATAATGGTGAAACGCTTACTCTTACAGCTCCTTCATACAGAGGAGACCTGGAACTTGAACAGGATTATTTTGAAGAAGTAATAAGAATGTACGGTTTTGATAATATAGAAAATATTCTTCCAAGAGTGGATATAAACAAAAATTCAACACTTGATACTACAAAACTTACTGACAGGGTAAAAACTATATGTGCAAGCGTAGGATTGAAGGAAGTTATAAACTACAGCTTTATTCCTAAAGATGCATTGCAGAAACTGAAGTTCACAGGAGTTTCAGAAGATAAACTGATTGATATTTCAAATCCGATAACAGAGGACTTTGTTACAATGAGACCTACATTACTGTACAGCCTTATAAAAAATGCCAAGGATAATATGAACAGAAATGTCTCAAATATAAGATTCTTTGAAGTAAGCAGAACGTTTGAAAAAGCTGAAGAACTTGCAAAAGAAGATATAAAAGTGGGAATTATTCTGGCAGGTGAAAATGACAAGACTTTATGGAATCCAAAACCTGTTCACTATGACTTTTATGATTTAAAAGGAATTGTGGAAGAAATTTTCTCAAAATTGAAATTTCAAAGTTTTTCAATAAAAAGATCTGTACAGACTGAATTCCATCCAGGAAGATCAGCTGATGTGTTTGTTGGAAAAGAATACATAGGAAGTTTTGGGGAAATACATCCTGATGTTCTTGAAAATTTTGGATTGAATAAAAAGACTGTACTAGTTGCAGAATTTAATATTGAGCTAATTAAAAAGTACATAAATAAACCATTTGTTTATCAGGGAATTGTTAAATATCCTGCAGTTCCAAGAGACCTTGCCCTTGTAATGAATGAAAATATACTGGTTGGGGATGTTCTGAAAACAATTGAAAAAATAGACAAAAAGGTTGAAAAAGTGGAATTGTTTGATATTTATCAGGGAATAGGAGTAGAACCTGGTAAAAAGAGTGTGGCGATAAGTATTCTGTTAAGAGATGACTCTAAAACTCTTGAAGAAAAGGAGATTAATGATATTATTGACAAAATTCTGGCTAAAATGAAAAAGGATTATATGGCAGAATTGAGACAGTAGCATTATTTTAGAAGTATCTCATATAAAAAACTTTAAAATGTAAAATAAGAGGTGAAAATAGACATGACCTATGAAAATTAAAAATGTAGAATATAAGAATTTTCGGGGTCATGTTTTTTTATGAAATCAATTAGTAAAAAATTACAGAGAAAATACAGACATATATTTTATAAAAAAGGATGATGACATGAAGGCAGTTGTATTTTTAAATGGAGAATATAAATATTCGCAGGAATTTATAGACAACCTGTTTGATGAGGAGACAGTTCTTTTATGTGCAGACGGAGGAGCTAATTATGCGTATAAATACAGTAAAAGACCATCTTATATAATAGGTGATCTAGATTCCATTGATAATCCTGTTCTGGAATACTTCAAAACACAGGGGATAAATATAATGAAGTATAATCCTGAAAAAGATTATACTGATTTTGAATTAATTCTGCAAAAAATAGATGAACTGGAAAAGAAAAATGGCTTTAAATATAAATCTATTAATATTTTGGGTGCTTTAGGAAAAAGAATAGATTTGACATTGAGTAATTTATTTCTTATGGAAAATTATCCTAATATTACAATTTTATCAGAAGATGAAGAAATTTTTTATAAAGATGAATCTTTTTCGATAAATAACAGGAAAGATTATGGATTCTCAATAATTCCATTAGATGAAATAATAGAAAAACTGACATTAAAAGGATTTAAATATGAAACTTTCAACTTTGATGCAGAAAGAAAAATTTCCCGCCTTGTCAGTAACATAATAACTTCTGATAAATGTAAAGTAACATTTAAAAAAGGTAAGATGTTAGTTATTTTGAGAAAACATTAAATACAGAGGAGCTGATTAAGTTAGAAAAATCATGAATTAATCACATAAAAATTATATTTATTCATTTACTAAAATTTTACTCATATAAAACAGTCATTTATTAAGGAAAAGTCAAAAACTCGCCTAAAAGCTCAAACAGATGACTTTTCCTAAATTCATATCCTGTTTTACATTGTAAAATTTTAAATAATTCAAAAATATAATTTTTATGTGAAAATTCCTTTTTTTCTTCTAAATAGCTCTTTTTTATTGATTTTCTTAAAATAATTAACATTATACATTTCCATATTTACTTTAAAAAAATAGATTATTAAGGTATAATATAAATAAATGAAAAATATTATCGCACGCGTGCGACAATATAAAATATAAAAATGGAGGAAAAAATGAAAATAATTTCTGTTGTTAATCCGAAAGGTGGAGCAGGAAAGACAGTAACGGCGGTAAATATCTCATATGCTTTGCATAATAGAGGTAAAAAAGTTCTGTTAATTGATGCTGATGCAAGAGGAGCAGTTTCAGTATATCTGGGATTGAAAAATGAAAATACATTGTTTCATTTAATAAAAGAACAGTATGAAAAATTAAATGTATTTGATTTGAAAAAATATATAATAGAAAAAAATGGGATTGATATAATAATTTCAGATGCTGAGTTAAATAAAATGGACAGCTATTTTATAGTTGAAAATCAGGATGCACAGTCTCAAATTGACAGCATTGTAAATATACTTTATCTGTTTGAAGACTATGATTATGTTATATTTGATACAGAGGGGACTGTAAATAACCTTACAAAAGCAGTTTTAAAGGCAACTGATTATATTTTTGCCCCTTCTAAAAGTTCAGCTATAGATATAAATGGACTGGCAGATTTACTTAATATGTATGATATTTCAAGGGTAATTAATCCAAAGCTTGAAATAAGAAAGATATTCCTTGTGCAGACAAAACAGAATACAATAGTCTACAAGGAAACAAAAGATGAACTTATGAAATATTTTTCCAATAATGAATTTTCTGAAATTTCAGTGAGGGAAGACCAGAATATACTAAATTCAATGAAACAGCAGAAGGATATATTTTCCTATAGAAGTTATTCCAATGCGGCGATAGATTATAAAAATCTTGTTGACGAATTTTTAGAGGAGGAGGAAGAAAATGAGTATTAACAGTATTTTAGAAAAAAGAAATAAATTTCAGCAGACAGTGGAAAATACAAGTAACTTTGATTTTGAATTTTATGGAATTGAAGATGATTTTATAAGAAATGAGCTTCTAAAAAAAGAAGAAATAGCTAAAAGAAATATAATGCAGATACAGAGAAATACAATAGAACTAGGAAAAATACTATTTGAAACTCAGGAACTTCTGGCAAATAATAAAAACGGTGCATTCAATGGCTGGTTTCTTAATCTTGGGCTAAAAAAGGACTTTGTTTACAGAGAAATACAAAGATATAAAATATTTTTAAAATATCATAATGATAAAATTAAAGAATTATCTGTACGAACAATAAAATATATAAGCAGCAATGAAATACCTGAAGAACAGGTAATTGAAATTATTGAAGCTGAAGAGCCTTCAAAGAAAATAGATGAAATTGAAAAAAGCTTGAAAAATGAGCTTACAACAGAAGAAAAAATAAAGGTTCTTGAAGTTAAAATAATACAGGCGAAGAAAAAAATTGCAAAATGGGAGCAGGAAATAGCAAATTTAAAAGGGTAACTTAATAGAAGCCTTTTAACTGGAAAAAGTGTCTTAACTTAAAAGAAAGAAATTATAAATTATGAGGTAGTATAAAAAAATGAAAAAATTTAGACTGGAAAAGGAATACCAGAGAATGAAAATATCCCAGTACCTGAGGGAAGTTCAGAATTATTCAGGGAGAAGTCTTAGAAATGTGGAGGTATTCCTAAATGGGAAAAAGGTAAGGACTACAAAAAAACTTCCTTCAAGCGGTATACTGAGGGTAATTGAAAAGGAAAAGGGGACAGATATAAAGCCAATAAAACTGAATCTTGATATAGTATTTGAAGATGAAGACATAATGATAGTAAACAAGGAACCTTTCCTTCTGACTCATCCTACACAAAAAAAGGCTGATTTTACCCTTGCAAATGGGATAGTGTATTATTTTAAGGAAAAATATGGCAAGGAAATGGTACCGAGATTCTATAACAGGCTTGATATGAACACATCAGGACTTATAATAATAACAAAGAACAGCTTTGCCCAGGCTTTTTTACAGAATTTTTCAATATTTGAAAAGAAATATATGGCGATAGTTGACGGAATTATTGATTCTGATGAGGAAATTGTTATAGAAAAGCCTATCTACAGGGATGGAGATAATTTACAGAGGGTTATAGATGAAAGAGGGCAGTATGCAAAAACTGTAGTAAAACCTATAAAAAAATTTAAAGATAAGAATGTGACACTTGTAGAATGTGAGCTTTTTACAGGAAGAACGCATCAGATAAGGGTGCATTTAAAGTCCATAGGCCATACAATTACAGGTGATGAACTTTATGGAAACGGGCTGAATCCTGAAAAAGGAATAAAAAGACAGTTTTTACATGCCTACAGGGTAAAGTTCACTCATCCTGCAGCAAAGAAGGAAATGGAAATAGAAATATCATTACCTGAAGATATGAAGGAGTTTCTTGAAAAATAAGTTTTGATTTCATCTTTGAAAGGGGACAGAAGAATGAAATATATCTATAATATTGAAAAAACAAAAGATTATACTGAAAAAATTGATTTTGAAGAAAAAATAGGAAAAAAGGCACAGAATTTACTTGAACTGTCAGTTCAGGGATTTAATGTGCCTAAATTTTCAGTAGTTACAAATAAATATTTCAGGGAAGTAATACTAGATGAGATAAAAGAATATAACAGAAAAGAAGGAAATGAAGAAGAAATAAGTGACTGGAACAGCATATTTAATAAAAATACAGAAAGAAAAATAGAAAACATAGTAAAAGTCATAGAAGAGCATGAAATTAATGAAGAATTTTTGAAGGAAATAGAAAATATAGTAGAAAATAGTAATTATTATGCAGTAAGATCTTCTTCAATAGAGGAAGACAGCAGTAATTTTTCATTTGCAGGTCAGTTTGAAACATATCTATATGTAAAAAAGGAAAATATAATTGAAAAAGTGAAGGAAGTATGGATTTCTTCCTTTTCAAATCATGTCATGAAATATAGAAAAGAAGGAAAAATAAACAATGAAATAAATGTTCCGGCAGTAATAATTCAGGAAATGGTAAATTCTGAAAAGGCCGGAGTCGGATTCAGCGTAAATCCCGTAAATGGAAATTATGATGAAATTGTAATTTCAGGAACTTATGGACTGGGAACAAGTATAGTTGATGGTGATGAAAATGGTGACCTGTTTATATATAATAAAAAAACAAAGGAAATAAAAAAGGAAATAAGAACAAAAAAAATAAGACAGGTTTTAGATTTTGAAAATAAGAAAATAAAGGCAGAAGAAATAAACATTGAAGATGAAGTGCTAAACGACAGTGAAGTACAGGAACTAGGTGAAAATATCATAAATATTGAAAAATATTATGGAAAACCTCAGGATATGGAATGGGCATTTGAAAAGGGGAAACTTTACATATTGCAGTCAAGGCCGATAACAACATTAAAAAAAGCAAATAAAAAAACAGCAAATACAATAATATGGGACAATAGCAATATTGTAGAAAGCTACCCTGAAATTACGCTTCCTCTTACCTTCAGCTTTATAAGAAAAGCCTATTCCGATGTATATAAAAGATTTTCTGAAATTACAGGAGTGCCACCGAAGGTTGTTGAAAGCTATCAGGTTGTATATGACAACATGCTTGGATTATTGAAGGGAAGGGTTTACTATAATCTGATAAACTGGTACAAACTTCTCATGCTGTTTCCTAATTCACGTAATAACAGCAAATTTATGGAGCAGATGATGGGAGTGAAAAAGGAACTGTCTGAAGAGGATATAAATGAAAACCTTCTGGAAGCGGAAGAAAAAATGTCTTCGTGGGAAAAATTCAGAAACAGGATTGAAAAGCTGAAGGCAGGGACAATATTATTCCTAAATATGTTTCTGATTGAGAATAAGGCTAAAAAGTTTTATAAACTTATAGATGAAAATCTTAACGGAAAAAATAGCAGGCTGGAAGAAAAAAGTGTAAAGGACTTGAAAAAATATTATAAATTTCTTGAAAATAAATTTTTAAAAAACTGGGAAATTCCTATTATAAATGATTTTCTTGTAATGGTATGGTTTGGCCTTTCAAAAAAAGCAGCCGAAAAATATATAAAGGAAAATTTTGAGGAAGTGCATAATATTCTTATTGCTCAGGAAGGCAGTGACATGATAAGTGTTGAGCCTTCAAAATATATTATGAAAATGAGCAATATAATAAAAAAGGATAAGGATTTACAAAATGAAATAAAAGGGATAATTGAAAAGACTGCAACAGACATTAATATTGAAAATTTAACTGGGAATAAAGAATTTAACTCATTACTGGAAGAATATATGCAAAAATTTGGTGACAGGACGGTGCATGAGCTGAAGCTTGAAGCATTGACATTGAGGGAAGATCCGTTATTTCTGATTAGAATGGTATATTCGATTTCAATGACAAAGGAAGTAACGGAACATAGTAAAAGGAACATTTCAGAGGAACAGAACAAAATATATGAAAATCTTAAAATCAGTCCATTGAAAAAGTTTATACTGAAAAAAACAGTATCCTATGCAAAAAAATTTATCCGATTAAGGGAAAATCTACGATATGAAAGGACAAAGGTTTTTGGCATGGTCAGAAAAATTATGAAAAAAATGGGAATTTACCTGAAGGAAGAAAATATAATAGTTCATGAAAGGGATGTATTTTATCTGACAATTGACGAAATTTTTGGGCTGATAGACGGGGCATTAATTGATACAGATTTGAAAAAGCTGATAGATTTAAGAAAGGAAAAATATAAGGAATATGAAGAAGAAGCTGCCCTTCCTGACAGATTTTTAACGAGGGGATTTTTAGGGGAAAACTTCCATTATGAAGATTTGACAGGAAATGAACAGGGAGATAAAAATATTCTTAAGGGAACAGGATGCAGCAAGGGAGTAGTTAAAGGAAAAGTAAAAATTGTACTAAATCCTATGAATACTGAAGTTGAAGACGGAGATATTGTTGTTACAAAATCTACGGATCCAAGCTGGGTTATGGTTTTTCCTTTATTAAAGGGGCTTATAGTGGAAAAGGGAAGTCTTTTATCACATAGTGCAATTATTTCACGTGAAATGAATATACCTGCCATAGTTGGAGTGCAGGGAGCAACAACAGCCTTAAAAACAGGAGATTTTGTCCAGTTTGACGGAAGTACGGGAATAATAAAAAAGTTAGATGAAATATAAAATCAATAAAAAAGACAGATTAGAAAATGTATACAGATAAATTTGGAGGAAGTTATAGATGAAAAGTGAAGTAAAAGAAAACAGAGTCGATTTTTCTTTGATAAGGTATTCCCAATGCTGGGAAGATACGGAGGTTTTACTGGAAAGTCTTAATATACAGGAAAATGATATATGCTTTGGGATACTGTCTGCGGGAGACAATGTATTTTCCATGCTTGCAGAAAATCCGGAGAAGGTGGTTGCACTTGATATAAGTTTTCCTCAGATAGCACTTGCAAAGCTGAAAAAGGAAGTTTTTAATAGTTTTTCCTATGATGAAATGCTGGAATTTATGGGGGTTACAAAATCTGACAGAAGAATTGAAATGTATGACAGGATAAAAGAAAATCTTGATAAAGAAGTGAAGGAATACTGGGACTTTAACAGGGAAGCAATTGAAAATGGAATAATCCATACAGGAAAATTTGAGAAGTTTTTTAAAATTTTCAGGGGAAAAATACTTCCTTTTGTGCATAATAGAAAAAGAGTGGAAAAACTTCTTGAAGATAAACCGGAGCAGGAAAGAGTGGACTATTATGATAAATACTGGAATAATTTCAGATGGAAACTGATGTTTAAGCTGTTCTTTTCAAAATATATAGTTGGAAAACTGGGAAGGGATAAGGAATTTTTCAGATATGCAGAAAAAAATATTTCTGAGGAAATGAAGGAAAGAAGCAGATACGCCCTCTGCGAGCTAAGTCCGCATGAAAATCCTTATATTAACTATATTCTGACGGGAAATTACCGTAAGGACTGTCTTCCTTATTTTCTGAGAAAGGAAAATTTTGATAAAATCAGAAAAAATCTTCATAAGGTGGAAATTATACAAAGTTCTGTCGAAGAATATCTGGATAAGATTGATTTTAAAATAGATAAATTTAACTTAAGTGACATATTTGAGTATATGTCAGTTGAAAATTACAGCAAATTAATGGAAAAAATTTACGACAATGCTAATGAGGATGCTTTGCTGACATATTGGAACCTAATAGTTGAAAGAAATTCAGAAAAACTTGATTATAAAAAGACGGATAGCGAAATAGCAGTTAATGGAAAAGAAAAAAATGTAGACGGGAAAAAATTCGAAAGGATGAAGGAGCTTGATAGTAGACTTCACAAAAGGGATATGACATTTTTCTATACAGATTTTGTAGTGGAAAAGGTGATAAAAAATGGAAATAGTTAAAATGATATTTGTTCTGGCGGCTTTTATACTGTTTTTTCTTCTGCTTAATAAACTTGAAAAAAGCGGAAAATTTAATTCAGAATTTGTAAGGAAGATTTTACACATAGGTTCAGGAATTGGAGGACTGGCACTTCCTTTTATCTTTGAAAGAAAAAGTTCAGTTGTAATACTTGGGATTGTGTTTCTTGTATTGCTTGTTTCCATAAGAATTATGAAGCATAAGGTGACAGGATTTAAAAAGGTGCTGGAAACAAAAAATAGAAAAACTTTTGGAGATATATATTTTATTATGACAATTCTTGGACTATGGATTGTTTCAAGCGACAATAAGGTAATGTATACCCTCCCCATTATAATTTTAATGTTTTCTGATGCCTTTGCGGCTCTTATAGGTGAGTTTTACAGCAAGTATAAATTTAATACAGGATTTGGAACAAAATCGATAGAAGGTTCAGTAGCATTTTTTCTTACAACATACTTCATATGTATAAACTTTTTTCTGTTTTTCAGTGATATCGGGAATATAAATATTGTATTAGTTTCCCTATTGTTAAGCATTCTTACGATGATTCTTGAAGTTATTTCATGGAATGGTCTGGACAATCTTTTTGTACCGTTCTTTGTATATATGTTTCTGAGGCTGAACCTTTACCTCACTGAAAAGGAACTTATGTACAAATTCTGGATAATGGTGATACTGTTTGTCATTATAATATTAAACAGGAAAAAGACAACACTTACAAGAGTGGCACAGACTGCAAGCCTATTCTTTCTTTATATAATCATGATAATGGGAGGAATAAAATGGCTTGTACCACCTCTTATTATGTATCTAGGATATTACCATATTACTCCTAAGGTTGAAGGGCAGGTCAAGGACTCACTGAAGGGGCTTCTGACTATTGCCTTTACTACATCCATGTGGCTTGCATTAAGTATAGTAATGGATAAGAATAAATTATTCCTAATTTATATATTTTCCTTCTCACTGCATTTTGGAATTATAAATCTAATAAGAGACAATGCAGGAAATATAAACAGAGAAACATTCAGGATGAAATTTCTGATGGGAAGTATAGGAAAGGCTCTGCTTTTCTTCATAATAAATTATATTATTTTATCTAGAATTTTGGATTTTAAAATGCTGGCAGGAGTAATAATTCTAATATTTGCGGGAATATTTACATATGAAACAGTTATGAAAATATATTATATGATTGAAAAGGAAAAGGAACTCAGTGGAGAAACAAAAGTCTTTATAAATTCCGGGATAGTTTTCTTCTACTCATTGATGTTGCTTGGGATAGGAATGCTATAGACAGAGGATAATACAAATATGAAAGAGTAGAAATTGTAATAAAAAATTGGGAAAGTTCAAAAATGAGATTAGAAACATTGAAAATTATAAATTATATTTTAAATGAGTTTCACAAAAAACTTAACAGAAAGCAGCTGATAATATATGAAAATGAAAAGATATAAAAAAATTCAGGAATATATTAGGGAAAATAATATCTCTCAGGAAGAAACGCAGAAAATAATGATAGAACGGCCATCAGAAATAATAGTTATGCATGATAAAAATAATGAAACAGCAGGAAGTTTACATTTATGGCATAATCGGCCAGACTTCAATGGGAAAAAAACATCATATATAGGAAATGTAAATATATTTGAAAAATATAGAAAAGATGAAGAAAATATTTTCAATGAAATATTTGAAAGCCTTAAAAAAGAAGGGATAGAAACAATAATAGGGCCTTTAAATGGGACTACATGGAATACATACAGATATGTAACTGAAAAAGGAAATAGAAAAAGATTTTTACTTGAACCATGGAATGAAGACTACTATGTATCATTGTTTGAAAAAATTGGGTTTAAACATTTGGCAGGATATATTTCTACTATAATGGAAGGCATGAATTCTGAGGGAAGAAAAAATTTAGATAAAAAAATGGAAAGGCTGAAAAAATTTTCCTACTATAAGGATATAAGGGTGGAATCAGCTGAAGATAAAGATTTACTTACAGTACTGAATGATGTTTATAATTTGACGGTGGAATCCTTTAAAAATAACTTTTTATACTCTGAACTGGAGAGGGAAATATTTTTAAAGATGTACATGAGTTATGAGGATAAAATTGTAAAAAAACTTTTTAAAATGCTTTATCTTAAAGATGAACTTATTGGATATGTATTTGGAATACCTGATTATACAGAACTTGGATATAAAGGAAAAATAGAGACGATGATTCTTAAAACAATAGCTGTTTCTCCTGTATACAACGGAAAAGGAATGGGGTATATTCTTATAAACTCTCTTGTTGAAGAGGCAGAAAAGGAAGGATATGAAAATGTCATATATGCGTTGATGCACGAAAGTAATATCTCTAAAAATATAGGACTGCAGCTGGGAAATATTTTAAGAAGATATACCTTGTTTATAAAAGAATTATAAAATATCAGAATTTTTTGAAAGGTGAGATATGACAATAATAAGTAAAATGAAGGAACTGAAGGACAAATATCCTGAAAGGATTGCACTGATAGATGCAAAAACAGGTAGTAAGATTACCTTCAGGGAATTTGATGCTAAATCTGACAGGATATGTTCCTATTTAAAGGGGAAAAAATTCAGAAAGGGAGATAAAGTTGTAGTTTTTGTTCCCATTGGAATAGAATTTTATCTTATTCTGACAGCTATATTTAAAATGGGCCTTCAGGCTGTGTTTATCGATCCATATGCAGGTATTGAACATATAAACAGATGCTGTGAAATGATTTCACCTGAAGGAATAATTGGAAGTGGAAAAACTCTTTTAAAGGGATTTTTTCTAAGAGGTATAAGAAAAATTGGGAAAAAAATTAATTATGAGAAAATAATGAAGGAAGCTGAAACAACATCCCTTACAAATAGTGTGGAGGATAAGGGAATCAATGAAAATACACCTGCCCTCATTAGTTTTACGAGTGGAAGCACAGGTTTTCCTAAAATTATAATGAGAACGCATGGATTTTTAATTGGCCAGCACAATGTACTTGAAAAGAATCTGAAATTTCAGGAAGGAACAGCGGTGTATTCGTCATTTCCAATATTTTTGCTTTCCCATATGGCTGCGGGAGCAACAGTATTTATCCCTGACATAAACTGGCAGAAACCTTCTGAATCAAATTTTCAGGATATTGTACAGTGTATAAGAAAAAATAATATAGAAAATATTATTCTTCCTCCTGTAATTTTTGAAAATATTACCGAGTGCTGTAAAAAAGATGGGATACAGCTAAATAATGTTCAGACAGTGTACACAGGGGGAGCACCTGTTTTTCCATGGCTTATGGAGAAAATCAGAAAAACATTTATAAATGCTGAAATTAGCGCATTATATGGAGCTTCAGAAGCTGAACCAATATCAAGGCTGAATTTTGAAGATATAACAGAAGATGATATTAAAAGTATGAAAAATGGAGATGGACTTCTCGCAGGAAAGATAGTTGAAGGATTGGAACTTAAAATAGAAGAAATACATGTAAAGGAACTGGACAGAAATTTTGCAGAAGAAAATAGCAATGTAGAAATTAATTCAGAAATTAGAGGAGAAATACTTGTAAAGGGTGAAAATGTAGTAAACGGATATTTAAACGTTCAAAAAAATCCTGATGAAAAATGGCATAGGACAGGAGATATGGGGTATATTAACAGTAATGGCCAGTTAGTATTACTAGGAAGAGTTAAAGGGAGAATACAGATTGGAGAAAAGATTTACTATCCCTTTGCAGTGGAAACCGCATTTTCCTTTTGTGAAATTCTCAAAAAATCAGTACTGACTTCAAAAAATGAAAAGCTTTATCTTCTTGTTGAAAGAAATTCCGAATATAAAGGAAATTTATCTGAAAATATTGAAATTATGGAACTGAAGAAAAAGTTTGGGATATATGAAATAGTTGAAACTGAAATTCCTATGGATAAGAGGCATAACAGCAAGACGGACTATAAGAAGCTGGAAGAGATAGTTAAAAAAATATAGAAAGGAAAAGAAAATTTTATGAATAAAGAAGCAAAAGAATTAATTCAGGAGGGGTTAAAGTTGTTTTCATTATATGACAGAAGAGCTTTGAAAAGATTTTATCTTTCAGCAGAAAAGAGTGAGGCAGACTTGTCATATCTCGATGAAAAGTATCAGACTCATATGCGTTCTAAAGCAAGAGGACTGTTTTTTGATTTTTTAGGGGGAATTATAGAAGGCATTGCAAGTTCAGGAAGTCCGTTTAGTCATTCTTTGGATAGAGCGATGACCATTGAAAAGCGTGAACAATATAATGAAAAAAAATTAATATTGAGATACAAAATTAAAGATTTTCTTGAAGAAACAAATGTAGATGATAATACTGGATATTTACTTTCAATGGTTGAGTTTTATTGCCAGTAAAATATATAATATTCTAAGAGGAGAAAATAAAAATGAACGAAAGTAATATAAATTCAAAAAAAACAATAATTCAAAATATAAAAAACTTCAAAATATACTTAAATGAGCGGTTTCCATTAGGAAAAAATTCGTTTTTTGTACTGATTTTTACTTTGTCAGGATATATTTACACAGGATTACTCTATAATTCAAAAATTATAAAGCCAATTTTGTCAAAAGAAGTAAATAGAGCCGCACTACTCTGGGATAAAGAAATATATAAAGTACCGATAATCTGGTATAAATTTCTTCCTTTATTTATCATAATATTCATGTTTTTCTTTCAGTTGAGAATTACAGATGAATTTAAGGATTATGAAGAAGATTTAAAATATAGGCCTTACAGACCTGTTCAAAGGGGAATAATTTCCTTAAAAGCATTGGGGAAAATTGGAATTGCAACCATTATAATACAAATAATTCTTGCACACGTTATAAATCCTAAACTAATTTATTTCATGCTATTGGTGTGGGTTTATATGTTTTTAATGACAAAGGAATTCTTTATAAAGAACTGGCTAACAGAAAGAATTCTAATCTATGCCCTTTCCCATGTTGTAATAATGATATTTATTACCCTTGTTATTGTAAAAGGAACAGGATATATTTTGGAGTCTCATTTTTTAGAAACTTTGTACTTATCAGTAGAAAAATACGGAAAAAATATTTTTATAGGACTAATTCCTCTTTTTGCATTAAATTATTTAAATGGAATTGTCCTGGAAATTGGAAGGAAGACTAGAAAGAGTGATGAAGAAGAACACGGAGTACAGACATATAGCAAACTGTGGGGAAGAGAAAAAGCAGTGGTTATATTGTGTATGCTTTATGCAATTGAGTACATTTTTGTTCTTTTTGGACTTTTAAATATAAATAAGGAATACTTCTTAGCAGGCCAACTTATATTAACTATAACATTAGCATTATCAGTATACTTTATGATAAAATTTTTAAAAAAAGATTTAACAGGAAAAATACCGGAAAATATCTCAGGATTATGGATACTGTTGTCCAGCATGAATTTGGGTCTAATCCAGTATGCAGTTTTTTATGTGTTAAATCTATTGAAAAGTTAGAAGAATTATGATATACTCAACTTATACTAAAATATATTAATTATTAATATATAAAATTTTTAGGAGGTAATAGGAATATGGCAGTTAAAGTAGCAATTAATGGATTTGGAAGAATAGGAAGATTGGCATTAAGATTAATGGCAAACGATCCAGAATTTGATGTAGTTGCAATTAACGACTTGACAGATGCGGCAATGTTAGCACACCTGTTCAAATATGACACAGCACAAGGAAGATTCAATGGGGAAATCGAAGTTAAAGAAAACGCTTTCGTAGTAAATGGAAAAGAAATCAAAACTTTTGCAGATGCAGACCCTGAAAACTTACCATGGGGACAATTAGGAGTAGATGTAGTTCTTGAATGTACAGGATTCTTCACTTCTAAAGAAAAAGCTGAAAAACATATTAAAGCAGGAGCTAAAAAAGTAGTTATATCAGCACCTGGATCAGGAGATATGAAAACAGTAGTATTTAATGTAAACAATGAAATTCTTGATGGAACAGAAACTGTATTATCAGCAGCTTCTTGTACAACTAACTGTTTAGCACCAATGGCTAAAGTATTACAAGATAACTTTGGAATTGAAGCAGGATCAATGACAACTATCCACGCTTATACAGGAGACCAAAATACATTAGATGCACCACATAGAAAAGGTGACTTCAGAAGAGCAAGAGCAGCAGCTGCAAATATAGTTCCTAACACAACTGGAGCAGCAAAGGCTATTGGATTAGTAATACCTGAATTAGCAGGAAAACTTGATGGGGCAGCTCAAAGAGTACCAGTTCCTACAGGATCATTAACTGAATTAATCTCAGTTTTAGGTAAAAAAGTTACTAAAGAAGAAGTTAACGCAGCTATGAAAGCAGCTTCAAATGAATCATTCGGATATACTGAAGAACCATTAGTATCTTCTGATATAGTTGGAATTCACTACGGATCATTATTTGATGCAACTCAGACAAAAGTAATCGAAAGTGGAGACAAACAATTAGTTAAAACAGTTTCCTGGTATGACAATGAAATGTCTTACACAGCTCAATTAGTAAGAACATTGAAATACTTTGTTGAACTTGCAAAATAGTAAATAAAAGTTATTAAATATAGTAGCTGTTCTAAAATATTAGGACAGCTATTTTCTTTTTATACATTATAATAAGCAATAAAAGTAATTAATTGAAATGTAGAAAAAAGTAATTGTAAAAAAATCCAAATTATTTAATGACACTCTATCTATTTAAAATAATGAGATTCAAATGATGATAACTGTTATTTATAAAAAAAATTGAAAAAAGTTATTGACAAGGCGGGGTAAAATTTGATAGAATAATTTTTGTCAACTGCGGGAGTGGTTGAGAGGACAATGGAAGA
>ERZ773267.1003-NODE-1003-length-16772-cov-5.335467_pt1 | contig 16772 bp, 6 predicted proteins | sample MGYA00511959_ERZ773267 | MGnify/ENA primary metagenome ERZ773267 (study PRJEB29015, sample SAMEA2738165) | human oral metagenome | biome: human oral; feature: human-associated habitat; material: saliva | place: China | collected 2240 ... | reverse complement strand
AACCTGAGGACGTATTCTGTGCGGTGCAGGCGCTTAACGCCGCGCAAATGGGCAGAAAACCCAGGAAAGCGCGGCGGCTGAGCGGAACTTCGAGTGAGCGCTGCGGTGTGCAAGACTGACGGCGTGAACCTCTAGAGCTCATGACGTTTGCGGCGGCGCACAGTGTATACGATCATGCCTCCCAGCGCGACGGCAAGCACGGAGGTGCTGACCATAAACGGATTAAACCCTGCCCCGGTGTTGGCGAGCTTCCCGGCGGCAGCGGCCTGCTGCGCGTCCTTTAGCTCCTGGTTGGTGAGGGCGCAGTCCTTGCCCGAGGCGGTCTTGCCGACAATGCGTACCTTCGTGCCGTCCGGCTTCGTGACAATACCGCTTGCCGCATCCACAGCACCCCGCTGGGATTGCTGTTCGGCAGGTTTATGAGTAGTCGAGTTTTCGGCGTTCTCAGGCGCGTTCTTCTCATGCTGGGCGGGTGCGGGGTTCGCCGGATTATCGGCATTGCCCACCGTAAAGTTCAGGGTCGATGTGCTCTCGACGGTCTGCCCGTTCTTCAGATGCACCTGCCAACCGATCGTCACCCGGTAGCGGCCCTCAGCGGTAAACACCCAGTTGCTGTGTTGGTGCGTATTCAGCGGAACCTGAAATGAGCCGCCACGAGAATCGAAGACTTTCTGCCCAGCGGAACCGAAGTTGCCCGAAAGGAACACCGACATTGATCCGGGGCCGTCGAACCCCTTCAAGCTCATGGTGACCGGTCCATCGGCCTGTTTGAGAAGTTCGGGATCTTGGGTACTCCACCCCAGCCACGGCACGCCCGCCTGCTGGGTTGCCCCAATCATGTGCACGGTACTTCCCGCGGGGGCAATATCTTCCATGCCCGCCGGGAATTTCAGCTTCGCAGCATCGCCGAGGACGAACTCTAAAGAGCCGGGTGACACATGTTTAGGTGGGCTGAACCGATCATCTTTGACGGCAGAACTCAGCGTGGAACCGTTCAAGACCGGACCAACGTCAAAATGCCCCTCGGTAGCGCGATCCGCCGCGGCATGATCCGCAGTCGTTACCATCGGCAGAGTGCCGGGAATATTCGCCGGGCTTTGGGTGCTTCGTGACTGCACGGAATCCTTAACGACAACCTCGGTCGGAATGCACTTCTCGGATTCGGTTCCGGGATAAGACCCGCCGCGAGAACCCGAAGACGGCGCGGTATTGCCCGAAGCCCCTGAACCGCCAGAACCCGCACCCCGGACGGTCGGCGCGGTAACATTCTGGGCATTTGACCCGTTAACCGTGTGGTTCGGTGCACCTGCATTCTGACCGGCTTGTTGCGGTGCCGGGGCGGGCGCATCGGGCGCGGGGGCATCGCCCGTTGCAATCTGGGGGTTGGGCGCCGCATCCGCTGAAGATTCAGGCTGAGCCGGGGCGGCTTCCACACTCGACGACTCCTGATGCGCGGGCTCGATCACCTGATGCTGCGCGCGGGAATTACCCGCGCCGTGATCTTCCTCTGATGAGCGCTCATTCGGGGCGGCATCCCGATGCGCCTGCTCACCGCCCTCCTCATGCTGCGGCGGAGCGGCAGCTGAATTGGCGGAGTCCTGCGGGTTTTGTGCCCGATGCCCCTGCTCGAAAATATCCTGCGGAACTTCGCCCACCACAACGGTGTAGGTCGCCTCAGCGTGAACCTGCGTGCCGTCCGCGAGCTCGGCGCTCGTGCGGAAGGTGAACCGGTAGGTTCCGGCGGCGGTAAACGCCCACGCGGCATGCACATGAGAACCCGCCTCAAGCTCGTAGGGCGCTAACCGATCCGCCGTGCTGAACATGCGCGATGCCCCGGACAGATTCTCCTGAAAGACCTCGGCGTGTGCACCTTCGGGAACCTCGCTTTTGACGAGTTCAACCGTGATCTTATTGTTTTTCAGAGCGCCCTGCGGAATGTTTTCGGCACTAAAGCCGGGGTAGAGAAGCCCATCGGTATGCTTCTGCGAGATGTACCAGATGGGGGTGCCTTCGGGAGCGATGAAATCATATCCGGCGGCTACGCGGGTTTGGGACTGATCGTTGGCGGGTAGGTTGAAAACAGTGGTGGAGGGGTTGAAAAGGCCTTCACCATCCTGCGTTTCGGCCTTGGAGTTTAGGGCGAGTTTTCCGTTGTGAAGCTCTGCGTTGAGCAGTTCGGTGTGCACGCCGCGCACGATGTAATTCCCGGTGTAACTGCGCGGTTCTGCCTGTGCTGCACCTGCGCCATGTTCTTCGTGTGCGAGCGCCGCCGGTGCCGTGTTGAACGCGGGCAGAGCGGGGGAGAGGGCTAGTGTGCATCCCAGGGCGGTGGTTCCGATGATGGTAAATGTTTTGCGGCTGCGTTGTTCTCGCGGCGAGGTTTGCGGGGCGGATCTGCGCATAGTTTTCCTCCAACGACGGTGTGGTGTGTGAGTTCACGACGCATCGGCGCGTGTGATTATGAGAATCACTATACATATCTATTTTGATTATGACAATCATTCTCAATTAGTGATAGGCTGTGTATGCAAAATGAGAAAGGTTGTCATGTACACGAAATACACACATCGTCGTGCGCTGAGTGCATCCCTTGCTCGTATTTCCGCAGTAGCTCTGCTGGCTCTCGCTGGCGCATCGCCTATGCTCCCCGCGCATGCGGGACCCGACGACGGGCGCATTATTACTACTCAGGGCCATGTTGATGCCCCGAAAACCTACTGGGAAAACGGCGGTTTCGCACTCAAAAACGAAGCAAACCCCTATAAGACCGGTGCCGACCTCTACGACCTCGATAAGACCGTCAACTGGGTGGGGAAGGGGTGGGATGGTCGCAACGGTGCATCCCAATACACTCTGACCCTCACTGATTCACCCAATCTGCGTTTTCTGGGCGAACCCGGGCAAACCCTCTACATGGCGCCCACCCTGACCTGGGGCAATCACGATCCCATCTGGGCGGGGCTGGGTTCATCCGTCAAAATCCCTACTGAAAACTTCCGTGACGGCATTTATGCGACCGATATTCTCTCGGTTGAAGGCCCCGGCCGCATGGAGCTTTTTCGCTACAACCCCGATGAAGGACCTGCGGACGTAAACCGCATCCTATCAAGCACGAGTACCGGGTGGCACTCCTGGCTGCTCAGCAAAGGAAGCCACACGCATAACACCACAACCTTCACACGACCCGGGCGCTATGTGGTGACCTATCGCACGGTAGCGCGCGGCACGGACGGATCAATCATTCAGTCCCCGCCGCAAAAACTCGTGTGGCAGGTGGGCGGGCGTAAACCCATTCTCGGTGACGGAACCCCGAACGCGGTACCAACCATTGACCGCTACAATGCTGCACCCGTCGGGAACCTGGACTTAGCCAAATACGTGCTTTCCGTGGCACCCCATAAGCTCGACCCTGACCCTGCGAAGAACAAGGATGCCGACGATAAACTCAGCGACATCACCTTCACCGCAGCCGATAAAAACCTCAGCGGAACGCTCACCCTGTACAACAACGGGTACTTCCTCACCGACCTTGAGGTAAAAAACGGCACCGCCACCTGGAGCGAAATGATGGGCGGCGAATCCTCGCATCTGCAGGCTGTCTTTACCCCAAGCGGGAACGAGGGCGCGCGCTGGATTTCGCATAAGCTCGCCTATGAACCCGGGTATGCCGAGAGCGTATACAGCGACGACGGCACCGGAGACTGGCCCGTTGAAGAACCCGATGAGCGCAATACCGTGCTTCCCACCGCTCAATACACCCCCGCCAGCGGCGACTACACGGTGCGTACCGTGCCCTCCACACGGGAAGGATACCGCACGCTTGAGGTAACCTTCGCCGACCCTAACGTTCGCGGGTTTATCCGGGGCGGATTCTACGCCCCCAACGACTACGAATACCCCAAATTCGATATAGAAACCACGATCGACAACGGGGTAGCGCGCTTCACCTACCGGGAAGACAGCTACTTTGAGAACAGCGAGCTTATCGTGAAAGTGCTGCCGCATCCCGATATGAATGCCCGCACTTCACAGGTGAAACTCACCCAAAATTATCAGCGCGGCGGCGATTACAGCGCCACGGGAACACTGGGTGCGGATGCGCCCGCCGCAAACCCCCAGCCGGGCGACTCACACACCCCGGAACCCCAGCCAAGTCCCTCCGCTGACCCGAGCGGTCCCGACCCCAACGATGCGCCGCCCAGCGCATCCCCCGCCCCGGTGGCTCCCGAGCGGCCGAGCGCAAACCCGACTCCTTCGCGAGATGGGGACACACAACACATGCAAAACCCCGCACCGAAGGCGCCCGCCCCCATGCCAACCTGCGAGGCGGGGAAGATCGACGGCCGCTATAAAATCGGCGACGGGCACCTGGACCTTCAAGCACAACTGCGTGATAACCGGCTGGAACTGGGGCTCAAAGACGATAGCGGACTCATAGATGCGGACTCGGTGGTGCGCCCGCTGGATACCGTGGTGTGGACCGTTAGTGATCGTGCCCGCCGCAGCCGCAACGAGCACATGAACTCGCCCAAACTCGACTTTATTGGACCGGTCGGAACCGCGTTTTATGGGCTTCCGCAAACCCAGATGCGCGGGCTGCCTTGGCCCGGGTACAGCACCCAGGATGTGGACTACAGTAGGCTCGACGGCGGCGTAACCCTGCACTTTGTGCCCCGCAGCATGCCGAAGGGCGCGCGGTTCGGTGTCTTCACCGAGTCGCTGACCGGCCCCGAGGTTCTGCTGGATTCGACCAAAAATCAACATAGTATATCGATTGACTACGCAACCCACGCGCACGCCAACTGGGTGTTTACCGAGCCTGGGCATTACATGTTTGACGTTCAGTACACCGCAAAACTCAAAGACGGTACCGAGATCACAAGTAAAGTCCAGCATCTTGCCGTCGCCGTCGGGAATGAGGCAAGCAACGCATGCTCCTTTACCGCAGCGCCAGAGCCGGGCAAGGGCGCAAACGGCGGTTCATCCTCCGGGCAGAAGACCGGGCAAGACTCCTCGGCACGGGTGGGCACCCCTCAGGGCGCCGTGCGCGTTCCCAATGCCCCGGCGGATGCGGCGCATCCGCACAACCCGACCGAACTGCAGGATGCCTCGGCAGCCCCGCAGAACGGTACAGAGGGCACGAACCCGCAAGGTTCTGAGCAAGCGGCGAACCCGGGAACAGCTCAGAGGGCGGGTACCCAGGCTGGTACAACTACAGAGAACGGCACGGTCACCGGATCGTCAGGGAACGGCGTATCGGGCGGTTCAGGTTCGGGCGCATCCGGCGTGGTTCAGGGGTCTGCAGGCGGTGCATCCGCGGGCTCGAATGCGCTGGCGCATACCGGATTTGCCGTGATTCCCGTGGTAATCGCGGGCGTTGCGCTTCTGGGCACTGGTGCTGTTTTGGTGATCCGTCGTCGGCAAAAGTAGCCGCGGTGTAAGACACCGAACACGCATCACGCCTTATGACCTCACCGTTTTTGCGAAAACGGTGAGGTCATAACCGTTTAAGAGCGTGTTGAGCAGGGGTTTTGGCGGGTAGAGCACCAAGAGCGCTGCCCGTCTTATACCTTCTTAAAATCCCCGCTGACCGTGAGCAAAAGGCTGAATCTTGCGGATGCGCCGGTTACACTAGGTATAGCCGTGAGACCTACCCGAGCACTAGAGCGTGAGGAGCAACCGTGGACGATGCAATAACCGGCATGCGCGAAGGAGCGCCGCTAGGATCCGCCTTCACGCTCATTCGTGCGGTAGGTTCCGGCACGGTCGGCACCGTCTGGGCGGTCTCACGTAAAGGCTCATGGGCGCTGTATGCTGCTAAATTCCTCAAGCCCGAGTACCACAAAGACAGCGAATTTCTTGAGCGGTTCGTGCGCGAACGCACCGTGCTTTCGCAGCTGCACCACCAGTACATCGTGCCTATCGAAGACATGGTGGTCGAGGGCGATAACCTGGCGATCGTCATGGAATACCAGCATGGCGGAAGCGTGCGCGAGTTTTTGCAGAAGCAGAAGAATCTGCTGCCCGGCGAGGCTTTCGGCATTGTTGAGCGCGTGCTTTTGGCGCTGGAATACGCGCATCGTTCCGGGGTTCTGCACCTAGATATAAAGCCCGATAACGTGCTTTTATCGGGGCATTACGGTGATGCCCTCGTGGAGCAGGTGCGGGTTGCTGACTTCGGTATCGCCACGCTCATGGGACAGACGGAGAGCCAGGGTTTTTACGGTACGCCCGCCTACATGTCGCCCGAGCGTAAAGCCTATGGAAGCTCGGATTCCTCAGCCGATATTTATTCCGCCGGTGTTATGCTGCACGAGCTTCTGGTCGGCGCCGTTCCGCTGGTGGATGCGGATTCTGCCGTTCAGATCAGCGATCACCTTCCCGAGGATGTGCGCACCGTCCTTGAGAATCTTATGAGCCTATCGCCCAAGAACCGCCCGCAGGCCGCGCAGGCTGTGGCGCAGGTTCGGGCTCTGCGCAAGAAATACCAGGATGCTGACCGGTTCGAGTATGAGGAACGCGCCTCAGAAAACCAGAGCACCGGTGGTCGTCAGCGCACGGTTATTCGCGGCGGCGAGCAGGCACCCGCTCAAGCCGCGTCGGATAACTACAGCACCCAAGTACCCGAACTGGGTGAAGCCTCGCATCAGACGATTATCCGCCCGGTGACCGAGGCGCCGGTTGTCGAAGAGGAAGAAATCGACGAAGAATTTGAGAATGAGCAGCCGAGAACGGTTGCCTCACAGCTCAAACGCCCGCTCGTGTGGGGGTCGATATTAGGTATTTTGGCGCTTATCTGCGCGTGCGTTTTCGTCTTTATCAACAGTTCCGGTGAGAAGAAGCAAGAGGGGCCAAAAGAGCATTGGACCGCATCTTCAGGCACGAATTCGCCCCTGCCGAGCGGCTTAGGCACCCGTCTTGAGGCCGACTATGACCCGTCGTCTCATACGGCAACCGTGAAATTTGAGTACTCGACGCAAAAATCCGGGCTGCACGGCGATATTCTGCAGGTCATTCCCGGGCTGAGCACCGATTCCTGCCCGCAAACCACATGGAACCAGGCGAGTGAGGCCGAGGAGATCCGCAAAAATCAGGCCGCCATTACCGGGCTGGACACGAAATGCGCCTGGAACGTGAGTAACCTTAAGATTCCGGCGAATTCAGCCGTAACCATGAGCGCCAAGGTCGATATCGATATTCCCGATCAGAAGAGCCTCGAAAAATGGCTGGGCGAGATCACCAAGAAAACCCAGACCGCCATTAGCGACCCGGACGTGAAATCGGCTTCGTACCCCATTCAGCGCATCCAGAAGATTGAGGTGCAGGTGCCCAACCGCGTGGTTAACCAATCGGCGGTACCGGTTACCCTGCTGCCGGTGTGGCCCAGCGGCAAGGATGACCTGAACCCGCTCATGAAGCTGCCGCAGACCGGAACGCCCTCCCAGGCCATTACCTCGCTGGCGCCGGACACGGGCGATATCGCCTTCACAGACGGATGCTCCGGTCACCTGTCGATTTCAGCGGATCAGAAAAATGTGACGGCCCTATCGGTTGCTCCCCAGTGCAAGCTCAACGTTCAGGTGGGTAACTTCACAAATCTGCAAAGTAACGCTTTCAGTATTACATCACGGTAATTGAACATCTGTTGATCGTGCGACAGAGCGTTAAGATTGGCATATTTCCCGCACATTCTACTCATGGCGCGGTAGAATACCTTTAAGTTGCCTCGAACGGTTTACTCAACGCCACACACATACGATGCAACATTACTGTCCATAAAATCAGCCACCTTCCGGAGTGCCATATGTCTACACGCTTCGACGCGTCAGAATCACGGCTGACGTGGAAGAGCCGCTGTGTGCGGGTGCCTTTAACCATCGGGGTCATTGGCAGTTTGCTCCTTGCGGCATGCTCCTCGTCAGACCAGCAGAATAGTGATCCTACCTCGCCCGGGCAGACGACCCAGCAGAGCGAACAGCAGGTGCAAAACCCCACGCACGTGCTGCAGAACGTGAATCTTAAACTTGCGAGCAACGGTAACGTTTCTGCTATTGACACCAACAATATCTATGTCAATGAACAAGAGCACAAGAGCTCCAGCAAGACCATCAACTTCAAGGTCAAAGACGTTATTAACGACGTCCCGGTGCGCGTCAGCACCCAGTACCAGAGCTCCAAAGGCACCGGTACAAACCTGAAAGATCTGAACGGGTACTCCGGCGAGCTGACTATTAAGGTCACCGTCGAAAACCTTACGCTCAAGTCCCAAGAGGTAAGCTACGATGCGGGCGGCACCAAGCGCACCAACCAGGCGCTCGTCGGTGTTCCGTTTACGGTGGCAGGGTCGGTTTCGCTCGATAACGTGAAATCCAACCAGATCATTACCTCCGGTGATAAGACGGACGACAGCGCAACCAACGGCGTGATCAGCACGACCGGGGACGGCAAAGCGAACGTGCAGTGGGGCGCGATCCTGGCGCCTCCGACCTCCGGGGCAAGCACATCGTTCACGCTGAAGGTGAATGCGCAGGACTTCAAAGCACCCGATTTCGATATCGCGGTTCAGCCGGGGTTCGCCTCTGATCTTTCGGGTGAGAGCGTGCTCAACAACAGCTTCAATAAGAACGACGCCAACCAGGTTGCGATGCTTCAGCGCACTATCGACTTGGTGAACAATGTCGATTCGACGATTACCAGCGCCAGCTCGCAGGTGAACGAACTGCGCTCTAGCCTGGACAACACCTCGGACACCCTGGGTCAGGATGCCGCGAAAAACCTCCAGGCTAACAGCGAGAGCCTGACCAAGCGTATGGCGGAGCTTGACGGGCAAATTCAGTCCCTCAAGGATGACCTTGCCAAGACTGCCGACGGCAACAAGAACCAGCTCATCAGCCAGCTGGAAAGCACCATGAACACGATGGATACCCTGCTGGGTGATACCTCGCAGGTTCCGAATGTCTCGGTTTCGCATCAGAACGGGTCATGCACCGTCGATCGCGGTGCAGCCGGAGGCGGATCGAGCGTATACGGCAACCTCGTGCAGCTTTCCCAGATTCTCAACAACTATGCCGATGCCAGCGGCGACTGCCAGCATGCCCTCGCGGACTCGCTGCGCCAGACCATCGGGCCGGACAACCCCAGCCCTGAGGTCTGCCGTGACGGGTCTTCGGTCACCTGCTCCCTGTACGGTGCTTCGGTCACCTCGCAGGCAAGCCTGATTGGTCTCGTCGCTAATGGTGAGAAGCTTGTGAACGAGCTGCAGCCTGAGTACCTCAAGGGTGCCAACAAGAACTATCGTGCCCTGCGCGGCGAGATAGACAACCTGACGAAGTACCTGCAGAGCGATGAAGGCAAGAAAGCCATTCGAGACCACCAGCAGAACGGTGACATCACGGAATCGCTCAAGTCTAGCCGCCGGTCGGTAGATGAGCTCAAGAAAACCTCGGATGAGCTCACTAAGGCGCTCAACAGCCTGCACAGCAAGGCCGTGGCGGCGCGCAACGACGTGAGCGGAAACTCGAACTCTATAGACCAGCAGAACGAAGATGTCGCTAACGAACTCTGCAAGCTTTCGGTAGAAAACGGCGGCAAGCTCTCGCAAGAGGAAGTAGACCGCCTGCGCTCCTACCTGACTTCTACGCCTTGCGGTGAGACCCCGAGAACCCCGCAGCGCGATCAGAATAACCAGAACCAAGGCGATCAGAACACCCCGAACAATAACCAAAACGGGAACAACGCTAACCAGGGCGGCACCCCCGTAGTCCCGGCAGCGCATCGATTTGCTGCCGACAAGCTCCAGGCACCCGAAGGTTACGGGCAGGCTATGGACGAGCGCCTGAACAACCAGGCACGCGCTTGGGACGAGGTTATCAAGGAAACCGATCTGCAGAACCCGACCACCCCTCTGGCGCAGAACGCAAAGGGATTCTCCGACCAGGTGAACTCTCTGGATTCCGCGCTCAGCTCGGTTGAGAAGGCGTATGCGGGCGAAGGTGACGACCAGAACCGTGATCGTGATGATCGCCAGAACGACCCGAACTCCCTGGATGAAAAGCTCAAGTCGCTGACTAGCGCATCCGATGAATTGGGTAAGAACCTGGATGAACTTTCCAGCCAGCACTCCGAACTTTCGGAAGCTCTCAAGAACGCATTCAAGGACTCTGCTGACGAAACCAGCAAGAACATCAACAACCTGATTTCGCAGGAGATCCGCCAGGTATCGGCTCAGGGTTCGGCAGGTGCCGATTCCATTCAGAATTCCTTCACCAGCTCAATCTACGGTCTGGCGGAAGCCTCGAACGTAATCGTGCGCGATGCCGGTAACTCTCTGGAGGCGCAGCGCCGTGACATTGCCGGTAAGGTTGAGAACCTCAAGGCATCCCTGGATGGGGTCACCCAGAGCTCCCTGGAGCAGCTGGATGCGCGCACCGGAAACGCCAGCCGCGACCTGGCGGGTGCATCCGTGCTTCTTGCCGACGACCTCAACAAGGTTATCCTCGACCTGGGCGATAGCCGAGTCGATGGTTCTGGTCTGCTGGGCGCGTTGAAGACGAACGCCGCGAAAGCTGGTGCCGCCGACTTCCAGCTGGCGCTTGCCTCACAGAACGCGCAGGGTTACACCAGCGTTCGTGCCGAGGACATTGCGGCCGTGCAGCTGCGGCAGGCACAGTTCAAGGCGTCCTTGGAGAAGCTCAAGTCCCTGCCCTCCTTCCACCTGCCTGACGGTGGTAAGGCCGAAGTGAAGGTGGTTTACACCTTCCACATTGGGGACATGTAGCGTGACCCCAGAGCCTCAGCTTGAGGAAGAACAAACCTCCCGAAGGGTACCCCTGACCATTATTGGCTGGGGTGCCCTTCTGGGGGTCTTGTTGTTGGTTATCGTGGTGGCAGCTCATCTGCTGCGGCCGGATATTCGGCCCCTGCGCGCACCCGGCGATACCGAGGCGATAGCCCCCGTTGTTCCGCAGGAAATTACGCTGCCGAACAACAATAATCGCGACGCCAAGATCGGGATTATTATGACCTACGGCGAGGATGCGGAAGGCTCCGAATGGGTGCTCCCTGCCCAGGGTGCTGCGGTGGCCGCGCATCGTCTGGATCTTGGTAAAACCCCCGTTCAGCTGACGGTCGCTAACGATAAGGGAACCCCTGACGGGGCTCGTGATGCCGTCGAAAAACTCAAATCTGAGGGCGTTCAGGGGATTATTATTTCTTCCTCGGGTGAGCATATTAAGGGTGCGACGAACGCGGCACGTGAGAGCAGCATCCCGGTGATCGAGGTCTACGACAGCGTAGATACCGGGCGCGGAGTCTGGAGCCTGGCGCCCACCCCCGAGCAGCTTTCGCAGGCGTATATGCAGGCTTCGCAGCCGAGTACCCAGAGCATCGTGATAGCTCCCAAGGATACTGAGGTGAAGATTCCGCAGGTTGCCGCCAAACATGCGTACGACCGCGATACCGATGTGCGTGAGCTGGCGCAAGACGTCAAGAAAGAGTCCCAGAGCTACGGGGCTTCGGCGAATATCTTCGTTTCGGGCTCGGCAATTCGCCAGGCCAAAATCGTCAAAGAGCTGCAATACGCCGGGGTGACGGCTCAGATTCTTTTGAGCCCGCAAGCCGTATCGCCCATTTTCGCGCGAACCCTTGTGGCTGAGGGCGGCACGGTCTCGGCAAACCTGACGACCGTCGGGTACAACATGTCAGACTCTTTGGCCTTGCAGTCCGATGACCCCGGGCGGGGGCTCGCCGCCTTCCTCGAAGCGGTGCGTGTTATGGGTCAGGATTCATCCTACATGACCCTGCAGGATGACCAAGCCTTCAAATCCGCCGCTCCCTATGCGGATGCGCGCTCCCACAACGCGGTGCTGGCGTTCGCCTATGCGATCGATAAGGTGCACGAACGCAAGCCGGAGGCGGTCACTCGCGTGCTGGAAAGCATGAGGCTCGATGCCGCTCAGGCGATTGCGGGCGACGCGCTCGATTTCACTCATGAAAACCCAACGACTGCGCCCGTGCAGACACTCCATGCTACGGAGCAGAGTCTGGGGCTGCGGCCCGAGCCGAGCAACGATCAGGAACCGCGCATCGTCTGGTTCGCAGATCGTGGAACTCGAACGGAAACCTACAATGAATAGCAATTGACTAGTATATATTCCAAATAAAGAATATAAGATGCCGTCTTGTACAGGGCTGTGAGATCGTCAAAGGAACAGTATGCGAATCCAAATATCCCTCGAATCTTTTCAGAAAAGTATCGAACTCGATTCGTGGCAGGAGAACACCACGCTGAGTAGTCTCATTCTTGCTGCCGGAGGACCTTATTTTGAACTAGACTACCCCCTCTACATCGATTCTCAGCCTGTATATGGCGGCACCCAACTAGGGGCTGTAGTTCTTCTTGAGGGGAGCGTAATTAGTCACCAACCGTTACCTTCAGCGCAACCAGTACAAGGTTGGAATGTAACCCTTGCTGGCGGTCTTAACTCTGGTGTTGTAGTGCCATTACCTCACGAACGCCCAATGATTGTAGGACGCTCTCCCAAAGCTGATATTGTCCTATCTACCGACAGCGCTTCTTGGGAACATTGTCGCCTTGAACTCTTGGAAGAAGGGGTCAAAGTCACCGATGCTGGCTCCACAAATGGAACTTTAGTAAATGGGGTAAAGGTTCCTGAAGAAGGTTTCGAGGTTACGGACTTATCGGTGATATACACGGGTGGAGCTGTCCTATTAGTACGTCCGCAATTAGTGGAGAGCCCCGCCCCAAAACCAGGTGTGCTCCCAAATCTGACCCCAGCGCGTACCTCTCCCTTTAACCGCCCACCACGTCCAGGTATGTTGCCTGCTGCAACCCCTCTTAAATTTCCCAAACGTAAACAGGTTTCAAAACCATCTAAATTTAGCTACGCGACCGTGCTGAGTCCGCTTGTGTTTGCGATTGCAATGGTTTCTCTTCTGGGCGACATACGGTTTGCTTTCTTTGCTTTTCTCAGCCCGGTTGCTGCTTTGGCACTGTGGATAGAACAAAAATGGCGTTTTAAACGCGAAAAGCAAGAAGAAGAAAATCGTTTTGCGCAGGAAGTTGAGAAACTAAAAGAAGATCTTGAAGGCAGCTATAAATATGAACGGGTAAGGCTGCACGACCAAGCACCTGATCCAGCTAGTGTGATGCGTCGTGTTCACCTACCCAGTACTGAGCTTTGGCAACGGCGTTTTTCCTCATATGACTTCTTGAGCCTGCATATTGGATATGGAGATTACCAGTGGATACCTGAGTCAGAGGATCATTCATCTGTAGAGCAAGAAAAAGAGGTCAAAAAACTCTTAGATAACTCGAAGCTGCGTGGTGCTCCTATTCTCGCTGATATTTCTGATGCTGGCGTTATTGGAATTGTAGGTAATCGGGAGGGTGCCCTCGCCCTAGCGCGCAGCCTCGTGATGCAGTCCGTGACTCACTGCGGACCCGCAGACCTCACCCTAGGCGTCTTCTTCGACCGCGGCAAAGAAGACGAATGGTCGTGGACCTCGTGGCTGCCGCATACCCGACAGAGCGGATCTTCCACGGGCGGCCGATGGATTTCTTGTGATCGGGATCAATCTACCGCCATGCTTAAGAACCTGCATCAGAGCATTGATGGGTTACTTTCTCCGGAACTTTTGCTTCTTATTGACTCTGAGGTACTTACCGAAGGACGTGATGCTCCTGCCCGTGAACTATTAGGGTATGGACGTCATGTAAATAACTACAACCAGCGAAAAAATATTCATCGAGTATCGGGTATTGTTATCGCTTCGTCTACAGAGCAGCTTCCTGCTTCGTGTACTGTGGTTATTGACGTCGGTGAAGATGCTGCCGCAACATTTACTGAGCCTGAAAAACGGCGCATTATTGAAGACGTTATTATCGGTGGTATATCGCTAGAGGATGCGACAATTACTGCCCACCAGCTTGCGCAGTTCGACGACCCCGAGCTCATCATCCCCGGTGCGGGTCTGCCCGGGCTGGTGCGCCTACCCGAACTCACCGGCATCGGCACGCCGCCCACCGCCCAAAAGATTATCAACACCTGGCAGAAATCCACCGGATACAGCACTGAAATCGGCGTTGGCGACCAAGGCGTATACACCCTCGACCTCGTCAAAGACGGTCCGCACGGTCTTGTCGGCGGTACCACGGGTTCGGGTAAGAGTGAATTCCTGCGATCCCTCGTCGCCGGTCTGGCGGCCCATAACGACCCCACGCGCCTCAACTTCATTCTGATCGACTTCAAGGGCGGCGCGGCGTTCAAAGCCTGTGAACGGCTGCCGCACACCATCGGCACCATCAGTAACCTCGATGAACAGCTCGCAAACCGTGCGCTGATCAGTCTCGAAGCCGAAATGGAGAGGCGGCAGCGGCTCTTCGCCTCCGTGGGGGAAGGCGTCGACAACATCATCGAATACCACGCCACCAACCCGCCAGAGCCCATGCCGCGCCTGCTTCTCGTCATTGACGAGTTCGCCATGCTCGCCAAAGATTTCCCTGACGTGCTTACCTCACTCGTGAGTATCGGTGCCGTGGGTCGTACCCTTGGCGTGCACATGATCCTGGCAACCCAGCGGCCCGCTGGCGTAGTAAACAACGACATCCTGGCGAACACCAACCTGCGTGTTGCGCTGCGCGTGCAGTCCAAAGAAGACTCCTCCAACGTGATTGAGGTGCCGGACGCCGCATCCATCGAGCGCTCGCAGATGGGCCGCGCCTACATTAAATTGGGGCAAACCGACATCACCCCCATTCAGACCGCGCTGGTAACCGGGTTCAGCGGTGTCGTCGAACGCGACCCCATCGAAATGCGGTCGACAAGCGTTTTCGGCATTCCGTCGGCACCGCGTGCACTGCCGAAACCGAAGAAGACCGATGCGAATGACCTCGACAACCTGATCGACGCCATCGTCGAAGCCAACCACGAGCAGCACTATGCCCCGCCGCGCAAAGTCTGGCCCGAAGCGCTCGGCGATAACCTGCCGCTGAACGGATTCGATAAACCCCTCTACGGAATTGACGAAAGTGCTCCAGCAGATAACGACACCCCGCTGGTGGGAATGTTAGAAGGGGACACTGTGTTCTGTGCTTTGGCTGATATCCCCGAAGAACAGCGTCAAATCTCACAAGGCTGGAATATAAACCGCAGTAATCTGCTTCTCTTGGGGGCACCCGGTAGCGGTACTAGTACTACGCTTATATCCTTAGCCTTAACGCTGTGTCTGAATACTTCTCCGGATCAATTCGATATGCTCATCCTTGATATGGGGGCAGGTACTTTAGCGCCATTACAGAACTTACCGCATGTAAATTCCTATGTAGGCCCCGGTGAAGGCGCTAAGGAGAAGCAAACACGATTCCTGCGGCACCTCATGAATGAGTTGGAACGGCGCCGTTCTAATCCTGTAGGTAACCGCAAACTTATCATTCTTGTTGATGGTTTCGGCACCCTGAGGGATGAGTTTACAGACTACTCTGGTACCGACTATCTCAGTGCTTTCTATCGTATTTATGCTGATGGACCAGCTTTGGGAATGCATTTTGTTATCACCAGTAGCCGTGTGAAGGGTATCCCTTCGGCTATTGACGATATTTCATTACAACGCTGGCTCTTCCATCTAGCGGATCCCTATGATTATTCTGGATACAAAATTAAAGGTACTGATATTCCTGCTGCTGTACCTGGTAGGTGTGTTGATAGTGCTACTATCCGCCAAATGCAGATAGCTATCCCCGCAGTTGGCACTGACTTAGCCGTCGAGCGGGTAGTGCAGTATTGGGGTTCCAATAACAAACCAGACGTTATTGGGCATCTACCTTCACAAATTTCGCTCTCTCAGTTGGGTGCTCAACCTTCTATTAACCATGATTGTTGGACCATACCGGTGGGTGTCGCGGAACATGATCTAAAACCCATATTTTTGGAACTCTACGAAGGCGAACACGCGCTTATCGGCGGATCACCGCGTTCCGGCAAATCGACCCTGCTTCAGGCTATTGCCGACTCGATGAAAGACCTCCGTGAGCGGAACTTCCATGGAGATAACGGCTTGGAAATTCCGCAAATTTGGGTGGTTTGCGGCAGGCGCTCGCCATTGATGCATCGTCAGTTTGATCGTATGGCAACAAATGCTGAAGATATTTCTGCCTTGGTTACTGATGCCCGCATGTCAAATACTCCTGTCCTAGTCTTAATTGATGATGCTGAGCGGATTGAGGATAGTGATAATGCTATTACCAATCTCCTCGAGAGTGATTTACCACTTGTACGAGTGATCGCTTCAGGTAAGCCAGGCGAATTGCGCACCATGTATTCCCACTGGACGAAAATACTGCGTAAATCGCGTACTGGTATGCTCTTGCAGCCGAATACCGATTATGATGGCGACTTATTCTCTACAAATTTGCCACGCCGTTCACCAGTGGCCCTAACTCAAGGGCGTGGATACGTGATTCTGGGCGGGACACCTATACTAGCCCAGATGGTAAGCCCCGATGATATGGAGAATAAGCGTTAGTCATCAAGCATGGATAAATAACGTGTGGGTCTAGGTGTCACTTCAGAGGAATATAGCACCTGAGACCCACATTTTGGTTATTTTAGTAGATTCTATTTCCTGGCAGTGGTGGTATTCGATTTTCTGAAATCTTGTATTGGTTTTGTTCAGGATGGGGAATCTTGTTCATGGGTGCGCTCACTACTGGTTGTTGGTTCCGGGCGTGGGTTCGGTGAAGGCACCACAGGGCT
>ERZ773267.1002-NODE-1002-length-16779-cov-7.357690_pt1 | contig 16779 bp, 13 predicted proteins | sample MGYA00511959_ERZ773267 | MGnify/ENA primary metagenome ERZ773267 (study PRJEB29015, sample SAMEA2738165) | human oral metagenome | biome: human oral; feature: human-associated habitat; material: saliva | place: China | collected 2240 ... | reverse complement strand
ACACTAAGGCTAACAAGGAGATTGCCGTTGCCTCAACCAAATCTTTCCTTGGCCAGATTGTGAGTTTGACGCTTCTTGCCATGGTTCTTGCGCAGGCAAAAGGAAAGCTCTCAATCGCTCAGATACGCCTGCTCTTTAAGGAACTTGCCGACACTGCCGAGCAGGTCGAGGAGGTTCTCAGCGATACAAAAGCCATTGATGTCGCAGCACAGGCCTGCAAAGATGCCAATGATGCCTTGTTCATTGGCCGCGGCATGGGGGCTGCTATCTGTTACGAAGGCGCCCTCAAACTCAAGGAGATCAGTTATCTTCATGCCGAGGCATACGCGGCCGGAGAGATGAAGCATGGTCCCATTGCACTTCTGTCCAAAGGATATCCTGTCATTGCCGTGGCAACTAACTCCCCGGTATACGACAAGATGATCTCCAATATCCAGGAATCCCGAGCACGCGGCGCCATGATTATTGCCGTGGCAACTGAAGGCGATCAGGAAATCAAAAAGCATGCCGACTATGTCATCTACGTACCTAAAGTCAGAGACGCATTCTCACCGATCATCGCCTCGGTACCTCTTCAACTGTTTGCGCGCTCTGTGGCTCTTGCACGCGGCTGTGACGTTGATAAGCCGAGAAATCTAGCAAAGTCAGTAACGGTCGAATAAGACACTGACGAGCCTGAAAAACGGCAGATCAAAACCTCAAAAAATTTTCTAAAATCTTCTTGACAACTACTACGACTCTCGATATATTATGGATAACGATATAACGTTATTCGATATATCGAGAGTCGTAGTTCTGTTTTTCGTCATAGTTACACAGCGAAAGGAGGGGTTATGACAAAGGCAATCGATTCCGGTGCACTCACTGAACCGACGTTTTACATTCTTCTTTCTCTTTATCAACCTATGCACGGATATGCCATTATGCAAAACGTCCAAGAGATTACTGACGGTCGAGTTACCATCGGAGCGGGTACACTTTACGGCGCCATTAATTCGCTCATTGAAAAAGGTTGGATTGAGGCTCTGCACAATCAACCCAGCGATCGTAAAAAAGAGTACCGAATCACTCAGCAGGGCAAGCAAGCTTTTTTGCAGGAAGTTAATCGACTACAGGCACTTCTCGCTAACGCACAAAGCGTCATCAACACAGCCAATACAAGAGAGTCTTGATTATGGCACCTCAACAACAATCAAAAAATTCTTTACCGACTTTGATGCAGAAGAAGCATGGCTCAATCAAATGAGCGCACAGGGCAAAGAACTGGTTAACTATCGCGGCGGAACGTACACATTTACTACAAGCGAGCTTCATGCGTGGCAATATGCCATTGAGATCTTAGGCACAACCTCAAAAGAAAGCCGCGATTACCTCAGCTTCCTTGAAGATATGGGTATTGAAATCGTATCTACCTCAGCCGGCTGAGCTTACCTGCGCAAGAAGGACGACGGAGCCCCCTTTGTTCTCCACAGCGATCTGAAGTCTCGCCTCGTCCAAGCTCAAAAGGCCGATTTTTGGCCCCGCATTATAATTTCACAGCTTTTCTTTGTACTGGTATTTTGTGTAAATGGAATTCTCACTCAACAGGTATCTCCTGTCGCTTTCGGTATTCTCATTGGGACAAGCATTGTATTCATAATTGCTGCGGCTATTGAATTCTTTGTTTTTGCAAAACCGTATCGCAAGCGCATCCGTCAGCTAAAGCAGGAGCTTGCTATTAAAGAGTAGCGAGAAGAACTTGTCGTAATGTATGTGATAACTGTTCAGTAATTGTCATGTAAACTTAGTCTTAGTTGATACAAAGTGTCATACAAACAGGGCCACATCTTTCGATGCGACCCTGTTTTGTTCTTACCTGTGAGATCTAGCCAATGAGACTGCTATTCACGCCGGCCTCTACGACGAAGGTATATTCCGCCACCAATGAGAACCACTGCTGCAGAGGCAAGTGCGATTGCAATACCTGTAGCGTTCGAGTCTCCCGTATAAGGGACAACTCCACCGGATTTCTTAGCAGGTTTTCTGTTGGACTTTTGAGGTGTGTCTTCTTTTGGCTTTGGGGTATCGTGAGGAACTTCTGTATTGGTAATGGTAAAGCCTGTTGTGGCGTCCCCCGTTACCTCTGAGGTATAGCCTGAGACCTCGTCCTCTTTGACGGTGTAGACGATCTCTGTGCCGTCAGCGTTGTACTTGTCCAAGCCAGAGAAGCTGTCAGTCCAGCTGTTGGCATCTGAGAGTGTTACGGTCTTGCCGGTGTCTGTGCCATCAGCCAAGAGGTGTACGGTGACAGAGCTTGTCTTAGGTCCAACCCATTCTTTTTTAACCGGAACGTTTACCTTCTCGGTATTGGTATTGGTGATGGTAAAGCCTGTGGTAGCGTCACCGGTAATGGTATTAGTGTAGTTGGCAACGTCGTCCTCTTTGACGGTGTAGACAATAGCAGTGCCGCTTTTGTACTTAGGAAGATTGCTAAAGGTTCCTGTCCAGTTACCGGCTTCATCCAAAGTTACGGTCTTGCCGGTGTCTGTGCCATCAGCCAAGAGGTGTACGGTGACAGAGTTCGTTTTAGGTCCAACCCATGCCTTGGTAACGGTAACTGATGTGATCTCAGGTGTGTAGGAGTTTTTAATATCAGTACCGGTAACCGTTACAGTATAGCTATCAACGGCGTCCTCAGAAACGGTATAGGTAATCTCTGTACCGTCAGCGTTGTACTTATCAAGACCGTCAAAGCTGTACTTCCAGTCACCTGACGCATCAGGGGTAACTGTCTTGGAGTCTACCTTGGTACCGTTCTTCAGAAGGTTAACGGTAATAGAGGCAGGACGTTTACCATCTTGGTTGTTATTGTCGTCCCATGTCTTGGTACCAGAGATATTTACCTTCTCAGTATTGGTGTTGGTAATGGTGAAGCCTGTTGTAGCATCGCCTGTGGTCGTGCTGGTGTAGTTGGTAATGTCGTCCTCTTTGACGGTGTAAACAATAGCTGTGCCGTCGGCTTTGTACTTATCGAGACTTGAGAACGTACCTGTCCAGTTGCCAGCCTCATCAAGGGTAAGTGTCTTGCCGGTATCAGTTCCGTCAGCCAAAAGGTGTACGGTGACAGGTCCTGCCTTAGGTCCAACCCATTCTTTCTTAGCAGAAACATCTACCTTCTCGGTATTGGTATTGGTGATGGTAAAGCCTGAAGCGATATCGCCTGTGATGGCGTTAGTGTAGTTAGCAACATCATCCTCTTTGACCGTGTAGATGATCTCAGTACCATCTGTCTTGTATTTACGAAGACCGTCAAAACTACCCTTCCAGTTTCCTGCCTCGTTAAGAGTAAGAGTCTTCCCGGTATCAGTTCCATCAGCTAGTAAGTGGACAGTTATAGGCCCGGCCTTAGGTCCAACCCAAATCTTGGTTACAGGAACTGAAGTCTTAATAGGCTTGTTGGTAATAGTCTGGATAGCACTACCTGTAGGAGTAACCTGAAGTATGTACTCATCAGTTCCAAGCTCATAACCTTTGGGAGCTGTCTTTTCTTTAACCTTATAGCTACCTTGGGGAAGAACATTTGAAACGACACTACCATCTGCTCCGGTAGTAAGTTCAAAGGTGGAGCCGTCAGGTTTAGTTACGGTAAATACGGCATCTTTTAATGGTGTAGTGCCGTCTTCATCAACTTTGATAAGCTTGATTTTGCTTGCAAGATCTCCTCCTGCATGTCCACCAGCACCAGCTAAATCGTGATAGTTTATGTTGACTGTCTTATCGATACCATCGGCTGTAAGTCGAGCAGCATTCGTCTGTACAGTTCCAGAAGTCATAGTTGAGTAATACATAAGAAAGTACTGTTTGGTACCAATGTTACCGAGATTTATCTCAAATGACTTCTTATCAGCTGACACTGTTAGCTTGCCAGTAAGATCCTGTTCATCGCCCCATCTCTTGAAGCTTCCATCCGAATTATATTCAACTTCTACCAGCCTAAACTTCTGAGTTCCTGTAGCGGAGGGGATATATTCTCCATTATTAGTTTGAAGAGTATCCGTAATTTTTACATTTTGTAAATTTCGACCCTCTTGATTAATTCGTATATTCCACCTTACAACTCCTGGAGTTGTAGTCTTTTCTCCCCACTTTGCAACAATCTCTTTGACTGTCGCATTTGGTTTAATATGTATATTAGTAGTAATAGTCTTTCCATTTACATCTATCGTAATTGGTTTGTCTGAATTAACCGTAACCTCCCTCTGGTTAAAATAGGTTACAAGTTCAATCATGCCTTTATAGTTAGTGTGATTATTGGCTTTGTCATTAAAGACAATATGTATCTTACCGCCACCATTGACGGTATCAGGTGTTACTGTTGCTTTTGCAACAACGTTTCCATTGCTGTCAGTAATATCAAATGTCTTAGGTGTTGAAGCAGTACTTAAATTAATCGTATTAGGTATTGTGAGATCAAAATAATCCCCCGTATGGACCATCTCGCTAGGTTCGAGCTCCCAGTTCATCTTCAACTTGAATTTTGTCCCTATACACAACTCTGTAGCAGGGTTGCCGTCAGCGTCTAAAAACTTAAAATCCGTAAGAGTTGCATCAAGTTGCTTAGGAGTTGAAGGAGCTCGCAGGAGCGATACGGAAAGAATCTGATGAGAAGTAATGGAATAATCTGTAGAGGCTTCCTCCATACTAGTATCCATCTCAGACAAAGGACCAGCTCGTGTTGCATTAGCTTGCTCTTCACTACCAGCCTCTTCCTGAGCGGACTCTGAAGAAACGCTCTGATTATCCTCAGTAGAGACTTGAGAGTATTCTTCTTTTTGTTCTTTTGCTTCAGAGCCGCTTTGAGATGATTGCTCAGTAGCTACTTTAGAAGCTGACGGCGCAGCATCAGCAGCAAAAGCATTAAGAGCACCTCCCGGAATCAAAAGGCTCAAAGCAAGCACCAAACTCAAGAAGCTACAAAACCTCTTTTTCATAGCGCACTTTCCTTTCCGTCTAATTACATATCAGGAATTAAAAAGCTAAACACAGTGCGATAAGCATATTCCCCCCCGCTACTTTCATCTACCAAAATCTTTAGAGAAGCTAAAATATCTCTTTAAATTCATAATTTAACCATATATAACTTCTTCAAAATTAAATAACAATCTCATTAAACTCTTTATTAATTCCTTAGTCTCATTCTAGATTCAACTATACAGATTCTCCTAATACTTAAAGTTTTTATATTTGGAATAAATACTTGTCTTAACGAAAGAGGAATCTCTTCTATAAAGTAAACACTCACTCGACAAAAATAGACAAGTCTTCTTACATTACAACTTAACGCGGTAATGTCAGTAAATCTCAGCCTATCTAGTACCGGAGCACAAAAGCTGCAATATAGATGACTTAAGACTCAAACAGGGCCACATCTTTCGATGTGACCCTGTTATTGGTCTGTCTCTCTGAAAGTGTCAAAATATTCGCTTACTTGTTCTCCTTTCTGAGATAGGCGCCCGTACCTAGAAGCACGATGGCCCCTGTACCCAAGGTCACTACCGCACTCAAAACATTGGCATCTCCCGTATAAGGAGCAACTCCACCGGATTTCTTAGCAGGTTTTCTGCCGGATTTCTTAGGTGTGTCTTCTTTTGGCTTAGGGGTGTCGTGAGGAACTTCTGTATTGGTGATGGTGAAGCCTGAAGCGATATCGCCTGTGATGGCAACAGTATATTTTGACATGTCAACACCGGTAACCGATGCCTCAGTCACCGTATACGTAATAGGCACGCCATCTTTATATTTTGGAAGATTGCTAAAAGTACCCGTCCAGTTACCAGCTGCATCCAGCGTCAATGTTTTGCCACTGTCGCTACCATTTGCAAGGAGCTTCACGGTAACGGCAGAACCTGTAAGACCAACCCATTTTTTAGTAACAGAAATGGACGTGACCTCAGGTGTATGCGAGTTGGTAATGGTATATCCACTTGTCGCATTACCGGTAATCGTTGGGATATAGCTGGCAATCGTTGGATCTTCCTTTACGGTATAGGTAATTGTCTGACCTGAAGCGTTCTTCTCATTTAGACCCGTAAAGGAGCCCTGCCAAGAACCATTTTTATCAAGAGTTAACGTCTTGCCTGTATCAACACCGTCGGCAAGAAGACGTACCGTAATAGATGTGGGTCTTAAGCCATCCTGGTTGTCTACATCATCCCAAACCTTCTTAACAGTAACATCGATAGTCGTGGGAGTCTTTTTATCGACAAATGTTTTAGTTACCGTCTGGTTTGCCGGAGAGAATTCCTTCGAAGTTATTCCTTGATCATCAGCTGTGTCATATCCATTGGGGGCTTTGGTCTCTTTTATCGTATAGTCATCACTCAGCATCTGCTTGAGTTCTGCCTCACCATTGGCGTCGGTTGTCACTTGGCCAACTGATAGTCTAGATCGATTACGAATGACGTCAAAAACGGCACCTGCAAGAGGCTGTCCAGCTTCATCAACCTTCTTGATTTTAATTGTATAGGCATAGCCCTCACCTGTACCTCCTGCAGAAGGAATAATATAGGAGGCTTTGCTTGTCCTCTGCAGCTCTTACTCTTATTCAACCGACTCTCTTTATTTATAACGGGGATGAAAAAATTGCATTTGTACTATGCCTCTTCTTTCTCCCTTATTTAACATAAGTCGTGTGTCGCTTTGAGCCGTTCTGCACTTTCTATGAGTTGATTCACGCCTATATGGGTATTCTGAAGACGGGTTAATCACCTTCCAATATGCAAGCTCAATGTAATTGAGAATGATGATGTTTTACTATAGAGAAAGCAGTCCTTTTCAAACGACGGGGGACAGTACTAATGATATTCGAATCGATAATGTTTTTTGGAGCGTCTAATGGATTTGATGCTGTTTATCAAGGATATTGCAACGCCAGTATTGGCTGTCATGGGTTCAGCTATAGGACTCTTTCAAATCTATCAAGGTCAGAAAGAAAAGCGCAGAGCTCAGGCTGAACAGATTAGTGCTTGGTGGGCGCGCGTTGACGATGACCGTTGTGACGAGAAGGAAGAAAACGATTCGCGAAATAGTGGCAATAAGTTCGGACAGCCTCCGCGTGAAGATAAACCACAGTACCATGCCGGAATAATATTGCTCAACCAATCGCAGACCCCCATTAGAAATCTAGCTGTCTATGGTAAAGCGTACAAAATGAAAAATGGCGAGAGATGTAAAGAAGGGCTGATACAGCCTGAGAAGGTGAGGACACTCCTCCTTCAGCCCATCTTGGTGCCCGGGGAGTTCATTTCATTCGCTGTTGTCAATAACGACAAAACCGATAAGCGTCCTTGGACGTATCCTGAGGAACTATCTGCAATTAAAGAAACAATTGGTAAAGTGCGGCCGATTATTAACGACGAGAAATGGAAAGTTGACACATTCATTTTTGAGGATGCCGCTGGACACTGTTGGTTCAGAAGAGAAAACGGCAAGTTGTCTCGATATTGGTTTTATAAAGTAGTAACTTGGTTTTATAAACTGGTAACATTTTTGAAGTTGAGACTAACCTCCTCCAATAATGATCCTCGATCGCTAACCAACCCGCTGAATTACAAGAGATGTTTCGAGAATAATAAGACTCAAGAAACTCCAGAAGTTAGCGTCTATAGTTGGTGTTCAGAATTGCAAGCTTAAGTATCTTCAAGTGTACGTAGTTCGTTATCTATGATGTCCAAAGGGAGACGGTTAGCCACATGATTGCCGAGGCAGTGACGAACAAGGCTGATGGCGTCTGGCAGAGAATGCAGAAAGATGGAATTACCAACCCACAGGAGGTCATCACCTTTTTAAAGATGGACCGGCTGCGTATTTTGTGGCGCGAGCGGATGTCCTTGTTGATAATCTTGCCGACAATCTCCTCAGCGACTGTCTGCATGAGACAAGAATCTCGGATACACGATCAATAGATGGGTTTCTCGCCCCACCAAGTCCCTCTTGTCTTAATGCGTTTCCAAAGCTACTATGGTTTTAACAGTCTGCCGGAGCCTTTGGCAAGCGCCGGTACGAGAAGGGATCAGGTGCATGAAGAACTAGCGATACTCATAAACCCGAATACATGTAACGTCGCCGACGGCTATCACGGGTGTAGCATCGCTTATTCATGTCTTAACACACGCTAAATAACGATATCTTTGCAGTTAGACATATTCAAAGTTAGATACAGTTAAAATTTATAATTTGCATGCTGCTCCGCATAGCCTTCGGCAGAACCGAGGTATCATGCAGCTTAATCTTTCAAATATTGAATATACCTATCCATCAGCAGTGGAACCTACTTTACGTAGGGTGACTGCTACGCTTTCAGAAGGATGGACTGGTTTTGTTGGCGATAATGGCTCTGGCAAGACAACACTTGCACGTATTGTGTGTGGTTTATTGCAGCCTGATGTGGGAGTTGTAAGTCCTTCGCTTTTCTCGACATATTGTGCTCAAAGCACAGAGGAACCTCCAGGCAATCTTGAGGACTTTGCTGTGGCCTACGATCGGGCAGCAATAAAGTTGAGAAACGAGTTGTCCATAGGAGACGACTGGCCTTGGCGGTATGACACGCTTTCGTGCGGGCAGCAGAAGCGACTCCAGGTTGCGTGTGCGTTGTGGTCCGCTCCCGATGTGCTTGTTGTTGATGAGCCCACCAACCATGTAGACGCGTCCACTCGGCGGGTTTTGTTTGTAGCGTTATCAAAGTTCAAAGGCGTTGGAGTACTCATTTCACATGACCGAGAACTTCTCGACGCACTTTGTTCGCAATGTCTGTTCATAGCAAATGGCACAGTCATCATGCGGCCCGGCGGATATTCACAGGCATCCTCACAGGTTGCTTTAGAGCGTTCGAGTGCAATTCATGCTCGAGAAATAGCGCAAAAAGAGAAGGCACGAACAGAGCGAGAAGCCCAGCGTCGTCGAGAAGAGGCGTCTCGGGTGCAAGCACGTAGGAGCGGGAAGGGGATTGCGAAAAACGATAGCGATGCGAGAGCAAAAAAGCGCCACTACATTGTTTCCGGTCAAGACGGAAAGGCGGGTAAACTGTCCGCTCGTATGCAGGACAGGCTTGAAAAAGCTGAGGATGACGTTGCTGACAGTAAAGTTGAAAAACGATATGACGCTCACGTGTGGCTTGACGCTGAACCGAGTAAGCGAAAGGTCCTTTTTAGGATGGAACCTGGTCGTATTGCCGTTGGTGAATCTTTGCTCAGCTTGCCGGCGCTCTTTATTGGAAATACAGATCATATTGGACTAGTTGGGGACAATGGGTCCGGCAAGACTACTTTGGTTAAGAAAATTATCGCGAGCATTTCCGCTGATACAAGCCTTATTGACACAAGTTTTATGGATGCAACCTTTGCAAATACAGGTCGAGTTGACACGAAGATACTGTATATTCCTCAGGAACCTGATATAGCGCAGAAAGAAAACACGTTGAAGAAAATACGAGAACTTCCCAGTGTTTATCGAGGACAGGTGCTTTCCATTGTGGCGCAGCTCAACTCAGATCCAGATTGTATTTTTGAGGGAGATATCGTAAGTCCGGGTGAAATGAGAAAGCTCATGCTTGCGTTAGGGATTTTGGAATCACCTGAACTTCTTGTGATGGATGAGCCAACGAATTATCTTGACCTTGGATCCACAGAGGCTCTTGAGCGACTGCTATCCGTATATCCTGGGGCGCTTTTACTTGTTTCACATGATGCATCATTGGTAAGTTCGGCTACGTCCATAACTTGGAGAATACAAAAGTCAGAGGATGGCTACGAGCTTACGGTCGGTTAACGTATTGTTTTTATGTGACGGACTATTGTAATAACAGTGCAAAGGACGGTACTGTGACGGAGCAAAAGCAGAAGACAGAGCTCGATTTGAACATTCCTCCTAAGTCTGAATAGTGGGCAATCACTATTGCTTTCGGAACTCTGAGGGTGTCATGCCCGTTTCGCGTTTGAATGCGGCAGCAAATTTACTTGGATTGCTATATCCAGCCTCACATGCCGCAATCGAAACGCGTTTTCCCTGCATGAGCGTCTCCTTGGCTAAGCGGATTCGCTGTTGGCGTGCATACGAAGCAATTGTCATGCCGTACATTTTTTGGAAATAACCGTTAAGCGTGGTTGCGGAAATGCCCATTTCAGAGGCTATGTCTCGCGCGTCATGAGGCTGGGTGGGTGAGGATTCTATTAGATCGCGTGCTGTCTTTGCCATGTGCAACTGTGTCGGTGTGAGCAGCGTTTGCGGCTTAGCCAAGTTGTAATCGCGACGAGAGAGCGCCCAAAGAAGCTCAAGTACTGCGAGTTTTGCTTGTACCCAATCGCTTGATTGGGCTGCAGAACTCGCACGTTTCATCTGGGCTATAAGCTCCTTGTCACCTGAAAATATTGCCGACGGACCTGCCTGACTCCATGTATAAACTACGTCGTTGTCTGCTTCACGTAAAAGACTGAATTCAGGTTCATTGAGAACCTCGGTGCATACGAATACTTCGATACCAACGTATCGTGCAAGCGGATAGCGAAACGAACGAGGCGGCTCGTAGCCCTCATCTGATGTGTGAGAAAAGCTCACGCATACATCGGTTTCGCTTACTACGGCAACACCTGCGTGAGGGATATCGGTTTCGCAACGACCTTCGATGCAGTAGTTAATTGAAAGCCACTTGTCGGCATCCGAGTTTTCGGTACTTCTCGGAACTGAATTGGTCTTGGTGACGTTTTTAATATGCTCCACAATATCGTTTCCGGAAAACTGACTTCCTGGCATCATGCTTGGGCATTCTTCACATGCAAAATCTACCAAACACACCACAACATGAGGAGAAAGTACGTACCCCGTCATCGTACCTTTTCCGATAGGGTCAGAGAGCTTTAGTTCTACCATACGCTCGTTTTGGAAGGAAAGCGTCATACCCTTGCGAATAACTAAATCGGATAGCAAAGAGTTTTTCATAGGTTCCCGCCTTGTTTTTCGTTAACAATACATCCGAGATATGGAGCTATTTTAGGATAAATGGAGTTGCATATATCTAACTTCTTGGATATTCTCCTTAATTAACAGGTGTTTAGCAATACATCTTATGAGATTAAAGGAAATAATATGAAACTCAATGAAATGGAAACGGGACAAAAAGGGGTAATCACATCCGTTTTGGGGACAGACCGCTTTGTGTCACGCGTAACGGCCATAGGGCTTACCGAAGGCTGTTCCATTGAAATGGTGCAGAATGCCAAACGGAGGCCGCTTCTTGTATTTGAACGAGACAGTGTGGTTGCGATTGATCGTGCCGATTGCAAAAACATCGAAGTGGAGGTTCTCTCATGAGCTGTGAGGCCTGCGCAAGTGTAAAATCCTCTTGTGAGCATTGCTCGCATGGTTCGGTTGAATTTACGAAACGCGGCGATGCATGCATAGCGCTTTTAGGGCAGCCGAACTCGGGCAAGTCAACCCTGTTTAATGGACTCACGGGGTCTCGTCAGCATGTGGGCAATTGGCCGGGAAAGACGGTTGAACGCAAAGAAGGCGAATTTTGTCGCGGTGATGCGACGTATCAGGTTGTTGACTTGCCTGGTGCTTATGGACTCACAGCGAATTCGCCCGAAGAACAGATAACTGCGGATTTTGTGACGTCGGGAGTAGCTGACGTAACCCTTGTGATGGCCGATGCTTCCCAACTTGAGCGTAGCCTGTATATGCTGGCTGACTTTGCCTGTATTGCTCCTGACGTGCCTTGTGTATTGGTACTCAATCTCATGGACGTTGCTGAGCAACAAGGTAAACGTATCAATGCGAAGAAAATTGAGCAGCGCCTCGGCATTCCTGTTGTACCGTTCGTGGCGGCGGAGGTTTCGAATTACGATGCGCTGCTTGAGGCTATCGATTATGCACTGAGTAAGAAGCCTCTTCTCGACACTAAGTTGTTGAACATTGAAATGTCTCACCGCGCTGATACCATCCAAGGGCGTGGTGCGGCAAAGTTTGCGTGGATCGAGAAGATCATTGAGGGTGCTGAGACTGCGCCAAAGGCAATTCATACGCTTTCCCGTTTTGACCGTTTAGCCACTGCATCGCGCGCATCAAAACCGCTTGCCATTGCCATGATTTTGGTTGGTTTCGTACTTGCGTTCATTCCGGCGACACCTATCATGCTTTTGGGCGGCGGCATATCCAGTTTGGGTCAAATGGCGGCAGCGGCGCTTATTAACGCAGGGGCTCCGGCGATTCTTGCCAGTATACTTTGGGGCGTTGTTGCCAATAGCTTGTGCTTTGCGGTTATGATGACAGGCTACGTTTTTGGCATTAACCTCGTGTTTCTCGCATATGAGGAATGGGGGTACATGGCTCGTATCTCCTATGTGTTTGACGAAACGCTTTCTCGTTTTGGTCTGCAGGGCAAATCGCTCATGCCGTTTCTTATGTGTTTTGGATGTACCATGGGAGGTGTCTCAGGCGCGCGCGTTATTGACTCATGGGGTCAGCGTATGCTCACGATGATGATGGCTTGGGCCATTCCATGCGGATCTACGTGGGGGATTGTGCCCGTGCTGGCTGTGACTTTCTTTGGTGTAGGGGCTCCGCTTGTAATTGTTGCCATATTCGCGGTAAGCCTGTTGCTTATGTGGCTCATTGGTATTATCTTCGGACCGCATCTTGTTCCCAAAGGAGATCGATCCGGTCTCGTTATGGAGCTTCCGCCCTACCATAAGCCACGTGCGAAGAACGTGTTGCGTGGAGCGCTTATCAAATGCTGGAGCATGTTCCGTCGTGCATTTAAAGTGGTGGCGGTATTTACATTGGGAATTTGGTTGCTTACCTATACTGCAAGCGGCAACATAGAAGATTCCGCACTTTATGCCATTGGTATAGCGATTGAGCCGGTGACACGTATCTTTGGTATGGGCTGGGAAACATTTACTGCTTGGGTCTGTGCATTGGCCGTTAAAGAGTCGGCTGTGGGAGTATTTTCTGCGTTGTTTGCAGGTGGATCGACTCCTAACGCGGTTATTATGGGTGCCGTTTCAGGTTCAGCGGCCGTAGCACCCAACATTGGCGAGCTTATCGCCGCGCGTATCTCGGCGCCAGAAGCGCTTGCATTTATCTTTGCATTTACGTTCAATGTGCCGTGTGCCGCAAGCTGTTCCATGACTGTTGCCGAGGCGCATTCGCCAAAGTGGGTTGGCATAACTGCTGCCTTCTACATTTGTTCGGCGCTTCTTTTGGGATGTGCGGCCTACCACGTGGGATTGCTGCTGTTTGGATAGACTTGGGAGATGAAGCAGCGCAGACTTGTTTGGTACGTGTCGATAAAAAGTAGCTTGGGAAACACCAAGGCGTTGTCCAAGCGCTCGAAGAGAAAGAGAGGACAGGCCTTTTTCGTCTACAAGAGCAAGTGCTGTCGAGAAAATCTTTTTCTTTGAAAGCGTGCGGCTCTTGGGTGAACTCTTAGTCGAGTTTTTTGTAGCGCTCTTTGCGCAACTTCTAGCTGGGCTTTTAAGCGACTTACTAGGCACCTGTCCTCTTCTTTATTTAACGTGATTGTTTACCTTTCTTAAACGTAAATTGTATCACCACAAGTATTGCAAGAATTACAAAGAATATCCCAAGCATGCCAATTTGAGGCAATACGTCAGTTAAACCAGCACCATCTAAACTGACTGCATGAACTGCATTAAGAGCCCAGTAAGCTGGTGAGAATTTTGCCACGGATTGAGCCCAGTCTGGAAAGCTTGAAACTGTACAGAAGGATCCTTCGATTCCTGCGGCAAGCATACCTACGATGTTAGAAAGAGAAAAATATAGCCATACCAGGTATTGCTTGTTCTACTCCCGTGACGTTGGTATAACCATCGGATAAAAGCATAGATTTAAAAGCAGGCTCCATAAAAGGAATCATAACAAGAGGGAAGATGCTCAGAATGAGCGTAGGAGTTGGGTCCATTAGTTGGAGGCGAATATTGAGTCGTACGATTGCTGCAAATTTCTTAAGCGTTGTCATGATTTGTCTCCTCTCCAACAATCGATAAATATGCGCTTTGAAGGCTTGCCTGTGATATGTGTACGTTTTCTAGGGTGTTTTCTCTTAAAGCAGGATTGGCGAGAAGATCAGCAATGGCGCTTCCTGCATCGTTTGTATTGTTTTCTCGTAAAAGTTTCACGCCATTGCTTTGCCAACCGTCAATAGAAGGAACAGGTTGTGAGAATTGCAGGCTGACTGAGCTGCGTGCGTAGTTGGCAATAATCTTTTCAAGTGAACCTTCTGCTGCAATGCGACCGTTATGTATGATTGCAATATCAGCACCAAGTTCTTCAAACTCAGCTAGGTAGTGAGAAGTGTAAATGATTGCTGCACCATTTTTGGCAAGTGATTGCATGGTATGCAAAATGCGACTGCGTGCTTCAACATCGGCTCCCACCGTTGGCTCATCCATAAAGATAACTTTGGACTTGTGCATGATGGCCATACCTGAGTGCAGCCTTCTTTTTTGTCCACCGGATAGATGACGGGCTCGCTTGGTTTTCTCGCTCGTAAGGCCTAACAGCCCCATCACCTCTTCTGCTCGTGCAAATGAGCGCTTGCGAGAAAGTCCCTCGAGCTGTCCATAGTACGTAAGGTTTTCCATGACGGTAAGGTCAGGGTAGATTCCAAGGTCTTGTGGAGCGTATCCAATAAGATGGTTTCATTTAAATAAAGTGTCCAACCAATCAAAAACGACATTATGGGCAAGTCTCAAATTGTTAACTTGACAATGAGCGTCTGCACCACTTTCCGCTTCAAATACTTGAATTTTCGTTTGCGGATTTTTGAATCTAAGCGCTTCATAGATTACCTTAGTTTGGCGTTGTAATTCAGCACTTTCGCCTTCTCCCATAATAAACAGGCAAGGACATTGAATTTTTTGATAATCTACAATCTTTGCACGGTCGAATACCTCATCGATAGCGCTCTTAAAATCAGAGGTGCCAAACTGCCAAGAATATTTTTTAAGGTTTAAATTTGCAGATTCGTTTAAATTTCCAGCTAACTTTAAAATGGTATTCATTAACCAACTGGGAGCTTTTAAGCTTGATCCAAATTCTTTTCTGAACACTTCTGCAACGTCATAAATGGGTGTACTAGCAATCCAAGCATGAATTCTTGGATCTTTTTCAACGGCTTGTGCAGTAAAATACCCTCCTCCACTGACACCATAAATAGCTAGGTAATTCAGCTTAGAATTTCTATTTTCCAACCAGTCTATGCATAGCGAAATTGGAGTAGAGGCATCCACATCAAAGACTAGCTCTCTACTAGGGTTGCTCCCTTGACCAGGAAGGTCAACCATTAGAACATTATATTTTCGTATCCATCCAGGATATCCTGCAAAGTAAAATAAGTCTTCACGATAAGTATCACCGCCGCCAATCATAATCAGTGTTGGACAATCGTCGCCGGTGTGAAGATAGTAACCAGGCAAATAGGAGTCTTGATAAGTAATGGTTAGTTTTTCAATTGGTGCACCCAGCGAATGAATTGCGTTAGAAAACGCTTGCTCCATTTGGTGAACGGTAGACAAGTATTCATCAGAAAATGGATTTATAAACTGGATTGCCGAACGAAGGGAATAGGTTTGTGCTAGATAATACTGAGCTTTTGTTTGTTCACTTAAATCTGAATTGCTTGCTTTTTGTTTAAGATAGTTTCCATGTGATAAGAAGATATTTTTCCAGTCATCAGGTTTTGGTGATTTTCCTAGCTTTTGAGTAAGAAAGTAAAGTTCTCCGTGAGAAAAGCCAAAAACTTCACCAATTCCCAACAACCAATTAAAGAAGAAATCCGTATCACCATTTTTAAAATATATCCGAGTAGACTGTCTTTTTAAAATGACTTCGTTCTTCTTCATTATTTTTCTCCTTTTTTAGGTTATTTTAATCACTTATGATACCGAATCAATAGTCTCTATTAGACAACTAGATGTATTGATTGCAATCCTACGCTTAGCATTTTTTGGAAATAATGAAATAGATGTGCTTTAATGAAGCCTCATTGAAGAACTCTTACTTGTTGTTTAGTGCTATTTCATATTTGTTATATTTGTTCTATAACAAATATAGTAAAATAACCCAACTTGATAGAACATGCAGATTATTACTCGATTAATATAACAGGGAAGAGGCGTACGTGATTATACGTATTGATCAGATGGATCGAACGCCTGTTTACCAGCAGATCCGCAATCAAATCGTTGCAGCCATTGGGCAGGATGAATTGTGCCCTGCGGATAGACTTCCGAGTGTACGCTCACTTGCAAGCGATCTTGGCGTAAATATTCATACGGTAAATAAGGCATATGCCGTACTAAGGGATGAGGGATATCTTTTTATGCGGGGACGCTCAGGTGCAATTGTGGCAGATTTTAAGCAGACCGCTCCGCCTGAGCGTATTGCGACAAATTCAGAAGAACTTGCAGAAAAGCTCCAACAGCTCGCTTTAGAGCATCGTGCTCAAGGAGGAACCAAGGAGTCATTTCTAGAGATTGCACATACACAAGCTAAGTATGTGTTTATCTAAGGAGGAGCACTGGTAATGGACATCATTTCAATTAGTGCACAGACAATAGTAACGTTTGTAGTTGGATTATTTCTTGCTTTCATTCCGTATATAACACGCCATAACGAGTGCTTTGCTGTAACGGTACCAGTTTCTGCTCAAAAAGATTCACGTATAGTTTCTTTAAAGAAACACTATGTTGTAGAAATGCTTCTTACAACAATACTAGCAAC
>ERZ773267.997-NODE-997-length-16812-cov-11.088500_pt1 | contig 16812 bp, 17 predicted proteins | sample MGYA00511959_ERZ773267 | MGnify/ENA primary metagenome ERZ773267 (study PRJEB29015, sample SAMEA2738165) | human oral metagenome | biome: human oral; feature: human-associated habitat; material: saliva | place: China | collected 2240 ... | reverse complement strand
CGTTTTGCTCTAGTACATAGACTTTACCGTTCAGCACGTGATCCACGATAGCAACATGTCCGTACTGACCATGGCTACTTATGATAATATCTCCTTGCATCAGGTTTTTCATTCCTTTTATTTTCTCCCAGTTTGCAAAGAAGGGAGATTTTGGCATATCCTTTGCATTTCACAAAGCTCCTATCTTTCCAAATTCTAGTGCTTCGCTTATATATTGCTTAGCAAGATCTGCACACTGGAAGCCATAGCTCCCATCGTAATCGACTCTCTTTCAGAGTCGCTTGTTAACAAAGTTTTTGTATGGTCTATTTGCCATGTTTACGTAAAAATTCAAATAAAAACTGTTTTTTCTCCAAAGGATACACCATTTTAGCGTACCCCTCGCTTTTCCCTGAGTTTCTTTGCTAGTTTTGCAAAGTCTGCTTTACTTTCCTCATCTGCATATTTGTATCCATAACTGAGGAAGTCAGCTACCGCTTGCATTACCTTTTTGTTAGGATTCTGCTCAAGCGGTCTTGCATTCTGATAGTCACTTCTGAGGCTTTTTGCGAGCTCTTCCATCGCTTTCTGCTGATTTGGAAGTGATGCTCGTGTAGAGCTCAATACTCCAAGCAATGCATTCGCTGACTTTTCTTGTTCGATATTTGTTTTTGCCTCCTCGATCTTTTTGTCAGCTTGATTACCTAGTGAGTCTTTAGGCAATATCAGATAAAAACTTGTATCGATTCCCTTTGCCAAGTACTTTTCTATGCTTTTTATATAGTACTCATTAAAATAATTGTAATAATTATCATAGACTGATACCTCATATCCTTTATTCCAGGTACTATAATGAGGCACAAAAGGAACAGGTTTACTAAGGTTTGTCCTATGCCCTCAGAACTTCAGATGCACATCTTCATCGACTACGGCATCAGCATACGCATCACTAAATCGATCATCGTTATAGGTAAACCCAATCAGATGCCCTTTGCTGAGTGCCTCCTTGAGCTTCTCAGATCCTCGATTAAGAGCAAAGTAGACGACTTCAGGTTTGTCAAACTCTTTTCTTCCCTCATTATTCCATCGTTTCACGGTAAAGATTGTCCCCAGTGAGCTAAATCGCCCATTCCCTGTGAATCCTCATTCTCTCTTACAGTACTCCATTGCAGATTTAGCGAGTTTGTTCGACTCTTCCTCAGTCAGATCCAATCTAAAGAGCCTGATAATCTGATTAACAGGTCAGAAGATTGTACATGCCATTCTCGTGCTTGGATCTTTGTCTTGATTAGATTTCGGATCTACTGGATTAAACAATTCTGGAATCGTAAAGTCCATTGTCTCCTCTCCAAATGCTCGCTCATCTTTAAGGATCTTAGCTCCCCCAGGAGGAGCTAGTCTTTTGAGTTTTTTCTTCTTCATTACTTGTTTAGATAGTTATATAAAGCGATAAGTCTCATCTTTTCCTTGCAGAGTTCCTCAAGAAGCCTGAGGTTTTTACTCCCCTTGGCTTCGATCTGATCTATCTGCTGACAGATTTCTTCAATCTGCTTTTCTACCACTTCCTTATTCTCCATCTTTCGTGGTATCAAGGATAAAATCTGACTTTTCTTCTTTCTTTTCATTATTTGCATCAGTCCTGTTTGCTCTATAATATGAGGTAAATACCATCATTGACAGTACCATAAACTCCTTGCTCTCAATCTTCCCCATCGCAGTAAAGGCAACGACAGCACAAGCCATCATAATAAATACAATCTTGGTCGCACTTCCCATTACACTTGTGATTACTTCTTTCATTGTGATTATTTTTTAAGTGATAAAAAATTACTTTATTACAAGCTTCACAATTCAAGTAATCACCCCTCCACACATTGCTGTGATTACTCGAATCAATGCTTTTTCTGTTCGCTTTGGTGCGAACTTGTTTTCCATCTTATCGAGCAAGGCATCAAGCTTAGCATCAAATCCTTTGACATCTAATTTGATTTCTTTCATTTCTCATTTAATTTCCTTTACTTCCTCTTTCATCTGTTGACGTTCTTGCACGGATAAAACTATCGCCGTTTCTATGTCAGATATTTGTTTGTTTGTTATTGATACCATCTCCTCTAAACTTAAGAATTAAATTCTGGTCTCTTTTTCAGCCACTTGTAGACCTCCCCGAGATCGCTCGTATCTACATAGTTTGGATTAGGGATTTTGTTACCTGTTTTTTCCTCCTCATAGTAAGTCTCTTCTACAGTTGTCTCAATAGGAGGATCTCCTGCTTGCAGTCACGGTTGTTTTTGGATTACAAGTCTCTTTTTTTCTACTTGGGCTACTTCCTCGATCTCAGGATCATTACTGACTGAGTAAGTGATACGGTCGACTATCTCTCAGTCCTTGAATCCGTTGACGGCGATAAAGCCGTGAGAAATCTCTGCGATACTGCATTGGATCTCTCCGTGTTCTGAGTGGTTTCTTTTTAGTATCATATTTTTTGATTGTAAATAAGGTAAAAAGTCTGATTTCTTATTCTATTTCATAGCATCAATTGAACACAAAGAAGTCGTTGACCGATATTTCAGATCGAGTCGTATCTCTATGTCCCCATAAAACCCCAGCTAACCTGATTTGATCACGATAGAGAAGCGGAACAGCCTTTGGTGTTCATATATTACCTCAAATTGATTGGATTCATCAAGCAAGAGGAATCGAAAACCTATCAATAGCTAATTTTGGTAAAGAGACCTTAAAAGCTCAACTGCAAGTACCTTTATTTCAAATGATTCCTCTAACTTGCACAAAGCAAATTTTCCCTATAACCTTATATCGTCCTTGACTATCTGAGAATGTCGCACCTCATCAGCTATCTCAAGATAAGGTTGGTGTATAACGTTCTCGTCAGCCAGTTCGGTTTTGGTCGTTTACAATCAATTGTTTTTTTTTGGTTGGATGTCAGATTTCTACATTATCAACAGACATCTTTACATAAGGAGCTTTGTGTGATCAGAACTCAAGTCATCGTCCTCAATCCGACAATCCTCATTCTGGAGAGAATCACAAATCTCATCGTATTACTTGCGTAATATGTCCACCTGCATCATGCTTAATATTGCTAAGCTGATATCTCGTACCTATTTTTAATTGTTTATCTATAGTTAGATTAGTTTTAGAGGACAAAGAGAAGACATTGCTAAAAGTCTTATTCCCCTCAATCACTTCATCTCATCTCTTATGCACCAGATTACTCTCATCGATCTGGCTGACTTCTGGGAGCTGGTTTGCTGGGACTTTACCACCTACCAGATCTGCTTTACCATTAAGATCGCTCTGCACCGCCCCCTTTGCTCTTGCTTCAGTAAAGTATAAATTCTGACTCCCTTCAGGGATTGCATCAGTAGATCATGGACTAGATACCATCTTTTTATAAGCTGTACCAGTCCACCTCCATTGGCTATCATCATTGATTGCGATATAGATTTTCCCCTTCTCTCAGGTTGCTGGGAAGGCTTCTCTAGTATCGAACTCCAATACATCATCTACATAGCTTGGCAACTGATTAGTTGGAACCTTTCAATCGACGAGGTCTGCTTTTGTGTTTAGCTTATTGTCTACGTATTGTTTATTGGTAGCATCTTTTGGCTGGGTTGGATCTCAAACACTTGTAATACGCATATTTCTAGAGCTAAGCGGTTTATATAGCAACGTTTCAGCAGGAGTTATCCTAAACACATCGGTATTATTCGTTTTGTCTCGTACCCCAAAAGCTCAATTACCATCAGAAAAGAATTCGTATGTTCTACCATTAGGATGTCTAAGATAGAGAGATGCACTACCGGATCAATTTCAAGGAATAATCACTAGTCCAGACAATGTTCTAGCAACGCTATTAAGATTCTCAGAAGTTAGCATATCACGCAATAGCTCGGTAATCTGATCTATTGAATAGACTCCTAGGTTCGTTCTAGCCTGTTCCTTATTAGTAAGTCAAGAAAGATTCTCTGACTTAAGCATATCCCCAGTACCACTTCCGGCTGGTCCTTGAGGTCAAGTTGGGCCAGCAGGTCCTTGAGGTCAAACATTTCCTTGTTGCCCCTTTTCTCCACGATCTCCTTTAGGTCATTTAAGAGCTTGTAACTGCTCAGGTGTAAAATCTGAGTATTTAAACGACTCTCCTTTATCTCCTTTGGGTCAAGTAAGTCATCTTTCGCCCTGTTGCCCTTTAGGTCAAGCTGGTCAAGTAGGTCATTGATCTCATTTAGGTCAGATAGGTCCTTGTATTCCCTGTATCCCTTGTTCTCCTTTTTCTCCACGATCTCCCCTTTCTCACCTAGGACCCTGAGGACCAACTGGTCAAATCTTTCCCTCAGGTCAGGTTGGTCAGACTCATCACTGAGGTCAGATTTCTCACCTTTCTCCTTGCTGTCATTTTTCTCCCTGCTTTCCTCTTAGCTCCTCCTTATCGGCTAATCTAGCTTCTCCTGTAGAAGAATCCAAAATAAGGATTAAATCCTGATCACTGACTCAGGTTTTTCTTTCTATTTCGTTTATTGGTTTTACTGGTTCTTGTGTCATAACTCATCTTACTTAACAATTAAATCCTTGTCCTCATTTTCCATGTATTCGTTCCTTCTTGTCTTTTGGATCGACGAGTCTCAATCCAATATGCTGGATCTGCCCTGATTCCTAAAGCCTTCTTGTCTTTTGGATCGACGAGTATGGTCTTTATTTTTGCAAAAAAACTTCAAAGTACATATTCCCTTGATCTACTTTGTCTGTTTATCCTTGCTCCTGTTCTCCATACTTGCATACCTCTCTCCTTTGAGTAATAAATTACCCCACTTATAATCAGTTTTCCAAAAAACTTTCCTATTTTGTTTGAAATAGGCTTTATAATTAGTATCTTTTGATGACTTATTTTTTTAATTACAAAAAAAAATCTGACTTTTTGAGTTTTATCATCCTCTAAAATCAGATTTTCTTTATTGTCTCTTGTTATTCTAATTCCTTGATTGCTTCAAGATATTTTTGATAATATTCCTCTCAATAAGTCTCTTTCGCAAAAGATCCTAATGACTTTCTACCGATCATATCAATAAGTTCATAAACCGACTCTCAGCCATTATAAATATACTCTCCTGCGATACAAGTATCAAGTTTTTTACTATAAAAAATTCTATCAACTGGTCAAGAATTTTTATTCCATTGCTCCCTCAATTCATTACATTTTGCCTTCTTTTCAAAAAGTGAAACATCTGCTTGTTTTTGAGTACTTAGTTGTATTACAGTGTGTCCTATCCACCCTATACAACACCCCATTACCAATCAAAATACAAGGTAAGCTATTTTTCCCTTCATTTCCTACTTTTTACAAGATAAAATTATCTACATCTACCCTTGTCAATACAAGAGTAGTTATTCCTCTTGATGCCATCCCTTTTTGATCTGTAGTGAGATTGAACTCTTGTACCATTCTTTCTTGTGTATGATCTCACTTTCACATCGCTATTCCTGCTTCTGTACTTCCTTGCCTCTGCACCAGGAGTCAGCATTACCAACCCAAATATCGCTACCAATGAAAGCAAGAGTCCCTTTTTGATAAAGTTTTTCATGTTTTTTGTCGTTAGAAATTAAAAATTATTGATTAAACAGCTCTATTGAGTATTCACTTAAATGAGTTACTTCTTTCTTCCTTTTTGGCTTGTTTTCTTTTTTGAAATATTTCTTTTCTTAATAGTTTTATACTTCTTTTGCTTTGCAAGAGTCGTAGTTATTGCAGAATCTCTAGAAGGAGCTTGGACTCAGACTTCAGGTAGGCATATTCCCCCCTTTCGACTATATCCTATCTTACACCCACACGTACCTGCATATGCTATAGCTCAGACTCCATAACGCTCTTGACAAGTTTTTCGAGTATAGACACTGTCTACTGACTCTACTTCTATGATACTACAAGTCCTATCATCATCTTGTTGCACTAGATAATCTCATTTATTTAGTTTTCTATCAGTACCAATATTTATTACAATATTTTTATTGAGATATTTATCCAAAAAAAGGCAACTTCACAATTCTACTTTATAATTTTTCTTTTCGTAAGGACTATAGAGTAAAGCCTTATCTCATTCCACCTCTTTAAGAGTAAAATATACACTTCGCTCCTTTTCTACGCACTTTTCGTACCCAGAAATATCTTTTTTTACTATATAGCCTTCTCTACAGTTGCATGTATTGGTAATAGGATCATATTCTGTATTATCCATACGAAAACAAGCAGATCTTATTTCCCAACTTGTATCTACACAAGTCTTATTCCCCAAAAAATCTTTATCCTCTCTATATCCTTTCTTACAACTACAAGTTTGAGAAATAAAATCAAAATCTGAATTTGAAATTTTTAGACACTCACCATAGGCACTCACACATTGATCTTTTCAAAGATAATTCTTTGATCGTACATATCCACTTTTACAGCTACAATATCCATTACCGTCACTTTTAGCCCCCAATCAAAACTCCTCACTACATTTTTGATCCGCATTTACACATGCTCTTTTTCAAAGTACATCTACCCCCCATACATACCCTGCCATACATGAACAAGTTCCATCAAAATTATCTACAGCTCCAAATCCATAAGTCTGACTGCAGGACACATAGTTATTATAAAAATATCCGAACCCAATACTTCCCAATGAAGTAAAAAGAAAAATGCTTATTACCAGCATACCTTTTTTTATTCTCTCCATCTCCAAATCAAAAAAGATATAAAAGACATCCCTCTTATATCCTTTTTAATAATCTTGTCAAGTTTTAATTTAAACTTTTGTTATTCTTATCTTCACTTTAAATAAGGAATATTGATAATCTTCAGTTCCTTCCAAGATTATTCTTATAGTTTCCCCATTTTTAACTAATGCAGATGTAGAAACTGTCATCCCCCATTCTTGATTTAATGTTGGAATCGAAGAATAAATCAGACTTTCTTCATTTTTCATCAACTTGATTTTATCTATTCCTTTTTTTCAGGGATTAAAGATTGTGCTTATTTGTAGTGTAAAAAAGTACAATCCTGACTTTTTGATCTCAATTTGATCCAAAATAATATTTTCTGCATTCCTTATTTTTAGATTTTCTCTATAAACCTCTCTTAATGCTTCTTTTTCAGATTGTTGGATATTGAGTTTGTTATACTTATTCATTTGCACTCAAGGTTGAATAGTAAAACCCAACTTATCTTTAACCAACAAATCTTCACTAAAACCACTTTTATCTGTTGCTATCATCTGTCCCTTTGTTCAGTATATAAATTGATGCTATAAAGGGTAGGCATCACATCTTCTGTCCCCTTCCCTCTAACCATAAGTTGAAGGGTATGAATATTAGGAGCATTAAGATAGTTATTGATTTGTACAATAGTATCTTGACTTTCCTTGTGTCATTGCCCATCAGGAACTTTTATTTCAGCAACTTTTCTGAAATGATGGATATGTAAAATTTCCCACCTTCTATCTGTTTTGATAGAAACAATACTAACCACTCCTTTATTGAAAGAATCTCGCTTTCTAGTTTCGATAAGCTCAGCATCTTCTAACAACATAAAGGTATGCTCGTTCCCATTACTTTCTATATATTCTAGTTGAGGTATTTTTTCTTTTGCTGTCCCATAAATAAAAAACTTTTCTCCCACTTCTGCATTAAAGTCCTCACATTTAATAGTCCAAAAACATGTTTCATTAACCGCACACCAGACTTCCAATGCTGTTTTAATGCTTGGTAAACGATATCCAAGACTAACTTTCCAAGGCTCTTTTTCCAATTGATAATTTGTAATAATGACTGGATATACGACCTCCCACTCTCACAAATATTGCTTACTTGTTTCATTTAATTCTCCTATTCTCCGCATTCGACCTCATTCACTGAAAAGAAGGTTCCCATCATATAAAATAAGTTCTCAGATCGGTTTACCCTGATATATCATAGCTCATGTACCTTTATTTCGACAAAAAATTTTTGTCCTTGTCATATTTTGGATATAAATTCTCCCTCTATGAATAATCATTTTTTTACTCCACTCTTCTTCTCGGTTATGTGTCCAAGAAGGATAAGGTTCTCTATTTTTGACTGCTAACACAGCATCTTTATATTTTTCGATAATAAAACTTTTTATTATCTCTGCACCATTAAACATTCCCAATCCCCATTCATACCCCTCTTGATAGAGAAAATATACTATTCCATCATTAACACATCAAGCTTGAAGCTTAATTCCTTGAAGTTGTTTTTTGCTCAGTTGTTCCCCATCAGGAGAAAGTAATATAATTTCAGAATTATCTACCTTATTAACACCAAGTACCCTATTTTCTCCCATCGAAACAAGAAATACAAAATTAGCTCAATCCTGAATAAAGATTTCTGACATTTCTTTAAGAAGCATCGCTGACCGTTGTCTTTCATTTACGGTTTTAGGACTCCATTCTTTATGATAAGAAAATATACTAATTCTTTCATTATGAGTCACTACAATTTCATCTTCACTATTTTTAATAAACTCTCTTTTCCTAGCAGGAACAAGTGGTTGGAATATATACGATATAGGTTGAAGTTCTAACCATATAGCAATTTCACTACTTTCTCCTCTTTCAAAACTAATACTTAGACAATTATTACCTCCTCAGCCTCTATAAAGATGAAGCCCACTATATTTTACCTCATTTTCAATAGATCAATTTGATATTAAAGAGATATTAGTATTCCTTGCAGATTCAATATTCCAATTATCACTTTCTTCTTCATATCTTAACATTGGAGAAAAATTACTAATTTTTGTAATCTTTGCTTTAGAATCTGAGCTTTGTCATATTTTTATACTCCCCACTGCATATCAATCTATCTGTGGATCCAACCATACACTAAATCTTTTTGCAGTCGCATTTTTAATCAAAATATTTCTTCCCCTTTGTTCAATTTCGCAACCATTACTAGTTGCCTTAAGTGTAGGATAATGATATCAATTATAACAGGTTGCCACAAGTTTATCTGTAAAAATAGTTGCAGTACTATATCCTCATCTCCTTCTATGCGACATAAATAACTTTTTTACTTCTCAAAATTCATGTTTACTAAAATTTCATACAGCCCTTGCAGTTTGGATATTGAGCTTATTATATTCTTCCTCAAAGTTAAGATATCCATTTTCAGCATTTATTTCAGAATATATATCATCACTGCCTTTTCTAATATTATATGTTCAAGAGCTATCAACTAAACCTATATCTTGTTTATATTTACTTTTTATGCTCGCTTTTATAGCCTGCTCATCACTCCGAATATCTATATTTTTACCCATAAGAATATTCCCTTTGTTATCCCAATATTTACTTTGAGCGAAACTCCTTGCTCCCTGTTGATAGAAATTGAGCTTATCCATTAGTATTCTAGTTTAGTCATATAAATTCTTTGCTCTCTTGCAGTTACAAATCTTATCATTTCATCCAATCAAGCTTCAAATTCTTGCTTTGCATAGTTTGCTTTGTCTAGATCCTGCTTCCCCCTCCATAGCTCAGCCTCAAGTCCTAAGCTCAAGATATGATCAAAGTCCTCCAAATCATCGTGCCCCTTAAAGAGCACCTCCTGTTCTTTTTTGATTGTCTGTATGGATTCGATCCCTTCTATCATTAGTCAGTCTTCTTCATCTTTTTCAGGGATTCGACTTAGCATAATATGATTATCTGCTAGATACCACCCTTTTTCTTTATCTCCTTCACTCAATTCAGGAAGTTCTTCATAACTTTCTCATTGTTTTACTTTTACCTTGAGAATTTTAGCTATTCAAGGAATGATCGTACCATTAGTCAGGGTTTCCTCTTTTCTTTGGATACTATACTCGCTTACTCCATTCTGAATATCTGTCGTCCAGCTATTCCAGAGATACTTTTCATTTGCGGTTACTATTGCTCTCCATATTCTCTTATAAACTTTGTCTAATTGTGAGAGGAGATAGTGATCAGGATATTGATTTTTACTAGTGTTAGTTTTATAACATGCTAATTCTATGATTTCTTTTACGTTCATTGTTTCTCAATGCTAAAAAATAAAAACAAGTCTGACTCTTTAGCAAAGAGAGCCATCATTACAACGGCTCATCTTCATAAAACTAGGTATACTTCAATTGCACGATCTGTTCGATATTCTGATCAAATACCTTTCCACCGTGTGCAATTTCTCCAATGATATTAAAGTAATTTCCAGCTTCTGCTTCTGTTACTTTTCCTACCATCATTTGTCTTACATAGTTGTATGCACCAGCACGGAACGCATAAAGCTTATTCCCTGTCAAAAGATTAGATTCATATACCTTGAATCCAGCAAACTTTCCAAGCCACCCATCAATTGCAGCCTGAGAAGCATCATCAGTTCCATTAAGGATCTTTGCCATTGCGATCAATGCTGATACTTCAGGAGACACCACAAGGATTCTATTATCCATTGGTACATCCTTTTTAGAGAGTGCAGTTCTGAGCTTCATAATGTGTTTTGCTACATTTTCTTCAGTCAAAGCTTCTCCAGCATTGATAACTTGAGCAGTATTCGCAGCAAGATTCGCATCAATACAAGCCAAGATTCCCTTTTCTACTGCTACATCCATCGCAGTATGGAGATCTTGCATTCTATTTGCTTTGATAAGATAACTTGTTTGGATTTCCTCAAGGGTTGTAAACTTTTCTCTATATCTGTGGAGCTTATCCACTTTCAATTGAGATTTAGTGATCACTCTTTCACTTGCTGTGATATCTCCAAGTGTTGTTTTTCTGAGATCACCTGCATTTTCGCTAGATGCATCAGTCATTTCAATCTTTGGAGATACAGGAACTACTACAGTATCTCCTGCATTTTTAAGCTGTCCTTCGTATTCGAAGTTAGCAAACATTGAGAACGGCAATCTAGGTTTGTCGCTCATTCTTCTTTTAAGGTCTTTAGCAAATAAGGTGCTAATTACATCAGTTTGTGCCATTGTTTATAATTGGTTAATGATAAAAAAACATTTTAAAGCTGATTTACTACCTTGATTTTCCCCTCCTCTGCGAGTTTGATCATTTCTGAGAACTTAGGTTCAGGTATACATTTGAGTTGGTCTACGGTATAAACTGCAATTTCTTCACTGACTTCTACCTCAGATTTAACCTCAGGAGCAGGAATAGATTCTGACCATACAGACACTTCTTCTACTGGATCAGTTTCAGGAGTAGGTGATTCTATTACTACCTCAGATTCAGGGACAGCCGATTCTTCTACTGGTTGATTAGATCCCTCTTTGAGTGCCTTAAACTCTTGAATCTTGTCATCAAGCCACTGCATATCTTCAGGTCTTTCATCAGGTTTTTTATTCGTAGGAAACGACTTTCCCTCTGGATGGAGCTCTTTATAGAGCTTGATTTTCTCTTCTGTTGTCATCCTTTATATACTAGACAAATAAAACTATTCACCACTTAACACTCTTTTAATTTCTCCCTTTTCGATTTGGGCAGCTACGAGATTGTATTGCTCCTGTGGAAGATTGGCGAGTTCCTCAAGCGTGTATTCTTTCTTTTCAGGATTAAATACATTTGGATTAGCCCTTCATGGATTAGGATTTTCGATTGTTGCTGGTTTGTAGCCAGAAACACTCATTGCTTCATCCCAACTCAATGTTGGATGCTTTTCCTTTGCCTGCTTGACTTCCTCAGGGATATCATCAAATCCGTGCTTAGTTGTGAATCTGATCTCATCTCTTAGTTCGTTTCTCAGTCTTTCGCTTTCTGTTGCAAGAGCCTCTTGCTTGGCTTTATCTTTGTCAGCAAAAGCTGATTTAGCTTGCTGTTTTTTGTGATCATACTTCTCTTTTGAGACATAGTTTTGCTCTACATCTTCTTTAGAGAGATAATTCTCCTCCAAATCAGCTCTAGAGATAAAATCCTCTTGGTTGAAGGTCTCTTCCCTTCCGTCATCATACACGATCTTTGCCATCGTTGTAATAGTAGAATATAAAATGCTGTTCTTAAGCAGTTTCAGCCTCTGCCAAATATTTCAAGCTCCTTTCGAGCATCGAAACCTTTATTCATCAGTTTCATTACTGATCAGTGTTTTTAGGTTGTTTGGTATATTCAAGAACTCATCCAATAAGACAAGCTCTGTCAGTACCAAATCCCTATCATTTCGCTTGGACTTACTTCTTTCCTCATTTAACCCTGAAAGAATGCCAGTTTTGAGATCATTTTTCCTTTGTTCTATATATTGTTGGACTAATTCCCAAAATCTCCCTTCTATTGCTTGTTCAATAATCTCACGATCTTGACTATTCAGTTGGAACATTATCTATTGCGTTAGGTCATAAAGCTATTGGTTGGTTATTCGCTTTGTTTTCTTGACTGATATAGTTAGAGACAAGCTGGTTAGTACTTGCATCCATTCACTGAAGAGCTTGAGGCATTGCTTGCATTTGAGCCTGTCAGCTCATAATCCTTGCTCTTTTCCTTGCTTCGATAGCCCTCTTTTTTGCAGAGGTATCAATTGCCTGCTGATACACTTGGATATAAATATCATGATTCTCTGACATATTCTCTATCGCTCACGGATCTTCATCATTATTCAATAACTCCAAATCCATTGTCGCTTGATAGTATTCAGGTGGATAATCATATACCATATTCACAAGCTCCTTGTCTAGTCCTACAATCTTTGCAAATTGTCTTGTAAGCTGAATCTTCCCAAATTCACTTGCTCCTTGCATGAGAGGTTGATAGCTCGCCATCATTGCTGATCTATTTGCTTCATCTTGCTCTGCTTTATCTAGGATTGATACTAGCCTTAAGCGGAGATCTTTTTTAGTCTGGAGGTCTTTACCTTTCACAGTGAAAGTAACCGTTCCTATCCCATTATTAAGTGTGATATTCTTCTCAGACTTCATCTTAAAATGCTTTTGGTAGCTTCTATATCGCAATACATCCCAATACCTCTTTTCCCCTCGGAGAAAAATCTTAAATATCGTTGACAGTCTTACATTCTGATTCGCTTGAAGGAGCTGTGATTGTGTTGCGGTGATTGTCTTACTATAGACTCCTATACTTTGTTCATCAAACCCAACTTCTTTTTTTGCCTTATTCTCAAGCATATTTTGAAGATTGTATCCATCAGTATTGCTTGAGGTTTGTGTTTGTAATGTATCAGCAAATTTATTATTAAGTGGCATCTTTACAGGGATGTATTTTTTCTTCCCAATCTTCTTTTTTGCTAATTCTTTCCCATCAACATATGCTGGATCAAAAAAGACAATGCCCGAAAAGACTTCTTCATGGATCTTGTTAAAGAGGAGATTCATTACTTGTTCTTCTGTATATTGATTGTCTCTTGCAATATCTCCTACACAAAGCCCATACGGATCACCAGCTTTTGGTACTAACCAAGCATGAACCACAGGACAAGGAATCTGACTTCAGTCTTTTTTCTCTTCAGCCCTTACTGCATCGAGTTCTTCACATCTGAGGAGGAGACTTCTTTCGTTCCCCCATTCAGTAAGATACCAACGATTATTGAGCTTTGTAAAGTGCCTATATACTGAGAAGGTTCTTAGTGGACTCGCAGTGATCATAAATCTATCTCCAATTCCTACTCACTCAGCCCAGTTCCTTAATCCTGCTTGATATTCACTTCCTAGTTCCTCTTTAAGTTGCTTGAGTTCCTTATCGGTGAGGAGATATTCCGTATTCTGATATAAAGAGTTGAAATCTGACTCCGTCAATTGCAGTTCAAATCAATGAAAGTTAAATCACTTTACGATATCAAAGTTTGGATCAGGTATCCAGCACAACGGACTATACAATCACTTCTTTGGACTTTCTGTCGTTTTATCCCATCATTCATCTACTGCGAGATAAATTCCATAGTCCACAATATCACAAATCTTGTTATAACTGATAATATCTTCTTCTAATTCCTCATAATCAAACTTGAGGAGATTATTCCATGTATCTGCATACTCAGAGTCTCCTTGTTTCCTCCCCTCAAAAGTAATAATTGGTCTGTTTTTATAGAGCGCAGAGACAAAAAGATTTCTGTTTGTGTACAGAGACTTAGATTTCACAACATCCCCTTCTTTCATCACATCTCAGTTGATATTATACTCTCTGAGATAGTTCAATAGTATTGGTCTTTTTACTTGTGCAAGCTCTCGTCCTGCTTGATACTCGTTCTGGACTTTCTCTTGGATTTGCTCCTTCGTTCGCCCTTTCACTTTTTCTATCATTTTCTGTGTTACTTCATTCATGAGTATCTTTTTTATAAATAAATTTATTCATACGTATCAAATACTGCTTTATAGGTTTGGATTGGTCAGTCTGCTTTCTCAATTGTAAATACCATTCTCATCATTATTGCATCAGCAGAGTCTGGACTTCTTCCGATTCTTCTTTTGAGTTCTTCCTTACTCTCCAAGAGAACTTTTCAGTCATTTTCAGGATTTTTGAGCATTATATTTTCTAACTCCTGGCAAAGCAGATCTTTTATTTCTCAATCAGCATTGATTCTGACTTCTCTTTTTTCTGCTTTCTCTCTGAGTTTGAAGTAACACTGAGTTTTTAAATTCCCAAACTTTTCTTGTTGCTCAGTTTTGATTGGACTAGCTGCATTGTGGAAGTTGTAGCAACCTCTCAATTGATCAGCGACTCCAGCTCCTAATCCATCAGTATCTACAACGATATTTTGTCTCATTACATGATATTCTCTCTCCAGTTCCTTAACCTTCTCTGCGGTCTGATCTGTTGTTTTACCTTTGACTTTGATGATTCTGATGCACTCAAGTCCTTTCCATATCGCAATTACTGTGCTATCAGTTCCAAGTCTCGCAACATCCACACTAATAAAGGTAGTCTCACTTGGTGTTATATAAGAAGTAAACAGGTCAAGAATCTCATCATACCTAAAGAGTTTTCATGTGGTATCATCGTAGTCAAAGTTTCCATGTAAAAGTCTTTGCTTGGTTATTTCATCTGCTTTTTTGAGCTGGTCGATATAATTTGGGTCAATATGTGGATTATCAGTAGCTAGAGCAGGAATAAAAATTCTTCCCTCTGGTAGTGTCCCACTCTTTCGTGGCTTGTAGAAGTCGGCGTATACATGTCATTTATCAGGGTTGAATGTTTGAAGAAGTTTTGGCTTGAGTCAGTATTCTCTGTTTTTTTGTCTCCCAATTCTCGTTGAGAGGATAGTCAGACACTGAGCATCTACTTCGTTACTTTCATCTACAAACCCACCAGTGAACTCCATTGACCCAAATCTTGTATAAAGCGGATCTGATGGCTTGTAAGCTAAGTCTAGCAAATAAATCTGACTTCCATTTGTAAAGGTTATGATATTATCTTGGCTATTGAGATTCCCGCGCTCTGCTGTTGGTAACTCATAATCCGCACAAAACTTATAGTAGGTTGCAAGCGTTGTCTTTTTGAGATTTGTAAGTTCCCTTCTTCCCCAAAACCATCTTGTCCCTGGATACTGTTTAGCCATCATCCAGGTCCGTGATACTCCAATGTAGGATTTACCTCCTCCTGCGGCTCCTCAGTAACCAACGTCAGTAGTTGTTGTATCAAGCAGATATTTGAGCGCTTCCATTTGCTTTTTACTTACTTTGAGTTCCAGTTCCTTCATCAAGTTTTATAGTTATTCAAGTAATTACTTCTCCACTGAGCTCTACCTTATCCGTAAAGAGCTTTAGATATTTCCCAAGTTTCTCTAGTGCTGAGTTTGCTCAGGCAGAGTCAAACTTCCATACCTGAGCTAATTGTTCATTTCCATTCTCATCTTTGATGATCTCTATAGCCTGAATCCCTCCCTTCATCATAACTGGTACTTTCTGCATACACCTATTTGCTACTTCTACAAGGCTCTGAATTACTCGCTCAGCTGTTACATCTGCCTTTCTGAGCTTCTCTTCTGCTTTACTTTTGAGATATTCGCTAACCTTAGGATTACTTAGCATTTTACAGCCCTGCACTTCGGCTGTCTTCTGTTTTACTCAGTAGACTTCTTTATATGCTCTTGTAGCATTGAAGTCTTTAAGATATTCCAAACAGAATAGTTCTTGCTTCTTGTTCATTTTCCTAGCAAAAATAAAAAACCGATCTTGTTATAATCAGTTTTCCCAAAAACTTTCCTATTTTGTTTGAAATGTGCTTATGACCTATTAAGTTTTTGAAACTTGTTTTTTATTTTATTTAAAATTCTATCTATAAGTCTACTTGTCCCAGACTCTTCGATAAGCAAGAGGTGTGATATTTCTTTGAGAGATAACGGAGTTCCGTCGTATTCATACTCAAAATATATATCAATCAAGAATCAACTTATTTGCTCCCTTATACTTTCTTGCTTATAGATCTTTTGTTTGATAGATCTCCTTCCAATCATATAGCATATAAGGAAAAACTCTCAATAATCTTTGAGAGAGATTCTTCATTGTTTGAACATTCTTTTATTTATCATATTTTATAAAAAAAGTTCTAAAAGTCTGACTTATCTTAGTCGTTCTATTCGCCTCTCCAGTCTCTCGTTAGACTCTCTTAGGCTCTTGATTTGCCTGTTGGTCTTCTGCAGGTAGCTATGTAGCCACTCTCTATTCCACTTTGCTCTTGTGAGGGTTTCCTGCTTGTTAGAGATTAGTCTAAAGATATTCTCATTATTGTTTGCGATCCACTCTTCTAGAAGCTTGATGATTAAATTCCTCATAGCTTTAAAAAAAATAAATAAATCTGCCTTATGATCCCGTTTTATCTTAAAATAGCATTTTCTCTTCTGATGGTCTTGGTAGGTGCTTATTAT
>ERZ773267.996-NODE-996-length-16823-cov-6.287452_pt1 | contig 16823 bp, 17 predicted proteins | sample MGYA00511959_ERZ773267 | MGnify/ENA primary metagenome ERZ773267 (study PRJEB29015, sample SAMEA2738165) | human oral metagenome | biome: human oral; feature: human-associated habitat; material: saliva | place: China | collected 2240 ... | reverse complement strand
ATTTTCTTCTATTTTTTCTAAAAAAATCTTTTTTTCGTTATTTGAATTACTCCAATAATTTAAACAAATCATTCCAATAATTCCTTTTGCTTTATCCGATATTTCAATCTCATTTAAAGGTTTGTTATAATCAAAATTGCATTTATAAGTTTGTGATTTATTTGCTTTAAAATACTCTATTAATCCTTTTGGAATTAACATTATTTGTTTTTTCCTTATACCTTTTAAATAATGCAGTACTTCTGCATATGCAATTGAATATTCATCTTTTTTCATTTGTTTTTTCCTTTTATACTATAATTTATTATATTTTTCGCTCTATATTTACTACTTCCTTATTTTCTTTTTGTTTAATTTCTTTTTTCAAATCATTAGTTGCAGCTATGACTAAATCTCTGCGTACACCACCATTTAAAACATCGTCATATCCATCTTTAGGTTCTAGCCTAATATCATACTCTAGTAATAATTTTCTTATAGCCGAATCGCTAAATATTTCTCCTGTGGTATTGTCAGTTAGTGCTGATATTATCTCTTCGTTTTTACCATCTTCTAATTTTTCTCTCAATTGCTCTAAATAATAAAATTGTAAGTCTTTAATTCTATCAATAAAAAATATATTTTCAAAACTTGTTTCATTGTTAATTTGAGCTAAATAATCTGGTATTAATCTTGCGTATTTTCTTAATGATTCTCTAAGTGGCTGTTCTTCCTGAATCAACTCTATTTCTCTATCAACTAGTGATTGTAAAATTTCTTCTGAAGTTCTTCCTAATTTTGTGTCTTTATTAATAATCCCTAAAAATGCGTCTAATAATTGGAAGGATTTATTAAATATTTCTTCTTGTTTAATACTTTGTATTTCATTATCAAAATACTCATAAAAATTGCAAACTGTTGATGCTTTTCCTTTTTGAGGTATAATTTGTGATAGATATAGTTTATAAAATTTAGCCATTTCTTCCCTAGAAATCTCATATAATTTTCTACCTTTAAAATATTTTGGTGCAATATCGATTACATTATAACTATTTCCATTCAAAATATAATCATTAGTTTCGTTTAAATAATTTTGGATTTCAAAAATTGGTAATATGTAATTTCTTCTGACATATATCGAATTTTCATCAATTTTAGAAAAATCCATTTCATCCGAACTGTATATTTCATCATAATTTGTTTCGCAATTAGGGACTCCAAATTGATCTAATTCCTTTGTTCTGGCTTTTTCTTTTCCTAAATACATTTCAATATATTTATATTTATCCCCTAACATATATTCTGATAATGCTTCAATAGGATTTTTTCCTTTTCCTTCAAGTCCCGCTAAAATAGTTCTTTGCCAAGCATTTTCGAAATCATACAAACTATATGTTGAATAAGGATATTCTATTCTTATTTTTCTTTCACCTAATTGAATTTGATTGTGTTTCTCTATATAATGATTCATTACTAAATCCGCAAACAAATCACATGTTCCTTCTTCTATAGAAAATGAAGTTGGTGTGCAATTGTATTTATTTGAATATTTTATAAATAAATGAGAATATTCATGTAGTAAAAACCCTAGTGTAGAACTTATATTATTTATATGTCTATCATTAATATTAATATAGTCAAATACATGATTTGCAATTCCGATTACAACCTCCATCTATTTTTTTAAAACTAACATCTGCTTTATTAAATATGATATTCATTTTTTCTTTCTTTTCATCATCAAGTCCATTATCCAATTCATCTTCAAAAAATTCTCTTATCATCTGCTGTACTAGTTCAACTTGTAATTTTATTCTAGGATCAATTTCATTTTCAAATCCATTTATAACAATATCGCGATTTTTTCTTAATTTTATACTATTTAATAATTCTAATCTAATACTATGATTTTCAACATCACAAATAAATTTTGATCGTTCTTCTTCATCTTCTATTTTTTCAAAATTTTGTTTTATATTCTTAAATTCATCAATATCATCTAATAATTCTGTTATCTTGAAATTATATTCAGATGTTTGTTTTACTATTAAATTTCTATAATATGAATTTTTTACAGTATGTAATAATTCTCTTTTTAAATCATCATTAAAATTCATTAACAAAATCATACTAGTTCTATCTTCATCAGAAGTTAATTTATTTAATATTTCATGCGCTTTAATTATTGAATAACTTTGATATTGTTTCTGATCTATTGGTCCTAACTCTGATAGTAACTTTAATATATTTTTTTTATTACTTTTATCTTTATTAATATATTCAATTATTCTTTCAGGTTCTATTGATGTAAATATTTTTAAATTTATTTTTTTATTATTTAATTCTACATAGTCTAATATATCAATATTAGTTGGTATAGCTTCTAAAATTTCTTTATCTAGATAATCTTCTTTGGCTAACTCAAAAATATTTTCTATAATTTTTTTAGAATCCATTTTAGCATATTCAGTTATTAATAATTCTTTAATTATTTTATTTGGGTTATCTGATTTTATATATTGCTCCATCAATAATAGTTCTTCTTCACTATACTCTATATTGTCACAGTTAGTAATTTTAATTAATTCATCTCTAAAAGATACATCATTATTTGATGAAAAATAATTATAATAATTTCTCATTTCTTTCATTTTTAATAAAATTTTTATATTCATTTTTTAATTCTCTCTTTTATAATCTCTTTTTTAATCCATACTTGAACTTGGGTTTTGTTCTTGTTTTGTTTTTATTTTAATTCCATATTCATTTTCTAAAATTTCTTTTTTTCTATTTTCCAAAAGATGGACATACCCAAACATATCTTCTTTATAATTATTTTCTTTTAATTCTTTTCTTACTCTATCTTCTACCTTAACTATAATATCATCGTAATCCAATTTTATTTCCTCCTACAAAATCATCTTATTTCATTTTAATTTAAAATTTTACTCAATTCATTTATACTATAGCATATTTATATAACTTTTCATACAAAAAAATCAAGCCATTTGCAATGAACTTGATTCTTTATTTTCTTTATATTCTTTAATCATTAATTAAAAATAGAATTATCTAAAACAACACCAACTCCAGATAAAAAATATCCAATCCTTCCCATAACTTTTACTGTTTCATCCAACTTATTAAATTTCAATTTTCCTGTATCAACGGCTTTTCCTTTAATTCCATTTACTTCACCAAGAGAAACAGTAATATGCGCTGCACTCTTGTTTTTTACACTCTATTTATTTAACAAATAAATATTGATATTTTCAATATTTACTTTTTTATTAATAATCTCAAACAATTTTGACAATTCGATATGATATTGCAAATTTTTATCACTATTTATTTTATTTCTAATATGTAATATATAGTTTTCAATTAAAGAAAAAGAATCTTGATTTTTTAATAAAAAATCATAATTATTTAATACATATCTATATTTTCCATTAAATTGTTTCAAAAATTTTTCAAAATAATTATTCGGATTACTCAATAATCGATAATATTCTTCAATTCCAATAATTTGTTTCAAAATTGCAATATACCCAATTACCTCAGCATTACGCTTACTTATATGTGGTTGATATATATAATATTTATCACTAATATATTTTTTAAATTTTGAATCCAATTTCAAAATTTCACATACTTCATTTTCTGAAAAAATATCAATTATATCCGAGAAATCACCACCATATTCAGGATATCTATGCTGATTCTCAATATAAAATCCATTAGATATAATTTTATTATTAGACAAAGTGATATTAATAATATTTTCAATTTCTTTATAAACCATAATTTTAAATTCATTAATAACTAAATCATTTTTCTCACTCTTTGATAATTTAAAATCACTCATTTCTAAATATTTATTTGAAATATTATAATATAATGTCCTATCATCAAAATCATATTTAGCATAAATATAATCATAATCAGTAACTTTTTTAAATTTTAAAACATTTATTGAAAAATTTTTAATCCATTTTTCTATTAAAATCTTCAATAATTCTTCTGAAATTTTATCTTTTAAATATTCTATTTTATCAATAAAAAATTTTATTACTATTATTTTTAATATTTCTTCAGTATTAAGTTTCCTTAAACTTTTCTTTAAATTAATAATTAATAAATCTCTATTAATCATAAAAACTCCAATTGCTAATAATCTATATCATCATAATCACCATCGTCATAATCGTCATCATAATCATAATTATAATGATTTGCTTCATAATCCTCTAAAGACGGATTTCCATTTGCTGAAACATCATAAACTTTTTTCATATCATATTCACACATATATGGATCAACCCAATTGTGCAAACTTGGTTTTTCCCAAGGATACCTATCCTCTGTTGACAAAAAATATGGAACTTTATCTTCTTGACACAAGCTCGCCATATAGGAAATAGAAGACAAACCATCAAAATCTGCTAATACGATTGAAAATTCTGCTTCATTTGCCATCTTAGCAGCAGTTTCTGCTGTTGGACATGCTATTTTAGATACATGTCCAGCTTTATAACTTTCTAAGGTTTTACGTGTACCATAATATTCATCTTCAACCATATCTTTGCCATAAAACCCATTTCCACAAGCTGCCAAATTACATTCATACCCTTGCATTTCAAGTAATTGAATTACTTCAGGAATCAGTGTATTAAGTAATCTATTGGAGCTATTATTATAAACACCTGACGTATCAATAAAAAACTGAACATACCTTGCATCTTTTAGATCATATTTATCATTTAATAATTTATAATTTTGATATTTAAATATATGTGTCATCATTTCTTTTTTATCAAATGTTTCAACACCATCATTCTTATCAATTCCAGCATGTTTTAATGAAATATCTTTAATAATTTGAATTACTTTTTGCTTTAGATATTCTCCAATATTTTCTCTCTTTAAACTCATCAGTTTTTCATCATTATCATCAAAGATTTTTTTAACAATTTCATCATAATTCTTATTTGGATCAAACTTCAAACTAGATTGAAAAGATGAATTATTACTTTTTTCACCATTATAATCTTTTTCTTCATCTTCATTATCTGGTTCTTTACTTTCTAATTCTTTTTCAGCATAATATAATTTTTCTTTTTCTATTTTTTTCTTTCTTTTCAATTTTCGTCTTTTTTCATTTTTCTTTTTTCGTTTCTTTTTTCTTAATTCATCTAAAGTATTATGCTTTTTAGTATCTTTTAATTTCTTATCATCTTCTTTAGAATCTTTTTCTTTATTAATTTCTTTATCAATATTCTTCTCTGATTCACTATCAGAATTTTCAGCAGGATTCGGAGAATTTTTTATTTCTTTTGCAGACTCATTTCCACCATGAACATCTTCTGATTCCATACTTGTAGGCTCTGCTACTTCCTGTGTTTCTGGGGCATCTTCTGGGGATTCAACTATTTCTTCTTGCTCTTTTTCAATCTCTTCATCAATAGATTTTTGCTCCATTTTCTTATTATATTTATCAATTAAATTTTTATAAATCTTATCAATATCATATACAAATTTCATAGAATCTCCTAAAATTCACGCCCTTCCAATACATCATAATCATCATCAGTTTTCAAATTATTAAGATCATCAACATCATCTTTATTTAAATGTTTCTTATTTAAATATAATTCCATTTGATTAGAATTTAAATAAACAAACTTCTTACCACCATTAGTAGCAACTTTAAATATTTCATCATTGATTAATTCGAGTCCAAACTTTGTTCCAGTTTTATTATCAATATTATCTGCCCAAATTATATTGTCCATTTCCATATCAACAGAATCTTCAATCCAACCTGAAAAATAATCATCATTATCCAATATAGGACGCAATTCTTTTAATTGTTTAATATTATCAATGTAAATTCTATAACGATTTTCATCATAGCTCTCAAATTTTATTCCTAAATTTTTATGTCTTTTTGCAATCTTAAAAAATTTTTTATTATTGCCTTCATCTATTTCAATTTTCATATTATATAATTCAGGCACCTCAATTTTCACACCTTTATTTTCTAATTCAGATGCATAATTCATATCATACATACTCAAGGTCTCATTTTTATCTAAACTAACATATTGAGACAACACATCAATATCAATATCTTCATCTAAAACCTCTAAATCTTCCAAATATTGTTTAGCCTGCCTAATTGAAAAATCAGGACAACGATCATAAAAATATCCTAAATAATGTTCTTTTGGTAACCCTAAAATTTCAAGAAATAATTCTTTATCAGGTCTATCAACTTCCACAATCTTACTTCTATTAAGCAACGCATCATCTATTTCTCTTTTATCATTTGAAGTAATAAAGGTATAAATTGGATATTCACCTTTAATATATGTATCAGTTCCTGTTGTTAATCTACCATTTTCCAAAAAATCCAATAAAAAAGAATCAACATCAGGTCTTGTTTTATCCAATTCATCAATAACCAAAACAACTGGTCTCTCTTTCGATTTTTCTAAAGCTTGAAGCAATATTCCAGGTTTAATTGCTTTATCAGGATTCTGTTTCATTACACTTTCAATATCAACATCATACTGAAAATTTTCTGTACCCATTCTAGGAAAACATTGAACAAACTTTTCATCAGCATTAATCATTTTAGAAAATGTTTCTGCTAAAAACGTTTTACCTGCTCCAGATTTTCCTTTTAACAATAATGTAGGGATATTTTTATTATTCCTCTTACCAGCTTCCTCAAATAAATAAACTAACTTTGATAAATTTTCATTTGAAAAATATCCAAGCTCCTTTAATTTATTTTGAGTATTTTGAATTTTTTCGTTCATATCATTCCTCCATAATTTAATCACTAACATCAAAATCAAGCACAACATCAATCTTATAATCAGGATATTTATTTTTTACCTTATCACAAATAATTTTATAAAGTTCTTCTTTATCTTCTATTTTATAATCAATAATAATATCAAATCTAATACTCTTTTCTTTTTCATTAATATAAAAACCATGCATTTGTATAATACCATCATAAGAAAAAACAATATCACTAATATCTTTTCTAATCTCAATTATTTCACTATTCTTTGTATTTATTGAATAAACTCCAACAGTATGAATAATGATTCCAAATTTATTCATAATTCGATCAGTTATCTCTCTTGAAATATAATCAACTTCATCAACATTCATAGTATCAGGTAATTCAACATGAACGCTTCCATAATATTTATCAGGTCCATAATTATTAAGTAACAAATCAAATATACCATTAACCTTGTCAATCAACATAATTTCATTTTTTATATCATTCGCTAAGCTAGATTCAATTCTTGATCCAAGTATATCATTTATTGAATCTTTAATCATTTCAATACCAGTTTTTAAAATAATTATTGAAACTAAAATACCAACATACGCTTCAAAATTAATATGAAAAATTATATAAAAAACCCCAGAAATTAATACTGAAATTGACACAATACCATCATTTAATGCATCTGCTCCACTGGCAACTAAAGTATCTGAATTAACTTCTCTTCCTTTTTTCTTTACATATATTCCAAGCAAAAACTTTATAACAATACCCATAATAATTATAATAAATGTAAAATGATTATAATTAACATCTTCAGGCTTTATTATTTTTTTAAAAGATTCTATAAAAGCAGTAATACCTGCATATATTATAATTGCCGAAATAACAAAAGAAGCCATATATTCAATTCTTCCATGTCCATACGGATGATTTTTATCAGGCTCTTTAGCAGCAAACTTAGTACCAGCAATTGCAATAATACTAGATATTACATCACTTAAATTATTTATAGCATCAGAAACAATCGCAATAGAATTAGCAAATATTCCAACTAATGCCTTGAATCCAACTAAAACTATATTTAAAATAATACTTATTATACTAGTTCGTACAATAACTTTCTCTCTATTGCTATTCATTCCTCTCCTTACTCATATGAAATTCCATAATCATCTTTAATCTTTTCTTTCAATCCTTCTTTTAACAAATCCTCACTCCTAATAATCTGACGATTATCAACACGATAAGTCGATGCTTCCACTGCACTTCTTATTAAATCAATAGTTCTAGATTCTTTATTTTCTGGGAATAATTTTTCATACGCTTCAATTTTAGATATATGTTTTTTTGAAATAATATTCATAATATTTTTAAGTTCACCAGACATATCCCTCGACTCATTGATTTCATTTTGTATAGCTGAGCATAATCTTTTTTCCATCCTATCACTTATATTTAATTTATCCTTCATATCTGAATTTAAAAGTTTCATACAAGTCCTTAAATTTTCATCATTATCAGTCAACTCTCTAGATTGTAAAAAATCCTCCATAACCAAATTGAATAATATATTAGTTGTATCATAAGTTCCAACAAAAGCATTTAATTTCTTAACATCTAATTTAGGTTCAATTCTAATATTTCTAAAATCACCTTTCATAATATGATATCTTATTTCTTCACCATTGGTTATTTTATAACCATTAACTGCTAAATTAATAATCGCTACTTCAACATCATCATTTAATTTTCGTAAATTAACAGGTATCCTTTCATTTGAATATAATCCATCAATCTCTCTCAATAAATTTAAATCATTAACACCTTTTGCAATAACACAAGATTGAATATCTTCTTTTATTCTCATCAAGCCATTTTTAACAATACAAGGTGAATTTGAAAATGGAATATACTTTAATACATCAATAGAATCATAAATATCCTCATTAAACACTGATGCTTTACTTTGACCATAAATTTTAAAAATCTTTTGAAACCACTCATCAAGCATTTCTATAGAAACCATAGCTTTAAGCATATCTTCACTTAAATTTAATTTACCTTCATAACGTCCTCTTCCACCTATATGATTAAAATCAGCACCTAAGCCAATTTTTTCATTTATCATTGATAAAAGTATATCAGAATTATGACTATATTCAAATCCATACTCATTATTAATTATCCCATACTTCAAAGTAAAATTAACAATACTTTGAAAATCATTAACATTATTATCTTTAAGAATAGTTTCAAATAACTCTATCGGTATTGTACCAATCAATGGCATTATTTGATTAAATTTAGATAATTCCCCATTATTTATTCTATACCAATTAGCTGTCAATCGTTTCATAAAACCTGTATATTCAAATAAAGAATTTTTATTAGCAACTTCAGTTCCCCAATAACTAAGCAAATCTTTAATATCATTTCTACTCAATTTTAATAAAGCTTCTTGCATCGTTTTAGTATTAGTAAGTCCCACAATTCTATATAAATCTTTTTCTAGCTTCATATCTATCTTTTTAGAATAAACATTATCCATTAAATCATTTTCAATATTATATAAACCACTTCTTTTTTCACTATCATATTTTCGTAAATCATCAAGTGTTAATAAATTTATCAAAACTCGAGACAAATCTTTGAATCCTTTTCCTATATATTTATCAGTATTCATTACACCTTCTTCATTACGTCTTATCTTATTAATACTATTTTTAAAAATATCTAAAATAGTACGATCATATAAATCGATCAATTCCTTCAAAAATATTTTTTTCGATCCAAAAAAATATTCTTTAAATAAATCCATTTCAGAGCCATCAACTCTAGACAAATACATCATACTTCTACTAAATATACCTTCTTTAAAATATGATCTATGTCTATTATAGTAACCATAATTCTTAAATTCATTATTTTCTTTTTTAGAAATAGTCTTTATTATATCACCTCTCTGATAATAATCATTTATACACATTTCTGCAAATATATTAACAAAACTCTCTTCAATTACCGTATTTATTATAAAACTTTTTGACATTTTATTTGAAATCGCATGTGCACATTCATGTATAATCGTATGCATAATATCAATTGTCCCCATTGACCTTTTAACATAGTTATTCATAAGATATATTTCATTATAAAAATAAAGATAACATCCATTAATTCTTTTTTGATCTTCTGGACTATATGATATATAAATAGGAATATCTTTAAGTAAATTTTCCACCAAATCTGCTTCTTCTTTTCCAAAATTATTTCTAACAAATTGATAAATTATATATTTAGACTCTTCAATATTATCTTTTATAACTTGTGAAGTAATATCACCTCTATAATCCGCTCTTCTTATTCTTTTAACACTACTTATCTTTTTTTTACTTGCCATTCAATTCCCCTTAATCTAGGTAAACATCTGGATTCATTTCACTAGTAGTCTTCCAATCGATTCCATATTTATTTTTTAAAATTTCTTTCTTTTTACTATCAAATATATGAATATATCCCAATGTTTTCTCAACACCTTGCTCCTCTAGCAATTCTTCAACTTCTTTATTTACTTTTTTAAATAATTCAATATATTTTTCATTATATTCTATCTCATCATGTTTTAATCTCATTTAACCCTCCCAAAACTATTTTTTAAAAAAATTTAATATTCTATTCTTTAATTCAGAGAAAAAACCTTCTCTCTTAATGTCAGGTATTCCTTCGCTTTGAAAATTAACCTCTTTTTTAATCTTTCTCTCCTTAAAAACTCTTTCAATATCATATTTTTCCTTCAATTCATCATGAATTTTTCTTTCATTTTCTAAATAAATATTTATTAATCTATTTTTTTCTTCTTCGTCATCACACCAATATTTTAAATTAAGCATAGCAATTATCGCTAAAGTCTCATCCATTAAATTTTGATTTTTTATTGGTTGATTAACATCAATCATTTTATCATAATTTTTACTTTTTTCTTTTTTAAAATATTTCCTTATATCATCAGGAACTTTATTTTTATGATATAAATCCAAACATTCTATAAAATTATCAACTTCTGCATAAGCATTTCTTGTATTAATTGAAATTGCCATAAAATTCTCCTCTATTCAATAACATCACTATATTCATTCTTACCAACCATAACCTTTATAGCATATTCACATTTAGGAATAATCTTAATATTTTTATTTCGTGCTTCAGCAACAACTCTATCTAGTAATTTTTTAGCAATTCCGCTTCCTCTATAATTAGAATTAATTTCTGTATGAACAATAACCCATTTACCATCTAAAACATTAAATTCACATACTCCTATTTCATTATCTCCCATAAAAGCTACACTTTTATTACCTTTAAACTCTATATTAACTTCGTCCATATTTCCCCCTCATCCTTACTTCTATACAAAATTTTAGCATAAGTTAAATAATATTACTATAAAATTAATTTTAAAATTTATATAATAATTCATTTATAAAAATAAAAAATGCTTCAATTTTATTTCAAAGCATTTTTAAATAATAAATTATTTTATATTATATAATTTTTACATTTACCAAGAGCTACCTCCACCTCCACCAGAGCCACCTCCAGAAGAACCACCAAAAAAGCCTCCATATGAAGAATCTTCACTATAATTATATGCTCCATAATACATTCTAAACAATTCTCCTACAAATAAATTAAGCTTAAATTCATCATTACCTTCATACCATGCAGGTGACCCCAATGCATTTAATAAATCTTTAATATATTTATTATTATATTTTTCTAATAGATTTAATGAAACTATATATGGAATCATCTTATACAAATAATTTGGATCATTTTTAATTAATTCATTTAATTTATCTTTTCTAGGATTTCTCAAAAATTTATAAAAACTGTCTATTCTTTCTAATATCATTATATTTTCTTTTATAACTTTATTCTTTTTTATAAATAACACTGTTAAAATAAAAAAGCAAATACTTTCAAAAATAAATTCAATTAAGTACGAATCCTCTAATCTAATTATTCCATTAAATAAAAAATCTAATGGTACTATAATCAACGACATTATAAAAATCCAATATGTTTTAGTTTTTATAAAAGGATACATTCTCTTTTCCACCCATCGAAATACTAACATAATTATCGCTTTGATAACTATATCGCTAAGTGACGACCAAAACATAAACGTCATAACTATCATAGACATTATAAATATTAAATTTTTTATGCACACAGATTTTTTATCAATTCTTTTTTTATTAAATGATTCTATATCAATTCCATCATAAACTTTTTGTGTTATATCATTAATTATATATTTATACTCTTCTTTTTCTATTACATCTTTATTTTTAAATAATTCTTCAAAAATAATTTTTTCATATTTATCATTGCCATCATAATCTTTTATTTTTATTATTTTAAAATTTTTCCAATTACTTGAATCATATCTAATTTCTTCAAATCTTAAATATCCTTTATTTAATAGGCCAACCAATAACATTACAGCATCATCTTTAATTCCATAATATAAAAGTGTTAATACTAAACTATTCATATTATTCGGTGGATAATATTCTTTCTTACAAACAATCCATTTCTTTTTTTCATCACTCATCCATATAATAATAGCCACTATAACTAAAATCAATGATATAAACATTTTAATTATCGCTGATTTTGAAAATGGAATCCACTGTCTATAAAAATAACCTTTTGGTAAGATCATTCTAATACTTAACCCTTCATTAGGTTGTAATTTTTTATTATAGTTAGCTATAATCGTTTTTTCTCTAATAATATAATTCAAATGTAGATTTCTAAAATTATTCTTATAAACATTAAAAAATTTAACTTTATTTTCATCAAACATTTTTGGCATCTTAATTTTAAATTCAACATTATTAATAGTTGTATTCCAACCTTCTCCAATTATATAAAAATAAAATTCATCAATATCTTTTAAAGGATCTTTTCCTATATCATATTTATACTTAATAATATACGTCTTTTCCTTAGAAGCAACAACATCATTCTTTCCGATTTTTATATTATAATATTTTCTATCTTTAGTATACTTAAAGTCATCATTTACTTCTAATTTAGTCAAATATGCAATATTTTTTGAATATTCACCATTTTCTCTCTTTAGATAATTAGCTCTAGGTATATTCCTAATAATTCCTCTTTTGCCATCCTCTGTAAACCTAACATCAATTGTTTCAGTTACATCAAATGTATTATCTTCATTAACAATAATATCCATTTTATAATTTTCAATAATATATCCTGCATCAGAATTAATCGCAAAAGTTTTATTAGAAAACATTATAATAAAAAATATAAATAAAATACTTAATAAACTTATTTTATGTTTCATTACATCCCCCTTTATATAACTATATCATAATACATTTACAAAAATATAATATTTATATTTCAAAATTTAAATAGCATTATTCAAAAAAATGAACCTAAACTATCAAACTTAAGTTTAATAATCTAGATTCAATTCAAACTATATTATTTTAAGATATATAATTTTATTAACTATTTTTCACATTTCCTCCATTTGGCATTTGAGGTGGTGTTCCTCCATTTTGATTCATTGGACCTGACTGACTACCATTGTTTGATGATCCTCCGTTTTGTCCCATTGGTCCTGATTGACTACCATTATTTGATGGTCCTCCGTTTTGTCCCATTGGTCCTGATTGGCTACCATTATTTGATGGTCCTCCGTTTTGTCCCATTGGTCCTGATTGACTACCATTATTTGATGGTCCTCCGTTTTGTCCCATTGGTCCTGACTGACTACCATTGTTTGATGGTCCTCCGTTTTGTCCCATTGGTCCTGATTGGCTACCATTATTTGATATTCCTCCGTTTTGTCCAATTGAGCCTGATTGACTACCACTATTTGATGGTCCTCCGTTTTGTCCCATTGGGCCTGATTGACTACCATTGTTTGATGGACCTCCATTTTGTCCCATTGAACCATTTAATCCTTGCATTTGTTCTTGACCCATTGTAGGCATTCCATTTAAACTACCAATCTTTCTATTCATTTTCGCACTTAATAAAAATCCTGACGAAACAACTACAGCTCCTATTAATGCTCCTATTGTTATACTTAAAATCTTTTCTTTCATTATTTTCTCCTTATTTTATTTTTTAAAATTTATTCAATTATTTATTTATAGCTATTCCATTAACATATAGCTTATATCCATTAAACTTAATATTACTATATGATGAATCAGCATCTTCTAAATTAGTGACATAAGTATCACCAGTTAATGTTATCTTCGAAGTACTATCCAAACTTAAAGTTATATTTTTAGCAGTATTATTTCCGTTTATTTTACCAGTATAATTACTTCCATTTGTTAATTTCATATTTAATGTTGAAATGTTATCTACAAAAATATTACCATTTATTGTTTGATTATTTACATTTAAAGTTACATCTCCACCGTTTGAACCAGATCTACCCCATTTTCCAGACTGTATTCTCAAAAATGCTCCTGTAGAATCATTATTAATTATCTTATTATTTGTAAGAGATATAGTTGCTTTAGTATTTGTAACAAATATAGTATCTCCTTTATTTGTTGTTATTGTCGAATCTTTTGCAGTAAATGATGCCGTACCTTCATCAGCATCACCTGACATTGATTGATATATAAATATATTTTTATATGTTTCAGAATTACCATTCAATGTTGTATTAGTGTCTGTTAAATTAACATTATTTAATGTAATTGATTTTTTTCCCTCAACAACTGCACCCTCTGATTTAGTTGATATTAAAGTAGCATTATTAACTGTAACATCAGCGGTCGAATAAATTACAGGCGAGCCAATTCCATTTGCTGTATATTTTCCACCATTAACAATCATAGTTCCGCCACCCCTATCACTTCTAATCGGAGCTGATGAATTACCATCAGTCTCAGCAGTTACATTTGTAGCATTTAATTTTCCTCCTCCTGTTACCATTATTGCACCAGAATTATTACTTGTTGTTTTAATATTAGTGTTTGTAAGATTAATTGTACCATTCGCATATGCAAAAACACCATTTGCATGCGAACCATTTGTAGTAAAACTTCCTCCATCTATATTCAAAGTACTATTCTTAACTAATACTGCGGCATTTGTTCCATAAAAATCCGAATTCTCATCGTTTGAGTTACCTGATTTAGTAATTTTAGCATTTGATATTTTTGATGTACCATTTGTTACTAACAATGCGTTTTGTGAACCTTCTGTAGAAGAATACGTTTGCAAATTATTCGTTGTATCACTAGAAATCTCTGTTACACCATTATGTGAAACATTAGCATTATTGCCTACGCCAGGCTGACCCATGTCACCATTTGGCTTATTTAAAAATGTTCCTCCACTCTGACTAAACATACTATTATTATTTGTCTCTGTAATACTATTATTCTTTTCATCAATAAATAATCTAACTATTATACATAAGACAATTGCTAGCACTACAATCAATATAATTTGCATTATATTCTTTTTAGCCATTAGCATTCCTCCTTAACTATTAAATTCCAAATTAAAAACTTGTTTTAATTTATTATATTCTACATTGGATTTATATTTTTAAAATGTGCAAAATGTAAACATTAATACATAAAATCCCTAAAATTTATAGCATTCTACACTCCCTTCGTTCACAATTATCCAAATATTTTAATAATTTTAACTATCTATGTTATAGTTTTCCATTTATAATTCAACTTTTTAACGTCTTTTCCTTCATTCACATAAAAGACAAAAAAAATCAAGCCATTTATAATGAACTTGATTCTTTATATTTTTTAATTAAAAATCGAATTGTCAAAAACAACTCCAGATGAAAAATATCCAATTCTACCTTTAATTTTTAATATTTTATCCAATTTATTAAATTCCAATTTACCTGTATCAACTGCTTTTCCTTTAATTCCATTTAATTTTCCAAGAGAAACAGTAATATGTGGTACACTCTTATTTTTATAAAATTTATTTAATTCTTCCGGTATTTCAACGGCAAAACCACTATTCAAAGCATCAGAACCATATCCCACAATAATAACTTCCACTTCTTTGCCTACAATATTTTCTGGGAACTTATAAAGTCTTCCGTAATTAAAAGTAACATGCATATTAATAATATTTTCATTCAATCCTTTCTGCTGAAATTTAATTAACTCTGTTCTAACACTATCATCAAAAAATATTCCCTGATATCCAAATATCTCTTTTTTATTATCCATATACCTCTCCAATACCTATAATTATTCACCAGTATAACTGGTGGATTTTCATATAAGCCTATAAGGCTCTATTACTAACTTGCACTGAAGTACTTTTAGTTTGCCAGCTTTCAGCCACTTTCACTTACGTATTTTTTACTTACTACCCTTTGAAAGGGTCTTTATATTCTTTGATTATCAACCGATTTAACATCATATCTTCTTTCAATTGACTTTCAACATAGTTATATAATACTACAGACTTGTTATTTCCTACTGTACTGACATAATATCCTCTACACCAAAACACTCTGTTTCCATATTTATATTTCAAATTAGCATGTCTCTCAAATATTATTAATGTACTTTTTCCTTTCAAATATCCCATGAATGATGACACACTCAATTTTGGTGGTATGCTTACATACATATGAATATTATCTGGACAAGCTTCAGCATTGATTATTTCAATATCTTTTCGATTACTTAATTCTCTCAATATCATTCCAATTTCTATTCTCAAATGACCATAAATTTCTTTCATTCTATATTTTGGTGCAAAACTATATGATATTTACATTCATATGTTGTATGTGCTAAACTATCTGTGTATGGACTTTTCATATAAATCACTCTCCTTTTAAAATAATTTTTAAGCTGACAAACTTAACTTTATTATAACATGGAGAGTTTTTATTTTGATACCACTCTCATAACTATAAGTGTCATTGGACTCACCAGCATAGCTGGTGGTTTAACGCTTAAGTTAA
>ERZ773267.994-NODE-994-length-16879-cov-18.245245_pt1 | contig 16879 bp, 15 predicted proteins | sample MGYA00511959_ERZ773267 | MGnify/ENA primary metagenome ERZ773267 (study PRJEB29015, sample SAMEA2738165) | human oral metagenome | biome: human oral; feature: human-associated habitat; material: saliva | place: China | collected 2240 ... | reverse complement strand
CCTCGGCCACGCTGGGCGCCGAGACCGTGGCCAACCTGATCTCCTCGCCGCTGCGATCCTGGTCGGTCGGTACCCAGCTGGCGGGTACCCTGTTCGACGGCGGCACCCGCAGTGCCGCCCTGAAGACCCAGGAAGCCGCCTACGACGAGAAGGTGGCGGCCTACCGCCTGCAGGTGCTCACCGCCTTGCAGGAGATCGAGGACGGCCTGTTGTCTCGCCGCACGCTGGCCAACCAGGAAACCGACCAGCAGCGTCTGGTGGCGCTGGCGCAGGAAGCCGAGCGCGTGGTGCGCAACCGCTACCAGGGCGGCGTGGTGAGCTACGCCGAGCTGGCCTCTGCCGAGAGCACGAGCCTCAACGCGCAAAGCCAGCTGCTGTCGCTGCAGGCCGAGCGGCTGAACAACTACGTCACCCTGCTGGCGGCCGTGGGGGGATCCTGGCAGCTGCAGTGATCAGCGCCGGCTGGCCTCCAGCAGCTCGGCCGCATGGGCCCGGGTCGTGCCGGTGATCTTCTTGCCGCCCAGCATCCGGGCGATCTCTTCCTGCCGGGCGGCCTCGTCCAGCCGTTCCACCCGGCTGGAGACCGAGTTCGTCGAGCGTGTCTTCAGCACCTTCAGGTGATGGTCGGCGCGTGCTGCCACCTGCGGCAGGTGCGTCACGCACAGCACCTGCGACTCGGCTGCCAGCCGCTGCATCAGCTCGCCGATGACGGCCGCCACCGCGCCGCCCACGCCCGTGTCGGCCTCGTCGAAGATCAGGATCGACACCGGAGCGGAGCGCGCCGCCAGCACCGCAATGGCCAGCCCGATGCGGGAAAGCTCTCCGCCCGAGGCCACCCGGGCGATGGGGCGGGGCGTGGCGCCCTCGTGTGCGGCAATCTGGAACTCCACCGCGTCTATGCCTGACGGGCCAGGCGTGGCTGGCGTGCAGGCAATCAGCAGTCGGGTGCCGGGCATGCCCAGACGCTCGATCTGTTCGGTCACTTCGCCAGCCAGGCGCGCGGCCGTCTTCTTGCGGGCCGCCGACACCTTCTCGGCCAGCTTGCGGTAGGCGGCTTCGGCCTCTGTGCTGGCGGCTTACAGCTTCTCGATGTCGACCGCTGCGCCCAGCTGTTCCAGCTCGGCCTGCAGGCCCTCCAGGTGCGAGGCCAGGTCCTGCGGCTGCAGGCGCAGCTTGCGGGCCGTGTTGAAGAGCGCTGCCACCCGCTGTTCCACCTCGGCAAAGCGTTCCGGATCCAGATCCACCCGGTCGGCGTAGGCGGCCAGCTCGCTGGCGGCCTCGTCGATCTGGATGACAGCAGAATCCACCAGTTCGGCAGCGTTCTTCAGGGCAGGGTCGATCTCGGCCAGGGCCCGCAGGCGCCCCTGCAGGCTGCCCAGGCGGCCGGCAATGGCGTCTTCGTCGCGCTCCAGTGCATTGACCAGCGCATCCGCCCCGGCCAGCAGGTCGTGGGCGTGCGCCAGCCGCTGCTGCTCGGCCGACAGGGCTTCCCATTCGCCCGGCGCCAGCCGAAGCTGCGTCAGCTCGTCGATCTCCCATTGCAGCCGCTCGATGCGGATGGCTTCCTCACGGGAGCCGCTGCGTGCCGCCTCCAGCGCCCTGGATGCCTGCTGCCAGCGCTGCCAGCCCTGGGCCAGGTCGGCCAGCAGTCGTTCCTGCCCGGCCAGCCGGTCCAGCAGCTCGCGCTGGGCGCCAGGGCGCAGCAGGTGCTGCGATTCATGCTGGCCATGGATGTCCACCAGCTGCTCGCCCAGCTCACGCAGCCGGGCGATGGTGCTGGGGTGGCCATTGATCTGTGCGCGCGAGCGGCCGTCCTTCTCGACGATGCGGCGCAGCAGCAGCTGGCCCGGGTCACCGGCCAGGTCGTGTTCGGCCAGCCAGGCGGCCAGCGTGTCGTCAATGCCGAAGAGCGCCGAGATGTCGGCACGCTCGGCCCCCTCGCGCACCAGCGTTGCATCACCGCGCCCGCCCAGCACCAGGCCCATGGCATCCAGCAGGATGGACTTGCCGGCCCCGGTCTCGCCGGTCAGCACCGTGAAGCCCGGCCCGAATTCGATCTCGGCCGATTCGACGATCACGAAATCCCTGAGTCGCAACCATTGCAGCATGATGGAAAGCCTCTCGTCCTGGAAAGCGCTTCGTATGAACTTCGTATGAAACCGTCAGCCCCGCCGCGGCTCCAGGCCCGGAATCTCGTGCCAGTTGAGCTTGGTGCGCAGTGTGGCGTAGTAGCTGTAGCCGGGGGGGTGCAGGAAGCGGCTGGAGTCGGCCGAACGGTGCAGCACCACCCGGTCGCCCAGCTGCAGGGATGCAAAGGACTGCATGTCGCAGTTGAGCCGGGCGTTCCGCCCGTGGCGGATGGTCAGCTCCACCTCGCACTGGTCGGGCAGGATGATGGGGCGTGCCGACAGTGACTGTGGCGCCACCGGCGCCAGCACGAAGCCGTGCAGCGACGGGTGCATCAGCGGCCCGCCCACCGACAGCGCGTAGGCGGTGGAGCCCGTGGGCGTGGCCACGATCAGGCCGTCGGCACGCGGACTGTACATGTAAAGCCCGTTGACGCTCACCTCGATCTCGATCAGCCCGGTGTGCGAGCTGCGGCTGATCACCACGTCGTTGAGCGCCCGGGCGTGGAAGAGCGCCTTGCCGTCCCGCCAGATATGCGCTTCGAGCAGTGACCGTTCCTCGATCTCGTAGTGGCCGTTCAGGATCTCGTCCAGCCCCTTCTGCCAGTCCGACATCGGGATGTCGGTGATGAAGCCCAGCCGCCCGCGGTTGATGCCGACGATGGGCACCTTCAGCGGGGCCAGCGCGCGGGCCACCCCCAGCATGGTGCCGTCGCCCCCCACCACCACGGCCAAATCGGCCCGGCGACCCAGTGACTGCACCAGCCGCATGTTGCGGCTGATCTCGGTCAGCACCGTGATGCCGCGCTGGGTCAGCCAGTCGGCGATTTCCTCGAGGATGCGCTCACGCAGCCCGTCGGATTGCGGGCGACCGAACAGCGCGATGGTCTTGAAAGGGGCAGTCATGCGGCGGATTGAACCATAATTCCGGATAATTGCGTCATGGTCATTGACTCCTGCCGGGTCATCCCGGGTAAGCCGAATGGATGAACGCGCCCGAATCCTGCTCAAGTCCCTCATCGAACACTACATCGTCGACGGCCAGCCCGTGGGCTCGCGCACGCTGTCGCAGTACTCGCGCCTGGACCTGTCGCCGGCCACCATCCGCAACGTCATGGCCAATCTGGAAGAGCATGGCCTGATTGCCCACCGCCACACGTCCAGCGGTCGCGTGCCCACCCCGCGTGGCTACCGGCTGTTTGTCGACTCGCTGCTCACGGTCCAGCCCCTGGAGGCCGGTGAGGCCAGCCAGATGCAGGGGGCCCTGGTGGCCCAGGAGCCGCGCCAGGTCCTGGCCAAGGCCGCGGGGCTGCTCTCGGAGCTTTCGTCCTTTGCCGGCGTGGTCTCCACCCAGCGCGGCAGCGGCACCTTCCGGCACATCGAGTTCCTGCGGCTCTCGGCCCGGCGCGTGCTGCTCATTCTCGTTTCGCCGGACGGTACCGTGCACAACCGCATGCTGCAGCTTGACCGCGACTACACGCCATCCACCCTCAACGAAGCGGCCAACTACATCAATGCCCATTACGCCGGCATCGGCTTCGACGAGATCAGGCGTCGCCTGGGCACCGAGCTGGCCGAGCTGCGCCGCGATGCACCAGAGATCTACGCGCTCTACGTGAAAGCGGTTGACACCCAGATCGAAGATGAGTCGTACACCAGGCGCGCTCCCTTCGAGATACCCGACAGGTTCACGAGGCGCGGACAGTACTTCGGCTTCGTGTCGGTACTAGCGTCGCTCGGAGTCGTCGCATACGCGATCTACACGAACCACCCGCTAATCGCAGGCATCATAGGAGCACTCAACCTCGTCGCACTCGCAGCGGTGTTCGTAGCACCAGACCGCGCAAGCAAGGGCGAAGCGTAACGCACCTGATCCTAGAGAGGCCCCACAGTCAAAAGACTGCGGGGCCTCTCTAGTTGGAAGTGCACATGAAGGCCGACGTGAAGCAGCATTGATACTTTTGGCACCAAAAATGAGGGACCAAACGCAGCGCGACACAAAGCTCCCGCGAGGCCGAAGTAGGAGCTCGCGGGAGCTTTTTGTGATGAGTGCACGGAAAATGCTGCTTTTGTGGCGCTTTTGGCGTGCTCGGGAGCGGAAATGCGTCTGACGCGACGTTTCCGGGCATCAGGGGATAGTTTCACTCCTCATCTTGGCGGCGCAGCCAGGTGGCGAAAGACACTGCGTCTTCTATGGAGTCGTGTATCCAGACGGATTCGCCGTGAGGGTCCCACCAACGCACAACGACGGGGACTACGACGGGGATCCCGCGCGCTGCTGCCAGTGTTTCGTGGGCGTAGTACTTCCAGTCCAGGGCGAGGTATCCGACGGACTGCCCATCGACTTCGACTCTCACGGCGTCAGGATCATGTCTGTTTGTGGGTTCGGGCACCAGAGTACCCCACGTGGCGACTGCGCCGCTGCCGCCGTTTCCCTGGGGAGTGAAGGAGTCGTCCGCGCGGACGATCCGGCGGATGGCCGCTTTGTGCTTGTCCATAACGTACAGGCTGACGCGCCCATTGTCGACGAAGGGCGCGTCGTCAATCCATACGCTGATGGGGAAGGTGTCCCCGAAGGGCTTGTCCAGCGCTGAGGGTGCGCGCGCTGGCACGGGTTGTTGCACAGCAATGGGGTTGACGATGCTGTCCGCAGCGGGAGATGCCTGCGATGTCTCTGTGTCGCTGAGGAGTCGTTTGAGCTTGTGCGCGTATGCGAGCAGGGCGACACCGCCCGCCATGAGCAGGAAGCCGCCGATAGGGAAGAGGAGAAGGCCGACCAGTATCAGTGTCCAGCCGAAGATGAGGGAGTTGCAGCGCATGCGCTGCGGTCCGGGAGGGGGGATGTGCATTTGTGGAGCCTCCAGATTGAACATGTTGCGAGCATCACCACTATACGAAGGTTGTGCGCATGAGACGCAGGGTTGCACACATCATGTCCCGGCTTGGGCGTCATTCCGGCCTCGGAGGAGATGCCTCCCCTGCGGCCTCTTCACCCAAAAGGCGCCCCGGCATTTTCGCGGCGCGCGTGTCAAACTGTCGCCGCGTCCTCGAGGTCTGCGACAACCTCCTCGTAGGTGCGCCCCGTTTCGGCGGCGAGCGCAACCTTCCAAGGGACCAAGCCGAGGGCGTCACAGATCCTCTGAAAGTCAGTCGTAGTCATCGATGACTCGCCACGCAGGATGCGGTCAAGTCGTGCGCGCGACACACCGGATGCGGATGACAGGGAGCGGATTGTGCCACCTTGGGCCGCATTTGCAGATGTGATGAACGCAACAACACAACTCTCAAAATAGTTGATTTCCAGCGGTTTTTGTCCCACGCTCAACATTCTATGTCCCAAATTAGCGACATGCCTACACTTATTAGCTTGCGCATGTCCCGATTTCGAGACAACTAAGTATCAAGTAAGGAGGTGCAAGCCTTGAAGGGAACCACTAGCGCGATCCGCGAACAGATCGCGGCTCACGGCCTCTCGACCGTCATCGTCGCTAAGCACCTTGGCATTGGTCGCCAAACGTTTTCGAGGAATCTCAACGGGCACGTTGAATTCTCGCTTTCTGAGCTGACCCGCCTCACGGAGATTCTCGGGACCACAGTCGCCGACCTCATGTGCCGAGCCGATCAGATCGCCAACGAGGCTGTCTCGTCGGATGGGTTCACCATCCAGGACAAGGCGTCGGGGTCGATCATCCTGCAGGCGCGCCGCGTCGACTGGGAGGGTGGCGACGCGGCATGAGCGAGCAGAACGCAGCCGGAGTTTCTCGAGTGATTATGCCGGCTGGCAGGGGGGACTTAGCGGAGTCTGTTCTCCTTTCGGTCGCTGTTGATTTGACCAGGGCGATTGAGGCGCTGGGGTATCCCACGCTTCAAGCCATGCTGGGTGAGGATGTTCCGATCGCGCAGGTACAGCACAGCCTGATGAAGATCGCCTGCGCTGTGACCGCGAGGTACAGCAGCTACATCGAGAAGGCCATCATGATTCACGCTTCTGGGGAATCGGGTGCCTCCACGCGCGTTGAGTGCCGTCAGGATCGGTCCAGGTGACGACGATGCGGACATTCATATCGCTGCCCATGTGTCTCGCGTACATGAACACGACTGAAGACTTGGCGTCGATGGTGCCGGTCGTCGGTGGCATGAAAATCTCGTTGTCAGTGTCGATGTCAACCTCAACGTCGTTCAGCGCCGCATTCCCGGTGTTGATCAGAGCGTACGTGTCGTCTTTCTCCCACTTCACCTCCCAGGGAGGCGCTGAGTTGGCTTCAGCGAGGGTGTCGGCGAGGCGTTGTACGCCTTTGGCGGTCTGTTCTGCAGCTTCGACGGTGCGTTGCGCTTCGTCTCTGGCGCTTTCGGCTGCGGCTTTGGCCTGCTTCGAGACATTTGATCGGAGCCATGAAACGGCGGCTCCGATGAGTGTCAGGACGGCGCAGGCAGCGCTGATCCAGGCGGGTATGTCCATGTTTTCCTCCTCGGTGAGGTGTGGTTGCCGCACGAAATTGCGCGGCGTGGATGGTACCTCCCACCTTACCGAGAAGGAATCCACGACACGCATCGCTCAATGCACGAAAAACCTCCCATTCCCTGGACTTCAATTTCGATGTCCAAGAAACGGGAGGCAGTTCAGAGGCAGGTGGGGGCTTTTGCTGTACCCACCCTGTACCCGAATGCATGAGAAAACGGCGAAATTACAGTGAAAGATGGGAATTGGTGGAGATGGGGGGAATCGAACCCCCGTCCGACGGCCGACCCCGAGGTCTTCTCCGGGCGCATCCTGCTATTGATTTCTTAGCTTGTGACGTCATGCAGGCCTGCTGTCAGCGAAGCTCAGTCGATGAAATGTCGGAGCGGACCCACCGACATGGCCCGCACCCAGTGGCCCCCTGAACGACGCCAGACACCAGGCTGGAGGCACCACCCGGGCTGACGGACTAAAGGTTCACGCGGCAATCAGGCGGCGAGAACGTAGTCGGTGCGGTTCTGTTCGGCACCTATTGGTTCGCACACAGCGTTTGCGAGTTGAGCGTGCGTTCTCGGCCCGCTTCCCCTCGATCGACGACCGCCGTCGAAACCGATCATCCCCTATTGAGTTCTTCAACTCACCGGCAAACAGACTGCCGGGTTGGCTCTTCAACGAAATCCTAAGACTCATCGAAGAACCGCTTCCAACCGTTCGACCAGACATCCAAGAATAACCCCGCTTACGCGAAGTTTCAACAGCTAGCGCAATGCCAGCAAACGCAAGGTTTCAGCAGAAAGCGCACCACGCACGAAGCTGGCACCCGCTACCTGTACGCTACTTGTAGTTCGGTCGCTTCGTGTAGGCGCGCATCGCGCGTTCAGCTTCACGCTTATCCTGCGCCTCGCGCAAAGACTGGCGCTTGTCCCATTCCTGCTTGCCTTTGGCCAGCGCGATCTCAACTTTGGCGCGACCGCCGATGAAGTAGAGCTCCAGTGGGACGATCGTGTAGCCCTTGGCCTGCACCTTCTGGCCGATCCGCTCAATTTCTGAGGCGTGCAGTAGCAGCTTTCGCTTCCGCGTTGGCGCATGATTGTTCCAGGAGCCCTGCGCGTACATCGGAATGTTCGCGCCGTACAGCCATGCTTCGCCGTCTTTGACCTCAACCCACGAGTCGATCAGCGACGCGCGCCCCATCCGCAGAGCTTTCACTTCGGTACCCGACAGGACAAGACCGGCTTCCCACGTATCTTCGATCAGATAGTCGTGGCGCGCCTTCTTGTTCCGCGCGATCGTCTTCTTCGCGTCCAATGCAGCTTTGCGCTTCTCACCTTCGGTCAGCTTCGGCTTCTTCCAGTCTTTCGGTATCGTTCACCTCCTTTCTTTGATTGACGAGGCCGCGCCCCGCCACTCAAGGCGTTAATTCTAACGCGTCCGAGGGCAGGGGTCTTGCTCAAGCCTCGTAAAATGCCAGTATCAATGGAAGGCGGGGACAAGCTGAGCTTGTCCCCGCCTTCCGACTCAGCCAATCATCAGATCAGCGAGCCACATTAGCTTACAAGTACCCCATCGGGTCAACGTTCACGCCGTTCTGCAGAACACCGAAGTGCAGGTGGCAACCGGTGACATAGCCGGTCATGCCGACCTCGCCAAGCACTGTTCCGGCACTAACCGACTGTCCGGGCGAAACATAGATGCGTTGCATGTGCAGGTATTCGGTGATCACGGAGTTACCGCCGAGCATTCCGTGGTTCACGTCCACGTAGTTGCCGGCAGAGATACTGCTTGAAACATCCAGAACAACGCCGGTGATTGCCGTGCGCGTCTTGTCGTCGATGAACGAAGAAAAGCGCGCATCATCCAAAATCTGCGTATTCAGCGTGTCCACCAATTGCGCGATCGACAGGGTCTGACCAGCGGTTTCACCCCGATCTGTTGCCGTTTGCGCGCCGTGAATCAGGTAGGCAAGCGCGACGTGGTTCGTATCGAGCGAGCGACTTGAAGCGGTCAGCGCCGAAAGCTGTCCCAGCAGGGTCGTCATCTGAGTTGGGTGGCTTCAGGTGGTGGGTGCAGCGCCTTGAGTGTGTGGGGTGGTTGCTGTGGTGTTTCGCCGTTCTGGTGAGGTGCGGGATCTCGTTTTCGGTCTGTTGGTCCAGGGGGTGGCGGTCCGTCAAGTGCACAGGCGTGCGGGCGTGGCGGTCTGCACGATTCGCGGCTGAGCCAAGGATTGGGGGATGACGTTTCGTACAGGCCCTGTTGGTGGGTGGAATGGGTGTCCTGATCCGAGAATCGTCGCGGGGTTGACCCGAGGCGAGGGGCACGGGGCCCGCTTGACGATGGGGGCCGTCAGCTCATCGAGTTCTTACACCCTCAAGGACTGTCATTACGGACCATCGCCGCTCAGGTGGGAGCGTCGGCCTCGACGGTTAAACGCGAGGTGGATCGGATGCCGGGCGCGTATCAGGCGGCGCGAGCCCACGAACAGGCCAAGCACCTTGCGGCGCGCCCCAAAGGGTTGAAGATCGAGGATCCACAGCTCCGGTCTTTCGTGGTTGCCAAGCTCAACGAACACTGGCCCCCCTGCCAGATCGCGGCCGCCTGGATGCACGAGCCCGACAATGGGGGCATGACGATCAGCGCCGAAACCATCTACCAGGCCCTCTACGTACACGGGCATGCAAGCCTGCGTCACGAACTCAAAGTAGAGAAAACCTTGCGCTCGGGACACACGAGCCGCAAACCACGCTCCAAGCTCACTGTTGCCCGTTCGTCAGGCAAGTCGTGGGTCGAGGGCGCCAGGATCACCGATCGGCCCGAGGAGGCCGAAGGGCACCTCGTCCCAGGCCATTAGGAATGGTGATCTGATCATCAGGAAGAACTCCAAGAGCGCGACCATCACTCTTGTCGAACGCACCACCGAGTACTTGCTGTTGCGGCCTTTGCCCCTCTCGCACGACGCCGATACCGTCGTCGAGACTCTGACCGACATGATCGCCGGCCTACCCCAGGATCTGCGGCGCACGCTGACCTGGGATCAGGGAGCCGAGATAGCCAAAACCAAAGAGTTGACGAAGAAGACAACGATCAATGTCTACTTCGCCGACCCGCACTCTCCCTGGCAGCGCGGCTCCAACAAGAACATAAACGGCCTTTTGCGCGACTACTTCCCCAAAAGCACCGACCTGGGCACCTACCCGCCCGAAGACCTTCGAAGAAGCCCAACGCCAACTCAACACCCGACCCCACCAACGATTCAACTGAAAACCCCCGCCAAACCCATAGAACAATTACCCCACAACGACGCCGTTGCACTCACCACTTGAAACCGCCGTTCACAGATGTAGCGGTGGGTGTAGGCCCGCCCCTCGGTCTGGAGGAGGCGAATAGGAGCGTCTAGATGTCGCGCTCTCGTTCCAGGGCGCTCGCGTCGGTACGGATCCGCGTTGAGGACGGTGTCGACAACCTCTCAGTAGAGGCCGAGAAGGAGTGGCTACGCGATGCAGACCGAGTTGCGCGTCCACAACGGAAGACCGCGAACACCGCGAAGTAGACGAGCAGAGTCTTCGACATCCGCGCCCGTACGCGCGCCTTGAGGGCATCCCACATATAGAGCACAGCATCCCCCTCGACGGCATCAATTACTCTTCTCGCATCCTTACACGCGGCGAGCGTGATCCGGACCTCACACTCGAGGTTGCGCGGTTCGCAGACAGCCCTGTACGATAATGCAATTCATTCTCATTATCGCCAGAAGGTTCATCATGCGCGCCACCCACCGCGGGATTCATCCCCTCCTCGCCCTGTTCACCGCGCTCCTCACCCTCGCGCTCTTTGCTACGCCAACGATCGCCGCGCCCTTGGCGCACGCAGTCCCGTTAGAAACGACCTCTCTCACGGAGTACGCCTCCGACGCCTCCGGCTCGACCAACGCTGAGGCCGCACCCTCGTCCCCCGGAGCGCCCGACGATCCCGAGCACCTGCCCGGAGAGGCTGGCTACGGGGACCTCGTGCCCGCCGACCTCACGGTTCCTGCGGGCTCGCCCGGCGCTGACCCGGAGGCGACCCCTGGGCCCGACGGCCGCGTTCCCCACGTGTGCGCTGGCCGCAAGCTCCTCCACCACGCGCATGTTGACGCCGCCTACGTCACCCGTGTCGACGAGATCTTCACCGTTACTGTTGTCGACGGGCGCAAAGTCGTCAAGGACCCAAACTCCGTCTGCGTCCGACTCGCCCCCGACGCGCGTGTCTCCGACTCCCAGGAGGTCTCGCGCATGGTCGTCCCCTCGGGCGGCCTCTTCGACTTCATTGGCAAGCCCGGCGACATTGTCTGGCGTGCCCCCCAGGAGCAGATCGACAACTGGCGTCCCGTCTGGGCTGGCATCGGTGCCTTCGACACGGCGCACGAGGTCGCCCAGCCCGAGGGGATCCTTCTTGACGAGGTGAAGCTCTCGATCGCAAATTCCTCCGGGCCCGGAGCCGTCGAGGTGTGGCGCACCATCGGCACGAACTCCCTGAGTCGAGGGCTCTCTTCCGACCCCTCGCTCGCGCCGCTCTCCCTCCAGGCTGGCTCCCACGGCCACTGGAACTGGACCTTCTCGAAAGCGGGCGTCTACCGGCTCGACATGGTTGCCTCCTACACGTCCACCTGGTCCCAGAGAGCCGTTAATTCCTTGCCCTCGACCATCACGTGGCTCGTCGGCTCCGATGACGAGGTCGGTCTGCCCGAAGGCACCACAACCTCCCTCACTCCGATCGGAACGACTGCCGAGCAGATGAAGGAGAAGATGATCGCTTCCGGCGAACTCTCCACCGAGGAGACGCCCGCCGAGCCCGAGCCCCCCTTCACCCAGGCCGAGGCCCGTAAGCAGATCGAAGCGCTCTTCGGCTCTACTGCGAAGGCGCCAGCCTCACCCTCCTCCCCCTCCCACTACGTCTACAAGGGGACCTTCAAAGACGATGTGCGGGCTGGCGTGCCGATCAAGCGGGTGACCCTCGAGGTGAACGCGAACGGCAAGTCGATCCCCGGGGAACCGATCCTCGAAATCCCCGACTCACTCAAGCAGACGACCGCCGACGGCGACCGCTGGGTCCTGCCTGCCTCCGGTGAGCACGGATCGCTCGGATTCGACTTCACCCAAATGCCCGCCGATCTGCGCTCCGGGCCAGCCGTTTACTCCATCGACACCTTCGACGGCCCCAAGGGCAGCCGCTACATCGCGGGGACCGTCACCGACGGGGCGATGAACGTCACCCTCGATACGACGCGCGACCCCAACCGCGGCTTCACCGTCGATGCAGCCGCAGTTCCCCTCGCCCACGTCTTCACGAAGCCAGGCGTCTACGCCGTCGGTTTCAACATCGAGACGCGCGACAAGGACGGGAACTTCTCCTACAAGTCCCGCTCCGCTCACTTCGTCGTCGGCGACGCCGCGATCTCGGCGCTGCGCGCGATCACCGCGGAGAACAACGGCGAGGCACCCTCACCCTCTCCAAACCCTGCGGATCCGGATGCCGATGCGCCACCGAGCGGTGGCGTTCAGCCCGGCAATCCCTCGATACCCGATCCTGCCAACCCGTCCGCCCCTTCCCGTCCCGGCGACTCGGCGATCCACATCATCACCGAAGGTCACATGGATCAGGCGATGTCCCTGAAGGACGGGAAGGCGGAGGTCTTCGTCGACGACACCGCCGACCCGCGCCACCCCGTCCACCGCGCCTCCGGAACCTTCGCCTACGCCGTCCCCGACTCGACGCACGCGAAGATCCCCGCCGGCGCGAAGGGCTACAGCGAACTCGCCGCTGCGGCACCCGAAGGTGTGTGGAGTCTGCCCGAGACCCAGCTCGAGGGCATCCCCTGGGTCGGCTTCTCAACCCAGCGGGTCGACTACTCGCAGCTCTCAAGCAAGGGCGTCGAGGTCGCGATGAGGAACTTCACCGGCCCCGGTCGCCTCGTCACCGGTTTCTCCTCCCTCTTCGAGGGATTCACGCCCCGACTCGACTCGATGAAGCCCGACATAGTCCTCCGCTACCTCTTTGGATCACACGACCACCAGGCCTTCTACTTCACGAAGCCCGGGCGCTACTCGACCGACTTTGTCTACACCGCGCACCTCGCTGACGGCTCCACCATCGAGAAGACCCTCCATGTGATCTTCCTCGTCGGCGACGACGCCATCAAGAGGGGCGCTGAGCCGAACCCCTCGCCTGAGCCGAACCCCTCGCCTGAGCCGGATCCCTCGCCCGCACCGAACCCGAACAACGGTGCGCAGCGGCCCGGCCAGCCCGCGCCCGCTCCGGGCACCTCCCCGTCAACCGGATCACCGTCCACGGGCTCCCCCTCAGCAAGTGCGAGCGCCCCGGCCTCGCCGATCGGGAACCCGACCGCGGCCGCCGCGCGCCTCGCCGAGGGTGCCGGGCAGACCGGAACCCCGGTAACCGGTGGGTCGACCGTATCCGGCTCGCTAGTGTCGTCAAACTCGGCGACTGGCGCGGGGTCAACGAGCTCCGACTCCGGCGTATCGGGCGCTTCCAGCGCCGACGACTCCCAGTCGAGCGGCGTCGCGGGTCTGGACTTCGCGGACTCCTCACAGTCAGGAGCGCCCACGACGCGGGCGCTCACCAAGCCCGCTACCCCCGTGAGCGCCCTGCTCAATCCTGAGCGCGGTTCCGCCTCGTACGGGAGCGGCTCGAACTGGTGGCAGTGGATCCTCGTAGGGATCGGTGGTAGCGGACTCGTCGGGGCGGGCGCCTGGGCGCTTCTCCTGCGCAGGCGGTAAACGGCTGCGCAAGTAGAGTTCGCTGACACGTCTCCCGGATCAGCTACCCAGCCCGTGACTGAGTGAAATGTGAGCGCCGAGCGGCGGCCCGGACCTTCCCGGTTCGAGCCGTCGCTTCGTCGTCTACTTCTTCGTTTGCGCCTCTGTCTACTTCTTCATCCGAACGAGCCGCTGGCGAACTTGACGCTGGCGCCGAGTTTGACTTTGAGTCTGACTTTGGCGCTGACTCTGACTTTGGCACTGGCAAAGCCTCCACCAGCCTCCGTGTTCCCCAAGCAACACCGGCTCTCCTTCGGACGTGCTTCTCCCGAAGCATTTCAGCCGTCGCGCGTGAAATTAAGCCCGTCCCGTAGTGGCCGTGGGCAACGTCCTCCAACATCGCAACCGCTCCATCGGCACCCCAAAGAAAAAGCATGTGCCGTCATAGCGAATGAGGTGCCAACCGAGCCGCTCAGGAGTCGCGAGAGGCGCCAGCGAGCACCACAGCCCGGTGCCTCCTCCCGAACCCGCAAATGCGCACACTGTCTCGGCTCCATCGGCGCTCCGTCCGCAGGCCCCTTTGGAAAACAGGCAGCTCATCGACCTGATGAGTCTGAGGCTTACGAGGAACTGTACGCGTTCTTGCGGGCGAACCGTCCGAGAAGGTCATGCGCGGGCGTCATCGGCTACAACCCCAAATACCAAGACGGATCCCGCCATGGTGGAACGAACACTGCCTCCAACAAGCAATAATAGAAAACAAGGTAAACGCCTAGGAACAAAACCCAGGACAGTTCAAACCGGTGGCGTGGGTGCAAGCTACAGGTGCGTTTTCTGGATCAGGCTTGATCTTTGAAGCTGATTCTGATGGAACCTTCAGCCGCCTACGACGGCTTGCTTAACCAATACGTTCCACGATTTGCAGATAACCTTAATTCGATAATTGACTCCCGGTGGACATGAATTCAGGCAAGTAAGCGCAAAACTACGAAAACCAGCTTTGCTAGGAAAAGGAACAATTTTTAAAACTAGTTGTTACATCTACATCACTTGAGCCATTGACTAGTGAATCTAAAGCAGGCGAGATGCTAGAGCAGTCAATCAGCATCAATTCCACGCCCATCGCAAGGGAGAATTGGTAGATTTCTCTGACTAGAGGAGAGTGGTTTTTCGCGAACATTCCTGAAGCGTTTTGGCGCATAGCTTACAACGCAAATTCCCTAGCACCATTTAAGATGTCCGTAAATAAGCTGCACAATTTTCAAGATTACCGACACAGAACAATACCGCGTCTGCATCTGTTGAAGAGTATGATGTTCTTCGCACCACTGAGAATTGTTCAACCTCCTCAGGCACATCAAAAATGTCCGAAGAATCAGCCCAAGCTCCTTCGGAAAACCTCACATCTAAAAGTGTTCCGGCGGGCGTATTGATGTATGCAAGCCTCGACAATGGCTCGCCGTACAGCCACGGAATTGTCTTCGGGAAATACATGAACTCAAGGTATCCCGTATTCAAGGTCACCCAACGTCCGCCTCCAGTCCCCGGGCAATCTGAGATCGTCCAATATCTCCCCTCAAGTTCAACAGCATCGGGGAGTAGCTTTGTTAAGGCAAAGGCCAAATCAGAAAGAACTAAATCGCGGCATTCATGAGGAATCTGTCTAAAGAATTTTGATGGCTTCTTATCAAAATCGAGAAGCCCCTCTCGGGCGCCATGCAAATTGTATGGTCCATTCCCAAGCACCCACGACTGCTGATCTTCAACTGGTATTACTGCGTCGAGACTAGAAGGTTGACTGTGGCCAAGATTCAGAGCGCGATTTCTTAAACGTTTGCCGGATGCCCGAAATCTACAGATCTCATCACTTTCGATCTGAGTAAAATCCTTGTTCTTGGACACTGGCATAAACCATAATTTCTCAATATCTTTCCAGGCTTCATCGTGGTTAGTGCGACCATGCTTGTGTTGCGCAAATCGCCTCACCACATTTTGCGCCTTTCCGACGTAAAACTCGCCGTTAGAAAATTCGAGAACATAAATCCCGCGGCGCCGTTCTGGAATTAGCGTTGAGATTGACGCTAATCAATAGACAGAAAAACGTGAATACTGCATGTCAGGAATACTTGTGTTCGCACTCATTTTAACCTCTGGATAAGGTTCATTATGCATGTCAGAAACTGCATCCATAGCAAGAGATGCGGTGAAGAATGTTTCTTGACAGGAAGATTCTCTCGTTAATCGATCTGCACTTGCAGGAACGCCTAGAACAAATCATCGTGAGAGCCAGTTCGAGTGAGCACAAGAAGCAACTCGCTATGTTTCACGCGGTAGATCAGTAGACAGTCACCTTCAAGGTGAATTTCTCGGTATCCTTTCCAGTTTCCCTGCAATGCATGGCCGCGATAGCAGGTGCGTAGCTCTTCACGGTTTTGCCGCATAAGAGCTTCGATAGCATCCGCCAGCTTTGCAGCGTCGTAATGCTTTTTGAAAAGAGCCTTGGCATCACGCTTGAACTGATTTGTGCGAAAGACGCTAGTCAGCTTCATTGAGGTCTTCCATCAGCTCAGCGACATTTCGAAACGAAGCACCAGAGCGAGACTCAACTTCAGCTCTCGACAAGGCATTAGTTGGACTCTCGCGGCGTGGCGTGAACGGGATACCGTTACTGACAATCGACTGCCTCAAAAACATATTGATCGCAGTGCTCATATCTAACCCGAGGTCACGGAACAACTCCGCGGCCTGAGCTTTCGTCTCATCATCTGTCCGAAAAGAAACATTAGCCATCTCAATCACCTCGAAAAGCGCAGTGAATATTACTCTGTACGCACAGTAGCATTAATATACATTACTTTGAACACTTTATAGGCTAGCTTTTCTGCCTGCACCTGCGTAGCTGAATACCCTTCGCAACCGCCAGATACGTTAAAATTTTGCATCAAACTGAGCGTTCAAGTGGATCCACCTGTGGGAATCGAACCCACGACCTATTCATTACGAGTGAATCGCTCTGCCGACTGAGCTAAGGCGGCGCGCCCACCGTTCCCCGCGAGGGGTGTTCAGACAACGGCGCGAGTCGAATGGCCTCAACGATCCGGGGCAAACTGGTAAGAACGCGCCCTGTCATGGAAAGCCTCACCCCCGAAGCACCCTGGCCACTCCAGAAAGTCCGACCCTTCACACGCACCGAGCAGTCGGCCATACCCGGTTGGCAAGAGCCGATTCCATCGGAGGTAAACTCGGCTCACGGACAGCCTCCCGGTCCGAGAGCGTCCTCTGCCCAAGAGTACCCTCGCTCCGAAGAACGCCCACCCGACCCCACCTTCACTTCCCGCAGGCGAGGCCCGTCTCGGGCACACTTCCCGAGACGAGCCAGCCCTCGACCGCGCCGCCAAGGACGAGGAGGGGCGTTCCCGCAGCATCGGCCGATGCGAATCACCTCGATGAAGTCCTCACACGTCGACGCCTCAATGTAATCGGCGACTGGAGATGGGGGGAATCGAACCCCCGTCCAATAGCCGGCCCCGAATTCTTCTCCG
>ERZ773267.991-NODE-991-length-16938-cov-16.250074_pt1 | contig 16938 bp, 10 predicted proteins | sample MGYA00511959_ERZ773267 | MGnify/ENA primary metagenome ERZ773267 (study PRJEB29015, sample SAMEA2738165) | human oral metagenome | biome: human oral; feature: human-associated habitat; material: saliva | place: China | collected 2240 ... | reverse complement strand
CCGTGATGGCCACCGAAGAAGACGACGATGGCAACCCCATCGGAGAATTTGACGATACCCCGAAGAACTTTGGCCGCATCGCCCAGTCCACTGCGCGTTCGGTCATTATGCAGCGCCTGCGTGACGCCGACGATCAACGCGTCCTGGGTGACTTTGCTGGCAAGACCGGCCAGATCGTTACCGGCGTCGTTCAGCAGTCCCGTGACTCGCGTATGACGATCGTGAAGTTGGCTGATGATTTCGAGGCCGTTCTTCCAGATTCTGAAAAGGTTCCCGGCGAGGACTACTCCCACGGCACCCGCCTGCGTGCGCTCATTGTTTCCGTCGAGCGCACTGACCGCGGTGCTCGCATCACCTTGTCGCGCACTCACCCCGGCCTCGTCAAGGGTCTTTTTGAGCGCGAGGTTCCCGAAATTCAAGAGGGACTGGTCCGCATTAAGGCAATCGCCCGCGAAGCTGGACACCGCTCGAAGATCGCTGTTTTGGCAACCCGCGAGGGCGTCAACGCAAAGGGCGCCTGCATTGGCCCCATGGGTTCGCGTGTGCGTGCAGTCATGAACGAACTGGGTGGAGAAAAGATTGACATCGTCGACTGGTCAGAAGACCCGGCGCGTTTCGTCGCTAACTCTTTGTCTCCTGCTCGCGTGTCCCGCGTGGTTGTCCACTCTGTTGAACAGCGCACTGCCACCGCGATTGTCCCTGACTTCCAGCTCTCGCTGGCAATCGGTAAGGAAGGCCAGAACGCACGCCTCGCCGCGCGTCTGACGGACTTCCACATCGACATTCACTCGGACACCGAAAACGGTGAAGAAGCACTGGCGTCGCGTTCGTCCACTCCTGATGACGTGATCAGTCGCTCACAATCCGATGACTTGGATGAGGACTGAACCAGCTAAGCTTGAAGGCGTGTCTCAATCCACCTCTATGCTTCGCACCTGTGTGGGTTGTGGAATACGCGCGCAACGCTCGGAGTTAATCCGTGTCGTTGCCTCTACCGACGGACATCTCCACGTTGATGACCGTCGTCAACTTCCCGGTCGGGGAGCGTGGTTTCATCCCGAAACTCGCTGCCTAGATCTTGCCCGCACCAGGCGGGCGATAGGGCGTTCACTGCGCAGGACGGTCGACATGACCGACCAGCAGTGGAAGGCCTTGGGGGAGGCCATTCTGTCAGCGGCGCACAGGGCGCCGGACAACGAGTAGCGAAAGCGGGTTGAAAGCCCATGGGCACCCGATGAGTACCCAGCGATGAGCTGCCTGCAATATCAGTGATACGTCTCCGTTTCGGGGACGTTCCCGAACAAGGAGAAAAGTGGCAAAACTGCGTGTCCACGAGCTCGCGAAAGAGCTCGGAATCCCCAGCAAGGAATTGCTGGCCTACCTACGAGACAAGGGCGAATACGTCAAGGCTTCGTCCTCCGCACTTGAACCCCCTGTCGCGCGTGACGCGCGTGAACATTTCGAAAAGCTCTCCGGATCAGCCGTATCGGGTGATGCCGCCAAGAGCACGTCCAAGAAGCCCGCTGCCCCCAAGCCTCGCGCGCAGGTCAGCGCCGAGAAGCCGGCAGAGTCCGCTCAGGCTTCAGTGAAGGACGAAACCCCCACTCCCGAGGCCCCCAAGCCCGCCTCGCGCAAGCCGGCGCCTCGCGCACCTAAGGCTGAGGCTCCGAAGGGCGAAGCAGTCGAAAGCGCGAAGGGAACTCGCGCGCCCAAGCCGGGTGCTCGCCCTGCAAGTGATACTCACGCCGCTGCCCCCAAGCCGGGTGCAGCTCCCAAGCCGGGCGCGCCTCGTGCACCCCGTCCCGCAGGCGGCGCAGCACCTAAGCCGGGTGCGCCTCGTCCAGGTGCACCTCGTCCCGGCGGTCCGCGCCCCGGAAACAACCCCTACGCATCCAGCCAGGGCATGCCTCGTCCCGGTGGTAGCCAGGGTGGCCGCGGGGGAGCACGTCCCGCTCGCGGCGGCGCTCAGGGTGGCGAACGTCCCCCGCGTCCTGCAGGCGCACAGGGCGGGCGTTCCGGTGGTCCTCGTCCGCAGCGAGGTGGCGCACCAACAGGTGGCGGTCCGCGTCCGAACCCGGGAATGATGCCCGGACAGGCGAATTTCGCTCGCTCGGATGGTCCCGCACCTTCTTCTGATCGTCCTCGTGGTGGCCGAGGCCGCGGTACCCGTCCCGGTGGCGGTAACGGCGGCGGTCAGGGTGCTCCCGGAGCAAATGCCGGTGGCGGTTTCGCTCCGCCTCGCGGTGGTCGCGGTGGCGGCCGCGGCGCAACGCCGGGCGCGTTCGGTCGCGGTGGCGGCAAGAGCTCGCGCGGACGTAAGTCGAAGCGCGCGAAGCGTCAAGAGTTTGAACAGCAGAACGCACCCGTCATTGGCGGCGTGTCAATTCCTCGCGGCGATGGACAGCAGATCCGCATTCGTCAGGGTGCCTCTTTGGCGGACTTCGCTGAGAAGATCAACGTTAATCCCGCAGCGCTGGTTACCGTCCTCTTCCACTTGGGAGAGATGGCAACCGCCACGCAGTCGCTGGATCAAGACACCTTCGAAGCACTGGGCGCAGAGCTCGGCTACGACGTCAAGGTTGTCTCTCCTGAAGACGAAGATCGCGAACTGCTCGAGTCCTTCGACATCGACCTCGAAGCCGAGGAACTCGACGACGCGGAGAACATGCAACCGCGTCCCCCGGTCGTCACGGTCATGGGCCACGTCGACCACGGTAAGACCAAGCTGCTCGACGCGATCCGTCACACCGACGTCGTCGATTCTGAGCACGGTGGCATTACTCAGCACATCGGTGCCTACCAGGTGAAGGTCACCGCAGAGGACGGTACGCGCCGCCCGATCACCTTCATCGATACCCCCGGTCACGAGGCCTTTACCGCTATGCGTGCCCGTGGTGCGCAGGTTACCGACATCGCGATCCTCGTGGTCGCAGCCGATGACGGTGTCATGCCTCAGACCGTTGAAGCAATTAACCATGCGCAGGCCGCTGGCGTGCCGATCGTTGTTGCCGTTAACAAGGTCGATAAGGAAGAGGCGAACCCGGAGAAGATCCGTGCACAGCTCACTGAGTACGGCCTCGTTGCCGAAGAATACGGCGGCGACGTCATGTTCGTCGACATCTCGGCCAAGCAGCGCAAGGGCATCCATGAACTTCTCGAGGCCGTGTTGCTGACCGCTGATGCGGCACTGACCCTGGAAGCGAACCCGGATACGGACGCACGCGGTGTGGCCATTGAAGCGAACCTGGATAAGGGACGCGGTGCTGTGGCAACCATGCTGGTTCAGCGCGGTACCCTGCGCGTCGGCGACTCCCTTGTTGTCGGTTCCTCGCACGGCCGTGTTCGTGCGATGTTCGACGACAGCGGTAATGACGTGTCCGAGGCCGGTCCCTCGACCCCCGTTGCAGTTCTGGGCTTGACTTCGGTTCCTCGCGCTGGTGACTCCTTCTTGGTTGCCACCGATGACCGTACTGCCCGCCAGATTGCTGATAAGCGTGAGGCTGCGGAGCGTCAGGCCATGCTGGCCAAGCGCCGTAAGCGTGTCTCCCTTGAAGACTTCGATAAGGTCCTCAAGGAAGGCGAGGTTGATACCCTCAACCTGGTCATCAAGGGTGACGTTTCAGGTGCTGTTGAAGCCTTGGAAGATTCGCTGCTGCGTATCGACGTGGGCGAAGAAGTTGCTCTGCGTATCATCCACCGCGGTGTCGGTGCGATTACCCAGAACGACGTCAACCTGGCGACCGTGGACAACGCAGTCATCATTGGCTTCAACGTCCGCCCGGCAGAGCGTGTTCAGGAACTTGCCGATGCCGAGGGCGTCGAGATCAAGTACTACAACGTCATCTACTCGGCGATCGACGATGTCGAGGCCGCGATGAAGGGCATGCTCAAGCCGATCTACGAAGAGGTCGCATTGGGCAGCGCGGAGATTCGTCAGGTCTTCCGTTCCGGCAAGTTCGGCAACATTGCGGGTTCGATTGTCCGCTCGGGCACCATCAAGCGTGGAACCAAGGCTCGCCTGGTTCGCGATGGCGTCGTTGTCGCAGAGAACCTGGAAATCGCATCGCTTCGCCGCGAGAAGGACGACGTCACCGAAGTCCGCGAGGGCTACGAATGCGGTATCACCTTGGGCTACAAGGATATCCAAGAAGGCGACATCATCGAGACCTGGGAAATGCGTGAAAAGCCGCGTGACTGAGGTCTGAGTTGAGTGAAAGCTCGTGGGCCCCGCACCTGTTGGTGCGGGGCCCACGAGCTTTGAGCACTCAGAGTGATTACATGCCACCCATGATCTGAGCGACGAGGATCTTGCCGATCATGGCAACGGGGTAGACCAGCGCGTACCCCAAGGAAACGCGCGGATCCATATTCGTACGAGAGTTTGCGAAAGCCAGGACTGCAGGCTGTGTCTGAGCGCCAGCCAGAAGACCCGAGAGCTTCGTTCCCCCCATCTTGAACAACCAGCGCATGATGACGTAGAGGCCAATAGCCATGATCGAGGTCATGATGATGCCCAGCAAGAGGATCTGCAGCCAGGTTCCAGAGGTGAAGGCCTTTTCGATCTGTCCACCTGCGTTAGCACCCGCTTGTGCGAGGAAGACCAGAAGGCCGAACTCTGCCAGAACTTGTCCAGCCGTGAAGGGCATCGCGGTGACGATAGGACCGATGCGGCCCATGCGGCCAAAGATCAGGCCGACGATCAAGGTGCCAGCTGCTGAACCAATGGAGAAGTAGGCTCCAGTCGGGGTGAAGATCGGAATCTCGCCAATCAAAATTCCCAGCGCCATGCCCACGCCCAAGCTGATCGGATTAAGGTCAGACAGGCCTCGTGCGGAGTCGCCGAAGAACTTTGTAATCTCCCGCATCTTCGAGGTCGGTGCAACCACGCGGACGCGGTCACCCTGCTGAAGAACAAGGCCAGGTTCGGCGATCATGTCGACGTCGCCTCGGCGAACGCGGGAAATGGTCGCGGAGAACTTGCTCGCAAGGTCCAGCTCTTCCACAGTGTGGCCGGCGAGCTTCGGGTTCGATATTGTCACGCGACGGAAATCCAAGTAGGCGCGGTCCTCGATGAGAGAGTGTGAGGAGGGGTGCCCCAACTCGGTTGCAACGCGGGCGACCAACTCACGAGGGCCGACGACGGTCACCAAGTCGCCCTTATCCACGGTGTCGGTCATCGACGGGCGCATGATGGGGCCGGTTTCGCCTCGACGCAGGCGCGAGAAGGTGATCTTTGAACCCAGAGTCGTATAAATATCGCCCAAGCAGGGGTGATCGTCACGCTCGACGCGGATCGTGCGGTTCGCCAGGGGAGAGGGGGCATCCTTGTCGCGCTTCCCGTAGGACAGGGCCGCGGCCGAGGCGATGAGCATACCGATAACACCGAAGAGATAAGCAATTGAGTAACCGACGGTCGCCAAGTCCAACTTCCCCGAGGCCTCGCCTGCGGCGGCAAGAGCGGGAGTGTTGGTGACGGCTCCGGCGAAGGTGCCGGCGATGAGAGCGGGGTCCATTCCCCACATACGGCCAATGATTTCACCGGAGGCTGCCGCGATTCCGTAGAGGGCGACCATCGTGAGAATCGGGCCGACCGCGCTCTTCAGGTTATGGAAGAACGAGGCGCCCGAATTCATACCGATAGCGAAGGCGAAGAGCGCAAGGCCAAGTGTGCCCAGCTCTCGGGTGACGCGTAGGTGAATTCCGTAGGTTTCAGCCCATGCGGACAGGATGATTGCAAGGAAAAGGACAGCTGCTGCACCCAGTCCGATTCCCTTGATCTTCACGTGGCCGAAGGCCATTCCGATACCGATCAGGAGGAACAAGAATAGGACAGGCTGATCAGCGAGCTTCGTAAATAAGATCTCCACTGTGATGGCTCCATTGTCTGGTGATCAGGATTTTCTGTATCCGCTTCTCAGTATCGTCTTACTCGGGAGAGGGGCCAAATGGATGAAGCGCAGAATTATGCAGATTGTGTCGAAAGGGACTCAATTGCTGTCTGACAAATTTTCGATTTTGAGGCCAAGGTCCCACATATTCCGGAGTGTGAGATTAAAAAGCTCATGACCGCAAGAGGCTCTACGGTAGAAGAGTGATGAAGCTTCGCATTTCGGGAATTCTCGTCTCGGTCATCGTACCCAGGCGTGCGATTCCTGCCGTGTGAATTGTCGGATGGAACGCACGCCTCAATCCCCGCGCATATGCGCTACGCGTTTGCAAACACCTGAGTTTGCGCCGCGACCGCACCTGTGAAGGGGATTTTTTCATGCATGACACCCCATGATTCCCCAAAGGACTCATGTCCTTTGAAGCGGAAGCGTAGACCGACTGGAAGGCTGATAATGACTGACGAAATACGTCGGGTGATGACCGGCGCGCAAGCCATTGTGACCACTCTTGAAGCATTGGGCGTGACTGACGTTTTCGGCATGCCCGGTGGTGCGATCCTGCCCACCTACGATCCTTTGATGAGCTCCTCGCTCCACCACATCCTCGTGCGCCACGAACAGGGCGCAGGCCATGCGGCGCAAGGATACGCCCTGGCCAGCGGTAAGGTGGGCGTTGCGATCGTAACCTCAGGTCCAGGGGCAACAAACACTCTGACCGCGATCGCGGACGCAAACATCGATTCCGTCCCAGTCGTCGTCATCTCAGGCCAGGTTGGCGCCTCCCTGATCGGCACCGATGCCTTCCAGGAAGCCGACGTCGTGGGCGCCTCAATGCCCCTTGCCAAGCACTCCTTCTTGGTCACGGACCCGCGTGAAATCCCCGCTCGCCTCACCGAAGCCTTCCACATCGCCAAAACTGGCCGTCCGGGTCCCGTCTTGGTGGATATCACCCGATCCGCACAGGTCGAAGAGTTCGAATACATCTGGCCTGCGCCCATGGATCTTCCCGGCTATCAGCCCGCATTCGAGCCCATTCCGCGCCAAATCGAGCGCGCCGCAGAGGAAATCGCACGCGCGCAGGCTCCCGTGTTCTACGTCGGCGGCGGCCTCGTCCGAGCGCGCGCCGAAAAGGAACTGCGCGAATTGGTCGCACTGTCCGACGCGGCTGTCGTGACGACTCTTCCCGCTCGCGGTGCCTTCCCCGATTCGGACCCGCACAACTTGAAGATGCCCGGCATGCACGGCACTGTTCCCGCGGTGGGAGCTCTCCAGCGCGCGGATCTGGTCGTTGCACTGGGAGCTCGCTTCGATGACCGCGTGACCGGAAAGTTGGATTCTTTTGCACCTCGCGCCCGCATTGTCCACGTCGATATCGACGCCGCCGAGATGTCAAAGAACCGCTACGCCGATGTCGCAGTGGTCGCGGACCTCAAGCCCGCCTTGGCCGCGTTGAACGCAGCTCTTCCCGAGGCCTACGAACGCCTCGGCAAGCCTGACCTTTCGGGGTGGTGGCGTTACCTGAACCGCTTGCGCGAGACCTACCCGCTGGGATGGGCTGAACCCACTGACGGTTTCATGGCCCCCCAAGAGGTGATCTCGAAGCTGTCGTCGATCGCTGGCCCCGAGGCCATCTACGTCACTGGCGTGGGACAGCACCAGATGTGGGCCGCTCAGTTCATTGAATTCGAAGAACCCTCGCACTTCATTTCCTCGTGTGGTCTGGGAACCATGGGCTACTGCATCCCCGCAGCCATGGGCGCGCAAGTGGGTGCACCGGACAAGGTCGTGTGGGCCGTTGACGGTGATGGTTCCTTCCAGATGACGAACCAAGAACTGGCAACCTGCTCGATCAACCGCATCCCGATCAAGGTCGCGCTGATCAATAACTCGGTGCTGGGAATGGTGCGTCAGTGGCAGACACTGTTCTATGGGGAGCGCTACTCAAATACGACGCTGAACCCGACCGAGGGCGAGCAGATCCCCAACTTTGAGATGCTCGCGAAGGCCTATGGCTTGGAGGCGCGCACCGTGCGTCGCGCCGAGGACGTCGAGGACGCCATTAAGTGGGCGATGTCCATTAATGATCGCCCGGTCCTCTTGGACTTCAGGGTTTCGAAAGACGCGATGGTGTGGCCGATGGTCGCAGCCGGAGTACCCAATGACGACATTCGCTACGCCCGCGATATCGCGCCCGACTGGGAGGTGGAAGACTGATGATGCACACGCTGGCTGTCCTGGTGGAAAACAAGCCCGGTGTTTTGACCCGAGTCTCCGGCTTGTTTGCACGCCGCTCGTTCAACATTAAGTCCCTGGCCGTGGGGGAGACCGAGCAACCCGGCATCTCACGCATGACGATTATCGTCGAGGCCGATTCTGCTCCCATCGAGCAGGTGAAGCGTCAACTTAATAAGCTCATCAATGTGCTCAAGATTGTTGAGCTCCACCCCGAAGAATCCGTCGAACGTCGTCTGCTCATGATGAAGGTTCGCGCTGATGAATCTCGTCGCACTGGCGTCTTGCAGGTCGTGGACTTGTTCCGTGCGCATGTTGTCGACGTTCAACCTGAGTCGGTCGTCATTGAGTCGATCGGTTCACTACCCAAGCTGGAGGCGCTGCTGCGGGCCATGGAACCCTACGGCGTCATCGAACTCGTCCAATCGGGTGCTGTCGCGATCGGTCGCGGTGAGCAATCGATTACGGATCAACTAAAGGAGAAATAAGAATGGCAGAGATCATCTACGACGACGGCGCAGACCTGTCGCTGATCCAGTCCAAGAAGGTGGCCGTTATTGGCTACGGTTCGCAGGGACATGCACATGCACTGAACCTGAAGGATTCCGGCGTTGACGTGGTCGTTGGCCTGCGTCCCGGTTCCTCCTCTTGGGCAAAGGCTGAGGCAGCCGGCCTCGAGGTGAAGGATGTTCCCGAGGCCGTGGCCGAGGGCGACGTTGTCTCCATCCTCCTGCCCGACCAGGTGCAGCGTTTCGTTTACGCCGAGCAGATCGCCCCGAACCTGAAGGAAGGCGCGGCCCTCCTCTTCGCACACGGCTTCAACATTCGCTACGGCTACATCGAGGTCCCCACCGGCCACGATGTCATCATGGTTGCCCCCAAGGGCCCGGGCCACAAGGTCCGCGAGACCTACACCCAGGGCAAGGGCACCCCGGACGTCGTTGCCGTTGAGGTTGACGCCTCCGGTCAGGCTTGGGACCTGGTTCTGTCCTACGCAAAGGCAATCGGTGGCACCCGCGCAGGCGTCATCAAGACGACCTTCACCGAAGAGACCGAAACCGACCTCTTCGGCGAGCAGGCCGTTCTGTGTGGCGGTGTCTCTCACCTGATCCAGGCTGGTTTCGAGACCCTGGTTGCCGCTGGCTACCAGCCCGAGATCGCCTACTTCGAGGTTTGCCACGAGATGAAGCAGATCGTTGACCTGATCAACGAGGGTGGCATCACCAAGCAGCGTTGGTCCTGCTCTGACACCGCTGAGTACGGCGACTACATCTCTGGCCCGCGCGTCATTGGCGAGTCCTCCAAGCAGGCTATGCGCGACATCCTGACTGATATTCAGGATGGCACCTTCGCCCGCCGCTTCATCGAGGACCAGGACAATGGTGCTCTTGAGTTCAAGGCACTGCGCGCTGAGGAAGAGTCTCACCCGATCGAGGCCACCGGCCAGAAGCTGCGTAAGGCTTTCGGCTGGACCCAGGCTGATGAGGACTACACCGAAGGTAGCGCAGCTCGCTGATCTGACCTCATGTGTGGTTCGGTCGGCTGCTTAAGCTGAGCTGAGCTCGGGTCAAGACTGGTGTTTTGACCCGAATGCTGTGGGCCGGTGCGTATGCACCGGCCCACAGCCGTTTTTATGTTCGCGCGTGGGGCCGCCAGTCTGTCTCCGTCTCGCGCTCGTCCGGCCTCGCCCTTCCTTCCCGAAAAGACACACGAAGTCGGTGAATGGCATGCCTTATAGCCTGTGTCTTTTGCCGACTTCGTGTGGGGGTGGGGGAGAGCCCCTGGATAGCCTGTGTCTTTTGTTGACTTCATGTGGAGGGGGGAGAGGCTGTGGGCGAGTCTGTGGGCGAGGCCGTGGATAGGCTGTGCCAATTGATGCGTTCCTGTGTCAAAGCCGGTTGCAGGCCGATAGTGCCACCTCTAATCGCACACACGTCAACAAAATCGGTGTAAATATGCTGAAAGGCAGCGAATAGTATCCTGATGAAACTGTCTGAAGGTTCCGCGAATTTGTAAGATGACTTACGTGATGACTGAGACTTGACTCACGTGTCGCTTTTCAGTCGCGCATCCATATCATTCATCCAGAAGGACCAAAGATGACCCTCCGTCGATATGGGCGGGCCCTGGCAGCCGTCTCAGGCGCTGCACTCCTGTGTGCGTCGTTCTCTCTGCCGGCACTGGCAACCCCCGAAAGTGACACCCAACCCGGTGACGCCGCCGCGGCCTCGGCAAGCGAAACAACCCCAGCGCCGATCACCGTTACCGCAACGCGCACAGACACTCTCGGGGACAAGGTATATGTGGGGGACGTCCTCACATTCACCTTCACCTACACGAACGAGACTGACAGTGCTCTGACCGTATTCCCGAAGGAATCGAACCTCGCGGGCGTCCTGACCACCGGCGCGCCGAACTGCCGCTGGCACAACCTCGCCGCGCACACCACCAAGCAGTGCAAGTCCGCGACCTACACGATCACCGAGGCCGACCTGGCCGCCGGCTCTTTCACCCCCACCTCGACGTGGGCAGCAACCCGTGATCGCAACGGAAACGACGTCATCGCCGGCGGAATTACCGCCACTGCCGAGGCCGTCACCGTGCTTCCCGGTTCGCGTGCAGCAGAGCCGGACCCGGTGGAAACCCCCAAGGACTACGCGATCGGCGAGGTTGCGCGCCTGGCCTCGCCTGGTCTGAATGGATTCAAGTGCCATCGCATCCCCGCCCTGACCACAGCCACCAACGGCTGGATCATCGCCGCATGGGACGGCCGTCCCGAAACCTGCCAGGATGCGCCCCAGGCGAACTCGATCGTCTACCGCATCTCGAAGGACGGCGGTAAGTCGTGGACCCCGATCCAAACCGCTCTTGCCGGAACCCCCGGCGCGAATAAGGTCGGATTCTCGGATCCTTCTTTCGTTGTTGATCGCACCACCGGGACGATCTTCCTCTTCTCGGTGAAGTCTTTTGACGCGGGCCTCTTCCAGTCGCAGTTGGGTACTGATCCCAACGCGCGAAACATCCTCCACGCACATGTTGTGGAGTCGCACGACAACGGTCAGACGTGGGTGAACCCTCGCACCATCACCGATCAAGTGACGGCTGGTTATGAAGGTCAGTGGTTTACGCGTTTCGCGTCTTCCGGTGAGGGCATTCAGCTTCGCTACGGCGCACACGCTGGTCGCTTAATTCAGCAGTATGCGGTCGCAAATGCGGGTAGCACCTCGCTCATGGCGGTTTCTGTCTACTCCGACGACCACGGCGTAACGTGGAAGCCGGGCGCTCCCAGTGAAGGTAGTGCGGATGAGAACAAGGTCGTTGAGCTCTCTGACGGGCGCCTGCTGCTCAACTCTCGGACGCAGGGCACCGCGGGCCAGCGCCTCGAGGCGATTTCCTACGATGGCGGCCAGACTTGGGGTCCTTTCCGTCACAACTGGGACCTGACGGATCCTCGCAACAATGCCTCGATCATTCGCGCATACCCGAATGCGCCTCAGGGTTCGGCGCGCGCACGCGTCCTGCTCTTCTCGAATGCGGATTCGTCGAGTGCCCGCGCGAATGGAACGATTCGTGTGTCCTACGACGATGGCTTCACTTGGAACGAGGGCAAGGTCTTCGAGAGCGGCGACATGGCCTACTCGACCCTGCACGCGCTGAATGATGGAACCTGGGGCCTGCTGTATGAGACCGGTGGGTACAAGAACATTGATTTCATGCGCGTTGACGCTGCGTACCTGGGTTTGACGGACCCGGGCGAGGACGTCGCGCCTACTCCGCAGCCGACGCCTTCGGTCGATCCGCAGCCCACGCCGGCTCCGACGGTGGATCCGAGCCCGGCGCCCTCCCCTTCGGTGGACCCGACTCCGGCGCCCACGCCTTCAGCCGATCCAACGCCCGCTCCGCAGCCCACCCCTGATCCCGAGCCGACCCCGGCCCCGGATCCCACGCCTTCTGCGACACCCGCGCACTGGGTGAACACCGGTGCCGGCTGGAAGTGGCAGCTCGAGGACGGCAGCTTCGCGGCCTCGCAAAGCGTCATCATTGGCGATGCAACGTACCGCTTCAACGCTGATGGCATCATGGTCACCGGTTGGGAACAGCAGGACGGGAAGTGGAGCCACTACAGCTCGTACGGCGCCCGCACAAACGGCTGGCTCCAAGAGAACGGCAGCTGGTACTACTTTGATCCGAGCACGGGCGTCATGAAGATCTGGTGGGCCCAGATTGATGGCCACTGGTACAACTTTGGCCTTGACGGCCGCATGGTGACCGGATGGAAGAACCTCGATGGGCACTGGTATCGCTTTGGAACTGACGGCCATATGGTGACCGGATGGCAGCGTATCGGCCTGTCCTGGTACTACTTCGGCACCGATGGCCAAATGCGTACCGGCTGGCAGAAGATCGACGGCACTTGGTACTACTTCGCTCGTTCGGGAGCGTGGATCTGACCTGATCGTCTGATTATCCGCTGATTTACGAGGCTGGGGCCGGGTAGCGCAATTATGCTCCCCGGCCCCGGCCATTTGTATTGAAATGTGTTGGCAGCTTTAGGCTTATTCCGCTGAGCGGGCCCTTGGTGCTTTCACCGCAGCGCTTCAGTTTTCGCCGCGGCGACGCGCTGCCATGAGGATCGTGATTCCCATGCTCAAGAAGGCTGCCGAGGCAGCAAGAGCGACGGGTGACCAACCGGTGTGTGCCAGTGCTCGCGGAGCGTTTCCACCCTGGGTGCCTTGCTCAGATGCAGGCTGACCAGGCTGTGCCGGATCATCTGTTCCAGGCTGTGCTGGGTTGCCGCCGGGCTGACCGGGGTCAGAAGGCTGGTTGGGACCGATCGGAGCCGGAGACTGAGGCGTAGAAGGCGTTGCCGGAGTTGCAGGCGTTGCCGGAGCAGTCGGTGCAACCGGGGGAGTAGAGGTCGAAGGCACGGGGGCCGGAGTGGTTGCCGAAGGCACTGGCGCCGGCGTGGTTACTGAAGGCGCCGGGGTCGTGGGGGTGGGGGTAGGAACAACGTTTTGCTCCCACTGTGCAACCAGCACGCGGTTCGGGTTCGCGGTGGTCAGCTCGACCGCGTCACCGGGAGTGAATTCCTCGCCACTTGCTTGGTCTTTCCAGCCCTTGAAGGTGTAGCCGTCGCGAGTGATTGCGTCAGCAGCGGTCTTTGTGACCGAAGGCTGTGTAACGTCACCGGTCTTGCGATCAACCTCGAAGTTGCCCTCAACACTTGGTGGCGTCGTCGAGCCGCCGTTCGCGTCGTAGCGCAGAGAGTACTTCGGCGCCCACACTGCCTTGAAGGTGTTCGTTTCGAGCAGTTGCTCCCAGGTCTTCGTGGTGGCAGCGGTCGTCCATACGGAGACATTTGCCCCCGCCTTGTAGGTATAGGTGTAGGTTGTGCCGAGCAGCGTCGTGCTATTCGTCCAGTTCACGAAGGTGTAGCCATCGCGGATGGGCTCTTCAGTGAGGAGGCTCGTGCGCGTCGTAATTGAAGTACCGGTCGAAGCCACCGCGTCGGTGTAGGTCGGCTGGCCCTTGATGGTGCCGCCGTTTGCGTCATAGACGATGGGGGCGCAGTTCTTCGGCGCAACAACCTTTACGCGGAAGCCCGTGTAGAACAGGTGATTCGTATTTCCGCCGGTGTTGATGGGGGAGTCTGAGTTTCCCATCAATGTGTGGTGGAAGTACGCGATGTAGGTCTTGCCGACCTCGGCGCGATTCGTAGCCTTGAAAATGTAGGAGAGCTTACCGCCGTTGTTTGCCTGCGAGATCGGGTCGGTTGAGGTGTTGATGACGCCGATCAGGTCGGGATCAAAATCGCCGCCAATCCCCGAGGGTGATGCAGCGATGATCGTTGTGTTGACATTGAAAGTGCCGCCCAGAGGGCGCGAGGTCGTGTACTTGGAGAACTCGCCCGAAACAGTCAGTGTCGAGCCCTGTGCGATCTCAATTTCGCCAAAGCGGTCTGCTTCGTCGGTGGCAGTTGTGGCCGTCGGGTTGTGGTTGATGGTCAGTGAGTTGTCAACGTCGCCGTCGGGGGAGAAGACGCTCTTGATGACGGTGTTGGGGGATTGGCAAACTTCGGGGCGCGTGATTGCCGAGGCCGCGCTTCCGTCTGCTGCCGAGGCTGCGTGGGTGGGGGCGAGCAGTGCTGCGCCCGCGAGGGGGACAGTGATGAGCGCTGCGGCCACGCCGAGCGCTTTGCGCTGACGAACAAATGACAGGATCATGCAAACTCCAGAGAAAATTCAGGTTTTCTTGAGATAGGTTTCCACTTTAACGCAGCGAGCCTGCAGTTCCATACAGTTTTGCGAAAATGTGGGGATTATCAACGAAAATAGCTGAAAGTATGCTGGGTACAAGCTGTTTTTGTGTTCGCTGGTGTCTTGCTTGGCTCCCCTCCCTCCACACGAAGTCACCAAAAGACGCAGGGTGTCTAGGGACTCTCCCTTATCCTCCACACGAAGTCGGTGAAAGACACAGGCTATAAGGCATGACATTTACCGACTTCGTGTGTTTGGGGGTGCCGCTAGGCCTCGTCAGTGGAGGACTGGTCTTCTTCGATCGTCGCAAGCGCAACCTGGGTTGCACCTGCTCGCGCATTCCAGCCGAGGACCGCGACGGTGAGCGCGCCCATCACAAGGAAAATCAGGCTGGTCGAGGTTGAGTTGGAAGCGTGCATGAAGGCCATCGCGATGACCGCGATTCCTTGCGCGGTGCCCAGGACTCCGCCCATGAAGAGGAGGACCCAGACGGCTTGGTGGCCGGCGTTCCATGCGTGCGAGCCAACCGGGATATCGCGCAGATAAAGACCAAGGGGAGGGCGTACGGCTTGGTTGCGGACCAGAAGCCCGGTCACGAATAGGTGGAGGCCGGCAACGACAACGATGAGTGCGCCGCAAACCAGAAGGATAGTGACCAGGATGTTCATGTGTTTCCTCTCGACTGTTCCAGACTAGCAGGCTCGAAGGGAGTCGAAATTGTTAGAAGGGTGGGGCGCGGTCTGGCAGAATGAGGGTATGGGTTTGTCGAAAAAGCTCCTGAGCAAAGATGAAGTTGTCGTCCGCCATATGCACACGCACATCAAGGTGCTGCTGTGGAGGATCGTGGCGGTTGTGCTGCTGCTTGTTGCCGCGATTGTTGGATCGGTGTTTGTACCCGTGGACTCGCGAAAGTGGGCGCTGCCGGCGATTTGGATCGTCTTTGTCATTATCGCGATTCCGCTGTTCGTGGTGCCGTGGGCGAAATGGATGGCCGCGACCTACACGGTGACGACGAAACGGATCATTACGCGCTCGGGTATTTTCCAGCGAGCGGGGCACGACCTGCCGCTCAGCCGTATCTCGGACATTCAGATGGTGAAGGATCTGGATGATCGCCTGTTTGGGTGCGGAACTTTGGCCTTGCAGACCTCGGCGGATGATCCGCTGCTGCTGCACGACGTGCCGAATGTGGAGATCGTGCAGGTGGAGATCTCGAACCTGCTGTTCAACGACGTTCAAGGAGCGATCGACGCCGACCCGAATTCGTGAGGGACAGGACTGCGGCAGTAGCTCTTAAATACTCACTCTGAAGCTGGAATGTAGACGCACGGAACTGTATCGGCGCTCTCTTCTAAATTATCGATCTTATCGTCAAAGAAAATATGGGGTTTTAGAACTTGGAGGACTTTCGCTTTCGATATCCCTCCAAGAAAGAATAAGTCGTTCGCGTGGAGCTCCCATTCGCGCAACGAAGTGATAACTCTTTCCTCAGCTGGGGCGCTCCTTGCAGTCACGATCGATATTCGCAGACGTCTTTCATAGTCTGGGTCAGAAATTTTTTTCTGGTCTTCCTTGTCTTGGATTTCGTTTAGTCGTCGTAGTAGTGGTGCAAGCGGACCTGTCTCAAGTGGAGTTTTTGCGAGTGCACTTTCAATTACTCGGTATGTCTCTGGCCCTTGCTCTTCATAGCAATCGTCGGCAGAAGAACCGGCCAACACATTATCGAAATCGAAGGCAACATTGACAGTATTGGATTCCTTATCGGTTTCTTCACGGGGGGTCTCGCCAATCACCTGTCCTGCCGGGAATCCCGCCCGTGCTGCCTGAACCACGTCTTGCTTATTGGCAGAAAGAAACAGGGACATGTTAAACGCTGTCATGTACTCGAAAGGAGCTTTGCCTTGCGTAAATACTGCTCGCGTTATCCCTAGCTCATGCGTTTTTGTGGATTGAAGTACACGGAGCCCGGTGTCTGGCGAATTGTGCGACAAAACAATAACTTCAACGAGCGGGTTCTCTTTGGTGCCTAGATCGTTGAGCGATAGAAGTCGTTTGATAAAAGGAAAAGCTACGCCGGGTTCTAGCGTGTCATACAAATGCTCCTGCTGGTATTCGCGGTAGGCTTCTTCTCCTTGTTCACGGAAGATCTTGTCCGATTCGGACAGATCGAATAGGGCGCTTGAAGCGATACCGATCACTAGCTTATCTTCGAGTTCGTATGGCATGGATTAGGAATCCTTGTTTGGGCGGTTTATGTCTTACTTATGGCAGCTAGGCGCGCTCTACTGCTCGGGAATCTCCAGCGGCGGCAGTGCTGCTAGGAGCTCCTGGGTTCGCATCGAGACCGTCACCAGACGCTTGATCAGGTCCACGACCGCGTCGGGGCGGCCCTGCTCGCGCAGGAAATCGTTCGGGTCGTTGACGATGCCCGACGCCTTGTCTGTCTTCACGTGGTAGCGGTCGATGGTCCACTCCAGTGGGCTGCGGCCTGAGATCGAATAACCCTGCGTTTCCGCCCGAAACACGGGGACTATCTCGAATCGAACTCCATCTGTGAACTC
>ERZ773267.987-NODE-987-length-16969-cov-2.366087_pt1 | contig 16969 bp, 15 predicted proteins | sample MGYA00511959_ERZ773267 | MGnify/ENA primary metagenome ERZ773267 (study PRJEB29015, sample SAMEA2738165) | human oral metagenome | biome: human oral; feature: human-associated habitat; material: saliva | place: China | collected 2240 ... | reverse complement strand
CAGGCCGTCGATCCGGCCCACACCGTGCTCGTCGAGCACACGGTCGAGCGCCGAGAAACGGGCGTGCACGATCCCGAACCGTGCGTCCGCGCTTTCACGAGCCCATGCCTGTCCTGCTGCCACTGCTTCCGGATCCCTGTCCAACGCCAACAGACGGCCTTTCGGTCCGAGGGCCTGCAGAATGTGCCTGCTGTGCCCCCCGCGCCCGAACGTGCCGTCCACGTACACCCCATCCGGGCGGATGGCCAGAGCCGCGACCGCCTCGTGCAGCAGCACGGGCAGATGCGCCCCTGACGACAATCCTTCCCGGTCCATGTCCGCACCTCCTTTCATCGTTCAGAGGCCCGGAATGTCGCCCAAGTCTTCCGGCAAGCCGGCCGCAGCCTGCTTGTCCAGATAGGCTTCCCAAATCTGCTCATCCCACAGCTCGAAACGGGTCAGGTCTCCGACCATGACCACCTTGCGATCGAGCTTGCCGGCCCGACGCAGGATCGGGCTGACGAGGATGCGTCCTGCACCATCCATCTCCACGGTTTCTGCCGAGCCGATCAGCAGACGACGGATACGGTCGTCCTTGGAGGTCAGCACGGAGGCGATGTGCTCACGTACCTTCTCCCATTCCGGCAGCGGGTAGATCCGCAGAAGGTCACCAAAGTGCCGGGTCAGCACGAGCTTGCGCACGCCCTGCTCTTCGAGCACACCGCGCCACTGCGACGGGATCGTCAGACGACCCTTCGCATCGAGCGACAGCGGGAAGCTCCCTTCGAACATTGGCTTACCAACCCGGTTGATGAGTGGGCGGCGGCGATGCCGGCCCGATCCGGACCAGGCTGCGCTGCCACCTCGACGGTGGTGGCGGCCTGCGAGAGGTACGCCTTCGGTGAATTTTCCCACCGTGGCCCACCTTTTCCCACAAATCCCCACCAGATCGAAGAATACGAGGGGGTCCGGGCAGCGTCAAATCAGGAGAAAGTGTTTTTTCCTGCTATGACAATGACTTACAGAAGATCGCTCATCCTGGAAAAGCAACCGTCCGACCACTTTTCACGTACTTAGCGGCGTCACTGAAAGTAAGCCATCAACTAATTGGCAGTTATTTGCAACACTTCTACAACGATTGTGAAAAAACCGAGGGCGATCGGCGGTAATTCCGGCCGACGAACGGTCGTTTGAGCGTTGCCTTCCTGGCTAAAGAATGAGCCGTTCATGCGGCCTGTGGTGGCGCCGCGACCGATCTCGGCACGAAGACGACAGGGGGCGCAGCCTTTTTGCCATGCGTCATGACAGCCTGTTTGCCCAGAAAACAGGCAAGGGTTGACAGGCGACGGTGCTTGCACCAAGCCGGACAGTGCCACGAGAAAGCGTGGCTACAGGCCCGGAAAAGAAGGAGTGGAGCGGGTCTGTAGGCCGGATTCTGTCCACCTGGAAAGGTGTGACGGTCATTCATCTGGGCCGACCGTTACCGGCCGGCTCTAGCCATCCACCCGCACGCTCGGGCGGGCGCCCTGTGCAGCTTGTGCTGCGTCGCGTGCCTACATGATGTTGCTCCGGATGGGGTTTGGCATGCCACGCCTGTCACCAGCCGCGCGGTGGGCTCTTACCCCACCTTTTCACCCTTACCCGGCAAGCTGAGCTGCCGGGCGGTCTGTTTTCTGTGCCACTGTCCGTCGCTTTGGGGTTAAAGTGGGACGCCGTCCCACTTTGTCCTTATGGCGCCTGGCCGTTAGCCAGCATCCTGCCCGCAGGAGTCCGGACCTTCCTCCGGGTTGCCCCGGCGACCGTCCGACCCGCTCCGGCCGGGAATGTAACACCAGATGCCCGCACCCGGTGGCTTCGGGGGCTTTCCACCAGCGACACGGCAGCGCGGCATTCCGTCACGGCCGGCCGTCGGCACCCGGCCGCCAACGGCAACCCGCCGTGTGTGGCCAACCATTCATCCACTCTGCCTCGACAGGCAAGGACTGAAACCGGATGCTGGCGCGGATCTCCCAATGAGGATCTTGCTGATGAAACGTCTTCTGAAGCGCGCACTGGCTGGCGGCCTGTCGCGCACGATGCTGGCCGCCGTGGCGGGTGCGGGCCTGGCTGCCGCCAGCCTGCCGGCCCAGGCCGTCGAGTACCCGGTCAACTTCGGTGAGCCTGTCGTGCTGTCCGAACGGGGACAGCCGCTGAAGGTTCTGCTGCCCTTCGAGGGCACGCCCAACGATCGGGCCTCTGCCGTGGCCTTCCTGGTGGAGAACGCTGAAGTGCCCGATGGCTTCCGTGCCCCCGTTGCCCGCAACTTCGTCATCATGCGGCCGGATGCGTCGCCGTACGTGATCTTCCATTCGGAAGAAGACGTGACGGCACCGCAGATCCTGCTGACGGTGAACGTGATGGGCGACCCGAACAGCCCCTATCAGATGCGCCTGAGCATTCCCGAGAACGGGGGCGACCGGACGATGATGGCCATGGGCGGCGACAACGGACGCCAGGGCGCCCGCCGGGGCGGCCGTGGAACCAACTCGTTCCGCAAGGTGCCCGCTCCGATGGCGCGCACCGATCTGCCGCCGAAGTGATCAGCCTTCCAGGGCAGCCGGACGCAGCGGCCTGAAGATCCTCTCGTCCGCATAGAAGGCAGGATCCGCATTGGCCGGGTCCCAGCCTGGCCAGCCCTGCAGCGGCAACGGCAGCAGCAAGGCCGGGCGCAGTGCCTGCTGCCCGGCCAGTTCGCACAGCCGGGCAGCCGTGCCCCGATCCAGGCCGTACCGGGGATCCCGACACGGCAGCAGCTTGGCCGTCATGGACTTGTAGGGATGGTGGAGCTTCTCCAGCAAGCCATGCCCAACGATGACGGGCGCCTTTCGTGCCAACCCTGAGGCCAAGGTCAGCGTCCAACCGACATGGCCATCGTCACGCAACGTCGGCAATTCAGACATGCCGCCCGTCAACGCCCGCCGGCTCTCGACGAAGAGGGTGTGCCATTCCCGCGCCTCCAGCATCCGCACCCATTCTGGCGCGGGCGCCGGCCATAATGCACCATTCTCGTCCAACAAGGTCAGGGCATCGCGCAGAGGCCCCCGGCCCCGGCGCGCGGCCTGCCCAGCGGATGCACCCGGTATCGCCTGACCAGAAAACGCGCCGACTCGCCCAGACTCATCGCCTGCCTGCAGCGCCTCACTTTCCGCCTGCTGACAATGCAGCCAGTTGATGGCCGCCTTCAGACGCGGGAAACGCAGCCAGACCAGAGCATTGTGAAAGTCGTGCCGCGCCCCCAGCCCCAGGGGCTTGCAGGGAACCTGCCCGCTTTCCAGAATGCTGAATTCATAATCCACAGCACCCACATCGCTGCCGGACACGAAGCGCAGGGGCATGCCTCGGACCGAGCGCAGGCCACGCCAGACGGCCAGCCGGTTCATGAACGGCAGCCAGTGCTCGGCGTCCCAGGTAGAGGGATCGTCTTCTTCAGGAGCGGCATCCAGCCCTGCTTCCTCGTACGCCAGCGACAGGGTTGCGGCGCGCGCTCCCGCCGCCTCAAGCGCCATGTCACGCAGGCGGCGCAACAGTGGCCAGTAAGGCGCAAAGCCCGGGTGGCGCCAGCCGGAACTGGCCAGCCGTCGAAGCAGGGGCATCGACACTCGTGAACTCTTCATGGTGGCTTCACACATTGCCTACGCAACCATAACAATTCCACCACAAAGCCGGGTCAACCCGGTACCCTGACACCCCGTTTTGTGCGATGTCGGCCCGCCTTTGGCAGGCCCCTTTCAGGAGCAAGCATGTTCCAGACGGTCTTTGCGCATCGGTTTGGCACGTTGGGCTGCATCACGGCGGCCTCTCTGGCCCTGGCCAGCCTGGCAGCGCCCCAGGCGGCGCACGCCCGCCACACCAAGGCCTTCACGGTCCAGATTTCCGGCCTGTACGCCGGCCCGGCCCCCGACTATCCGCAGCTGGAGCGGCTGACACCGCAGACCAGCGTGAACATCCTGAGCTGCCTGCCGGACTTCGGCTGGTGCGACGTGGCAGCCAACGGCTTTCTGGATGAATGCCCGCAATCTGAGCATCATGGTGGACGGCTATGGCCGGCCGGTGCCCGTGGTGGGGCCGACGGTGGGTGTGCCTGTCAGCCGCTTCGCGCTGGGACCGTACTGGATGGCGCACTATCGCAACCAGCCCTGGTTCGACGATCCGCGCTTTGCGCAGGAACTGAACGCCTACCGTGTCCAGAGCCGGATCGGCAACACCACCATTGAAGTAGAACGCACCTGGCGCGCCCGGCCGCAATACGAGCCGTATCCGGTCTACGTGGAACCCCCTCCCCCCGTGTACGTGGACCCGCCGGTCATCTATGCGCCCGCCCCCGTATACGAGGCCCCGGTCTACCAGGCGCCGCCCGTCTACCGGCCTGCCCCCGTGTACCGCCCGGCGCCCATCTACGAAGTGCCTGAATACTATGAAGTTCCCCACGTGCAGGAGCAGCGCCCGCCGCGCGTGAACCCGCTGCGCCCCTCGCCCAACTTCCCCGACCCCACACCACTGCCCATGGAGCGGTCGGGCGAGCGGTCCCTGCCCGGCCAGCAGATCATCACTCCGGGAGGTCGGGCACTGAAATGAACGGCATGCCGACTCCCCTGCGCCCCTCGGCCGACACCATCCAGGCCTATGAACAGACCGACTACCTGGCCGAGGATCAGCCCCCGGTCTGCCTGCGCATTGGCGACAGTGGCCAGCAGCACCGGGCGTGGCTGGCCCGTCACGGCGCCACGTCGGCCAGCATCCTGACCGCCTGGAACCCCTTCGGCCAGGAGCTGGCCCGTGCCGAGAACGACGCCCTGCAGTCCCGGTTGCAGACCACCATCCTGCACAGCAATCTGGCCTGGCTGCCCGCCCGGGGTGAAGACCCCAAGGGCAGCTGGCAACCAGAACCGGGCTTCTGCGTCTTCGACATGCCCCCCGCCCTGCTGGATGAATGGCTTCAGCTGTTCCGTCAGAACGCGGCGGTACGGCTGGATGCCAACGAGGGGTGCCGACTGGTCTGGCACCCCGAGATTGCCCGGATGCTGACCCAGCCATCCTGAGCCGCTTCCCTACTTGCGCCGCGCTGCCTTCTTGGGCTGTTCGGCCTTCAGGAAAAGCGCCGGATCGACCATGGTGCGGTTCAGGCACACCGACCAGTGCAGGTGCGGGCCGGTAACCCGCCCGGTCTTGCCCACGGTGCCGATGACATCGCCTGTCCGGACCCGCTGGCCGACACGGGCACGAATGCGGTCCAGGTGGCAGTACATGGTCAGCAGCCCGGCGCCATGGTCGACCCAGACGGTGTTCCCGTTGAAGAAATAGTCGCCGGTATCGATGACCACGCCGGGAGCCGCCGCCTTCACGGGCGTTCCCACCGGCGCCGCGATGTCCATGCCCCCATGCGGGTTGCGTGACTGGCCATTGAAGAAGCGGCGCAGCCCGAACGAGCTGGAGCGCACACCCGGCACTGGCTGGTGCAGCTGCAGCGAGGCAGGTACCGGCTCTGTCCAGGTGGCCATGACGCGCGCACTCTGCTTGCGCTCACGCAGATGGCGGGACAGCACCTCCTTGCTGAGCGTGACCTGCCCCGGCGCCACCTTCAGATGCTGCTCGGCATACTGATGGGGCTGGATGGGTACGTCGATCCGTCGCAGCCCGGTCGACGACGCCTCTGACGGAACCTTGCCAGCCGGAGCCGTGGTCTCAACGTCGCGAGCTTTGCCCTTGTCGCGCGTTGAGGCCTGATTTCCAGCCCGTGTGGCGCCGGGTACCGTATCCTGCACCTCCAGCACCAGCCGATCCTGCAGTGTGTGCAGCGGAATGCCCAGCACCGCGAACCACCCGGATGATGACCCCGTGACCAGAACAGGTATTCCGTTCCAGATGGCCTTGGGCGCTCGCCGTGCAGCCCCCAGCGGCACCACGGCCACGCCACCAGGGCCCGCTCTCGACATCGGGAAAGGCAACGTCGCCTGCGATCGGGATACCGTCTTGCGTTCCGAGGATGCGCGCGCAGCCGCCCGCACGACGTCAGGGCACACCGCAAGCGCACCGCCCCCCAGCAGGACGGCGGCCATGCTCCCCAGCCAGTGGCGACGCCCGGCCTGCAGCCCCTGAACGTCCCACAGGCGGCCTCCATTCCTGCCAAGCGGTGGCAACACTTCACATGCTGTATCACCACCACACGGTTTCACGGATACTTCCGCAACGTCGGACATCGATCGATCAGGTACATTCAACGGTTTCACGGCCCTCCCGGCCTGGATAGGATACGCATGGCGCTTGCCAACCTGCTCACTTTAATCGACGACATCGCCAGCCTGCTGGATGATGTTGCAGCACTCACGAAAACCGCCGGTGCCAAGACCGCAGGCGTTCTGGGCGACGACCTGGCCCTGAACGCCCAGCAGGTCACGGGTGTGCGCGTGGACCGTGAACTGCCCGTGGTCTGGGCCGTGTTCAAGGGCTCGCTGCTGAACAAGACCATCCTGGTACCGCTGGCGCTGGCCATCAGCGCCTTCGTCCCCTGGCTGGTGACGCCGCTGCTGACCCTGGGCGGATTGTTCCTGTGCTTCGAGGGCGCCGAAAAGCTGCTGCACTCCGCACTGCATCGCAAGCACGCCGAGCACGCCACCGATCAGGCCCCGGCCGAACCGACGCCCGCTGCCGGCGAGCAGGCGCCGCTGAACGAGAAGGAGCGTGTCAAGGGCGCCATCCGCACCGACTTCATCCTTTCGGCCGAGATCATTGCCATCACGCTGGGCATCGTGGCCCACGAGCCGCTGCCCACGCAGATCACGGTCATGGCCATCATCGCCCTGACCATGACCGTGGGCGTCTATGGCATTGTGGCCGCCATCGTGAAGCTTGACGACCTGGGCCTGTACCTCAGCCAATTGCAGGGCGGCGGCATGCGTCCGCTGCTGCGCACCATCGGACGCGGCATCCTGCGTGCGGCCCCCTGGCTGATGAAGGGACTGAGCATCGCCGGCACGATCGCCATGTTCCTGGTTGGCGGCGGCATCGTGACTCACGGCATTCCAGCCGTGCATCATGCCCTGGAACACGGCCTGGCGCAGGTGGCACTGCCTGCCTGGCTGTCCGGCCTGGCACTGCCGGTCGCCCAGGGCGTAGTCGGCCTGCTGGCCGGCCTGGTGCTGGCCATCGTCTTCCTGGGCATCCAGAAGATTCGGGGAACGGCCCAGGCGTAAGCCCACGCCTGGGGCAGCGCGGGGCATGTCCGAAGGCGGAGGCATCCGGCGCTCCCCGCGTCGTGCGCCAGGTATCAGGCATCACGAAGAACACTGAACGCCTGAAAAAGCCTGGCTGGCAGCGGAACATCCAGCTTCCAGAGGATGCTCATGGGGCGATTGCCTTCAGCCTGCAGCAGGGCAACGGGACCACAGGCACGATACGGGTCCTTCCGGGTCTGACGCACGAACAGCTGGAACTGCCAGCCGTTATCCGGACTTTCCAGATAACGCCGCCCCACCTTCGTATCCGGGCCTGCCGAATTCTGGGTCTGCCAGTGAAAGCGCTCCGCGCTGATGGCGTAATCATGGTAGGCAATGCGCTGATGGTAGCCTTCGCGCTTGTCCAGCGTCACGAACAGCAGCTCCGTCCTTCGTTCCGGCAACGCCAGCACTCCCGCCTGAAAAGGCGAGCGTCGTGTGTCAGTCAGCCAGCCGACGGCCGTCAGGATCTCGCGAATGCCATAACTGGCATGAAGGCATAGCGGAAGATCTTCCATCCCGGGGATGGAACGTGCCGGCAGCACGTTCCGGCTGGACAGCACCTCGGCAAGCTCCCCCAGCTCCTGGAAGGACATCGGGCTTTCCATCAGTCGCGCAAGAAAGGCTGCGCCGGTTTCCTTCTGCTGATGTCCCGCATCGATCTGATAGGCCAGCATCTGCAGCAGACGCCGCTCACGTGCTGAGCCGGCATCCTTCAGAAGAGCGCTTCCCGACATCGCCACAGCCTCACGTCCGTGTTGATTCGGATGCGCTTCCTTCAGTTCATGCGCTGCGCGTGACTGCGTAACCTGCGCCAGAAACGCCAGGCGTTCGACATCATCGACATGCAGAAGGTCTGCAAAGCGCCTGCCGAAGTACTCTTCTTCCTGCGAGGCCTCTCCAGGCAGTAGGCCTGCCTGTCGCTTCAGACAGGTCCAACCGGACCTTCCGCTGCTGCGATAGAGACTCTCCAGCTCCACACCCTGATCCTTCAGGAAATCGACCAGCCGCGTCGACCCACGCCCCTGGAGCGTCACGTAAGTCTGCAGTTCCGTACACAGACGTTGCCAGTTCTGCTGGACCAGACGTCGCAGGCTGTCCAGGATCCGCTCACGTGCCTGGCGTTGCAGATGGATGAAGCATCCGGAAGGAAGACTGGGGAAGTCGTTCTCGGCCTCAATCGGCAATTGCGCACGATGCAGGCCCGTCAGGGATGACAGCAGGCGGTCGAAGCGGAAGTCTTCCCGATACCGTCCCACGAAATCCAGAATCAGGCAGTTTTCCTTGCTGGGATGCAGACGCAGGCCACGGCCGATCTGCTGCTGGAACAGCACCGGACTCTGCGTGGGACGCAACAACAGCAGCGTGTTCACGAAGGGAAGATCCACCCCTTCGTTATAGAGATCGCAGGTGACGATGGCATTGATCTCGCCCCGGGCCAGTCTTTCGGGTACTGCACGCCGATCCTCTGCCGAACTGTCTCCCACCACACACTCGGCCGGAATCCCGGCAGCATTGAGCCTGTCCGTCATGAACCGGGCATGGCCCACCGACACACAGAAGACCAAGGCCCTACTCTGGGACAGGCTGCCTGCCAGACGCTGCCATTCATGGATGACCATGCGTGCCCGCATGTCGTTTCCGGTCACGAGGCGGTCGATGGCGGCCGTTTCTCCCGGCGCATTCCACGGCACCGAAGAAAAATCCGTCTCGTCGTCACAAGCGTAGTACTCGAACGGACACAGCAACTGCAGATCCAGTGCCTGCCATAGCCGAAGCTCCACAGCCGGCGAACCATCCCGACGGTTCTGGAAGTACCCCAGAATGGACTTCCCATCACTGCGCTCGGGCGTGGCCGTCAACCCCAGCAGCACGGCAGGCCGGATGGCGTTCGCCAACGCATCGAAGCGGTTGGCTGCCAGGCGATGGCATTCATCAATGACCACCACGTTCCAGTAATCGGCACCGAAACGATCGACCAGCCCCCTTGAACTGACACTGTCGATGGTGGCAAACAGATGATCATGGCTATCGGGTTCAGCACCTCCCACCAGCAGGCAGCCGAACGCATGGTCGCGCAGGACTTCCTGATAGGTGCGCCTGGCCTGTCGCAGGATCTCTTCCCGGTGCGCGACAAACAGAAGGCGCGGCCTTCCCCCTTGTGCAGCACACAGACGCCGGTAATCAAATGCTGCCACCACGGTCTTGCCCGTCCCCGTTGCGGCCACCAGCAGGTTTCGGTGGCGTCCCTGAAGCCGTTCTGCATGCAGCTGATCCAGCATTTCCTGCTGGTAGCTCTTGGGCTCCAGATCGAAGAAGGTCAGGCGTACAGGAAGCCCATGCCCGGCTTCACGCGTCAGCGCATTCTCCAGGGCAATCCGATGCACGGCATTCTCGGGGTCATAGCGCTGGAATTCGCGGTCTTCCCACAGAGTCTCGAAATTGGCACGCGCCCGGGCAAACAGCTCTTCCTGCCCCTGTTCGGTGAACTTCACCGTCCACTCCAGACCGCCCATCATGGCCGCGGCCGACAGGTTGGCACTGCCCACGTAGGCAGATCCGAAGCCACTGTCCCGATGGAAGATCCACGCCTTGGCATGCAGACGTGTGCGCCTGCCATCCAGCGAAACCCGAACCTCCACACCCGGCAGCCTGGCCAGCAGGTCCAGCGCCTGCATCTCCGTCGCGCCGGTATAGGTGGTCGTGAGGATGCGCAACCTTGTACCCGGTCTACCGTGAGCATCGACCGCGGTAATTCTCTGCAGAATGTCCAGCAGTTTCCGAACCCCGGACTGCGTGATGAAGCTGACCAGGATGTCGACCCTGTCGCAGGCGCCCAGTTCGCGTTGCAGCTCGGACAGCAGGGAGGGCGTTCCCCGACCTGCCGTGAACAGCCAGGGCATGGCCAGACCGATTTCCGGTCGCAACGGCACAACCCGGTTTCGATGAACGGCCTGCAACAGGCGCGGCGGGCTGCTCAGAAACCCGTGGACGCCATCTGCGTCAAAGCGCGCCTCTTCACGCGGGTCAAGCGCATGGGCCCCATGCACTGCCCCCGTATCCCCCGGAACATCCGAATGCGTGGCTCGATGACGCACGTATCGCAGCAAGTCATTGACCAGAGCCAGCTGACGCCGCGGCTTCCCTCCATCCTCTTCGCCCAGATCTTCCAGGATGCGGGCCAGCGTTGAAGCCAGCACCTCCGCCATTCGCGCGGGGGCATCTTCCGCAGCCAGATCGGCCACGGTAAAGCCATGCTCACCGATCGAAGCCTCGATGAGTTGCTGCAACGAATCGGTCACCACCTGGTCATACAGACCATCTGGCAGAAGCGCAGGGGATTTTCTGGGCATGTTCTGGAAACCCTTGTGGAGGGCTGATCATGCCATTTCCGGACAGCCCGCAGCACCCGGCGTCAGCTGTCAGCCACAGCCTCCAGTTGCTGCCGGAAAGCTTCGGGGCTCTCCATCTCCAGATAGACACCCGAATCCGTGCCTTTCACTGCGAATTTCAGAACACCACCAGCGGCCTCCCTGGCTGGTTCGGATGTGGCAGAACGGTAGCCTCCACGCCATAGACTTGGCGGAGCGTGTCGGGTGTGAGTACCTGGGCAGGCGTCCCACAGGCGGCGACACGCCCCTGGCCCAGCAGCAGAAGCCGGTCGCAGCAGCCGGCGGCCAGGTTCAAGTCGTGCACGATGACAAGTGCCGCCACGTTCTCTTCATGCGCCAGCGTGTGCACGGCAGACAGCAGGTGCAGCTGGTGGCGCGGATCCAGGCTGGCCGTGGGTTCGTCCAGCATCAGCACGCGGTATTCATTGTGCCCCTGACGTGCCAGCAGCAGCTGGTACAGCACGCGGGCCAGGTGCACGCGTTGCTGTTCGCCGCCGGAAAGGCGGCGGTAGCGGCGCTCGTAAAGGTCCTGCACATCGGCCAGGACCAGCACGCGCTGCAGGATGCGCTGATCTTCGGCGATGGCGGCCTGGGCCGTATCGCGGCTATCGGTACGAGGCGCCCCTGTCCGCGTGTATCGTGCATGCGGATAGGCCCCCATGCCGATGACAGTGGCCACCGGCAGGTCAAACTGCAACGAAGGGCTCTGCGGCAGCACGGCTCGGCAGCTGGCCAGTTCTGCCGCAGGCCAGGCAGACAGAGGGCGTCCGTTCAGCGTGATGCGGCCGGCGCTGGGGGACAGTTCGCCCGCCAGCGCAGCCAGCAGCGTGGATTTGCCGGCACCATTGGCCCCCAGCACGCCGATGACTTGGCCAGCCGGCAGGGACAGATCGATGTCGGAAAGAATCTGACGTTCACCGCGTTGCACGGCGATGCCATGGGCCTGCAACATCAGCGCGCCTCCCGCTGGATGAGCATGAACAGCACCGGTGCCCCCAGCAAGGAAGTGACGATGCCGATGGGCAATTCGGCCGGGATGACGACGATGCGTGCAACCCAGTCAGCCAGGACAAGAATGAGTGCTCCCGCCAGCAGTGACAGAGGCAGCAGCGGCCGGTGATCGGCACCCACCACCAGGCGGACAAGATGCGGCACGACCAGACCCACGAAGCCGATGATGCCGGTGACGGCCACCAGTGGCCCCACCAGCAGCGTCACCAGCAGGATGAGCCGTGCGCGCAAACGCTGCAGCTCAAAGCCCAGGTGCAGCGCCTCACGTTCACCCAGCAGCAGCGCATTGAGTGCACGCCATTGCCACAGCAGCGCCCCCATCAGCACCAGCGTCCAGGGCGCCAGCCAGGAGAGCATGGCCCAGTCCGCAGTGGCCAGACTGCCCAGGTTCCAGAAGGTCAGGCTGCGCAGCTGCATGTCGTCGGCCAGGTAGGTGAAGACACCGATGAGCGCGCCCCCAAAGGCATTGATGGCGATGCCGGCCAGCAGGATGCCCGCCGCCCCCGGTGCACGCCGCCCCAGCAGCCAGGCAGCCAGTGTGGCCAGCAGGCTGCCGACAAAGGCAGCGCCTGCCAGCACCAGCGGCTGCTGGTCATATCCCAGGACAATGGCACCCACAGCACCAACGGCCCCGCCCACCGAAACGCCGACCAGGCCCGGCTCGGCCAGCGGGTTGCGAAAAAGCGCCTGCATGACGGCACCGGCCACGGCCAGCGCCGCCCCCGCCAGCATGCCCAGCAGGATGCGCGGCAGGCGGATGTCCAGCAGCACGCCTTCCCAGAGCCGGTATTCCGGATGGCCAGCCGCGGAAGATGTCGATACGGAATCGGACGCCACACCTAGCAAGGCCGGCATCGCGTCCAGCGGAATGCGCACGGCACCACTCATGGCCGAGCCGATAGCCGCCACGAGCAGCAGCGCCAACAGCACCAGCATGCCAGCCAGCAGCCTGGGCCCGCATCCTCCGAAGCGGTCCTTGACCGGGTTCGATACACCAATGCCGGGCGGAATCATGATGCGCCTCCCTGCCTCGGTGGGTTGGGCCGGCAAAGGCCCGGGTGAACTGAAGCAAGAAATCGGTCGTCTTTCATGGGGGCATGGTCCGGAAGGTCACGGGACCGTCATCGATGCGATGACTGCCCCCGGCAGGATACGATGGTATCCGTCCCTGCCAAGGGTTCAATCCGGACGCTGCCCGTTGCACGGCGGGCCGGCACACGCGGGCTTTCCCGTCCCGCAGCGGGTGCCGGCCGCAGACAGCACCGTCTACCGGCCCGGCAGCTGTGCGTAGAACTGGATGGTCCAGCGCTGCGCCGAGTTCACGTTCTTCGGATCCTGATAGGACACGCGTTTCAGACGCATGCGGGCGTAGTTGTTGCCCTCGCCACCGCGTATCAGGGCGCCACGCTCAGGGTCTGCCCCCAGCACACCAGCCAACGGGGCAAAGCCGGCTGCCTGGGCACGACCTGCATCGGTGTACTTGATGAACCAGCCATGGTCCTCGTCCAGCCCCCGCAGGGTGGCGGGCACATTCAACAGCGAGCCGTTGGCGTCGGCCACATAGGCATCGGCTGGCAGGGGCTCGCGGTTGGCCGGGTTCGTTGCCCCATCCTTCCACTGTTCCAGATGGAACCATTTCATCAGGACCTGCTGGATGGTTCCGTTGGCAGCCCGCCGGGCATAGACACCGCCCTGACCAGTGCCGCTGGAGCCGCTGTTGGTGAACAGCATGGGGGCGTCGCCCTGCCGCCCGGTGATCTTCAGATCCCAGGCATTGCCAAGGCACGTGGGCACCTCGGAGCCCGCATCGAAATCGAAGCAGGTCGATTGCCCGGCAGCCGGGATGTCGGCCTGCCAGACGACTTCGGTATTGAAGTGCGAGGGAAAGGGATCAGGCCCCCCTCCTCCGCCACAGCCTGCCAGCGTCAGGGCCAACAGTGCCATGCCCCATGTCGATCCATCCGGTCTTGCTGTTTTTCTTTCCGGAACCACGATGTTGCCTCGTCGATGTTGAATGCCAGTCTGGCGGATGAAGGCATGAAATATGAAGATTCCATGCCGAAACCCTCAATTTGCAGCCACAGATACTACAACGTGCAACAAGACGAAACGGTATACAGCGTCACCACGCGGCGCATTCCTGGCTCGGCGGCTTCTTTCTCCTTCCCGACGGCGTGCTTCAAGCGTGCTCCCGGTTCCGGACAGCAAAAAGGCCGCGCACACCGGAGTGTGGCGGCCTTGTCGGACGGTTCGGCCTGACACCCGTTTCCTGGGCAGGCACGATCATCCTGCAACCTGGGCCTTCGCCCCACCTGCCCGGTCAAGCCGGACAGAGCGCGCAGCTCAGGTCTCAGGTGCTCACTTGCTGAACTTGTCCTTGACGGAGTCCTTGATTTCCGAGGCTTTTTCCTTGGTCTTGTCCCACATCGAGCTGTCCGACGAGGAACCTTCCTTGGTCATGGTCTCGGTGGGCTGGGCAGCCATCGTGCCATGCTCGTGGTGCATCGCACCATGCTCGTGCTTGGAAGCGTTTTCCGACGAGCCGTGCTTCACGTCCTCGGCTTTCTTCTCCAGCTTCTCGCCACCGGCCTTGATGTCCTTGCCCACGCCGGCCACGGTGTTGCAGCCAGCCAGCACGAAAGCAACGCCCAGCAGGGCTGCGCTCAGTTTCTTGATCATGGTTTTTTCCTTTCCCGGCAATGGGAAGAACAAGGATGAGAGGACTGATTGAAAGGGCCACAACAGGGTGGCACCCAGGGCATCATACCAAAAAGCCCCGGCAGTCCCGCATGGAGGAATCAGGCGGTCCTGCCCTCGCCCACCACCTGCCAGCTCAATGTCTCGCCGGCCGCCAGCGGCACGATCTCGGTTCCCGCAAAAGGCAGGCTCTCGGGAATGGTCCAGTCCTGGCGCTTCAGGGTAATGGTGCCGGTATTGGGCGCCCTTCCGTAGAAGCGGGCGCCGTGCAGGCTTGCAAAGGCATCCAGCTTGTCCAGTGCGCCGGCAGCCTCGAAGGCCCAGGCATAGAGCTCCAGGGCATGGGGGCCGGTATAGCAGCCGGCACAGCCATTGCCAACTTCCTTCAGCGCACGGGCATGGGGGGCGCTGTCGGTCCCCAGGAAGAAGCGAGGATCGCCACTGGTGGCCACCTCCACCAGTGCCGTGCGGTGGATTTCGCGCTTGAGCACCGGCAGGCAGTACCAGTGCGGACGCAGCCCGCCGGTGAAGATGGCATTGCGGTTGTAGAGCAGGTGCTGTGGCGTGATGGTGGCTCCCAGCATGCCGGGCTCGGCGGAATCGGTCTTGATGTATTCGGCCGCCTGGCGAGTGGTGATGTGCTCGAACACGACCTTCAGCTGCGGCAACCGGGTGCGCAGCGGGATCATCACGCGGTCGATGAAGACGGCTTCACGGTCGAAGACATCCACGTCAGGATCCGTGACCTCGCCGTGCACCAGCAGCGGCATGCCAGCTTCGGCCATGGCTTCCAGCACCGGAATCACCCGGTCGATGGCGCGCACGCCCGCATCGGAATTGGTGGTAGCGCCGGCCGGATAGAGCTTGACGGCCGTCACCACGTCCCCGGCAGCGGCCTGTCGGATCTCGTCCACCGAGGTCTTTTCGGTGAGATAGAGGGTCATGAGCGGCTGGAAGCTTGCCGCCTGGGCCTGGCTGATCTCGCCTCGCCCCACGGCCTCATCCAGCGCAAGGCGGATGCGGTCACGATAGGCCGTGGCCTCGGCCACCGTGGTGATGGGCGGGCGCAGGTTGGGCATGATGATGGCACGGCCAAACTGGCGTGCACTGGCGGCCACGACCGAATGGAGGGCGGCACCGTCACGCAGATGCAGGTGCCAGTCGTCGGGGGTTCTGAGGGTCAGCGTATCCATGGTGCAATGATATGCCGACCCGCCATCCATCGGGCCATGGTGGACGAAGCCGTTCGGCCGAATCGGCGCCCCACCGATGATGGCATCATCACGGGCCTATGCTCGTGGCCGGAACCGCCGCCATGCCCCAGGCAGCTGCCTCCCCTGGACGCTGCTCGCGGTGCCGCAGCCGCGGCCCGTTCCATCTCTGCTGCTCACCCTGCCCTGTCCGTTCGCGCCCTCCTGCCTTCTCCCCCTTCTCGTCCCCTTCACGGAACCTCCATGCGCCACCGCCTTCCTGCCCTGCTGCTTGCCACCACCCTGCTGACGGGTCTGGTGGGCTGTTCGGCTGACGATCCCAGCCGCGGCGCCAGTGCGCAGACTGCCGGTGAGGCCCCTCTGGCCAAGGGGCGCCGTCCTGACGTGCCGGCCGAATGGCGTGAACAGGCGGCCACAAGCAAGCGGCGCCAGAAGGAAAGACGGAAGAACAAGGACAAGCGCGCACACGCCCATGCCGGGGCAAGCGCCCGGGTAGCCGGAAGCGCGGACAACACTGATCGCCCCCAGGGCAGAAAGACACGCCGTCAGGTGGACGGCGTGGCGGGCAGTGCGACCATCGACGATGCGAATGGCCTGCGCATCATGACGCTGAATGCCGAGCATCTGATGTCGCCCGCTGTCTTTGCGCGCTGGCGGTCCTTCTGCGAGCCCGTGGGCTGGCGGGATGGACCTGGCGACCGTCGCCCGGCAGGCCTGCCCTATTGTGACGCCCTGAACGGCCGTGACATGCAGGGGCGCCTCATCTTCGGCCCCCAGCACCGACGCCAGGACCTGGATGCCAAGGTACGCCAGCTGGCCAAGCTGGTCCGGACGACACGACCCGACATCGTGCTGATGCAGGAGATTACCGATGCCGACGCCGTGCGCCAGGTGCTGGGCAAGGGCTGGACAATCCACACGACGGCCGAACGCTGGAACGGCGGCCCGATCTCGCAGAACCTGGCCGTGGCCTGGCCCACCCACCGCTTCATGCAGGAGCCCCGGGTGGAAGTGGTGGAAAGCCTGGCGCGCAGCAGCCCGGAAGGTCGGCGCACGCGGCCGGGGCTGGCCGTGTACCTGCCACTGCCCGTGCCCGAGAAGCCATCCGGCACACCTCCGAAAGCAGCACGACCTGCTCCCACGCTGGCCATTCTGAACGTCCACCTGAAGGCGGGCTGCCGGCAGGGCCGACTGGACCGCAGTCTGAGCCGCCAGCCCACCCGACAATGGCGGCGGCTGTCATCCTGTCAGACGCTGCAGTCACAGGTACCGGCGCTGGAAGACTGGCTGGATCGTCAGATGGCGGCCGGCCATGCGGTGCTGATCAGTGGTGACTTCAACCGCGATCTGCGCCAGGAACTCCGGCAGGGGCTGCCGGCGCCCCGGAGGTGGCCTTGACGATCGTGCCGCCGGGGGCCAGGGCGCCCGA